>Ga0208790_1000489_pt1 | contig 19462 bp, 17 predicted proteins | sample 10_taG_FD_184083 | JGI IMG/M metagenome (GOLD analysis project Ga0208790, IMG submission 184083) | Marine viral communities from the Subarctic Pacific Ocean - 10_ETSP_OMZ_AT15264 metaG (SPAdes) (version 2) | ecosystem: Environmental > Aquatic > Marine > Oceanic | place: Pacific Ocean | collected... | reverse complement strand
TTGAATAAGGACGAATAAATCATGGCAGCAACATCAACAACAGAAACGTGGGATGCAGCTTGGACGCTAACCATGCGAGCCAAGCGCAAAGAGTTGACCGATAACTTCTTTGACGCATACCCAACACTGGATATGTTCCGTAAAGGAAAAGCTCTGGTCACCGACAACGGTGGTAAAGAGATCCAGGCCGACATCATGTATGCCGGTAATTCAGCGCAATATTTCTCGGGCTATGACGTACTGAACACAGATGCGGTCGATGGTGTAACAGCCGCGTTCTATCCGTTTAGATACGCCGCAGTGCCGATTACCATCAACTTTACCGAAGAGCAAGAGAACCGTAAACGCGATTCAGCGATGTCGCTTTTGGAAGCGAAAACGAAGCAGTCGATGCTGACGTTACGCGACCAGATCAATACTTCGCTTTACTCTGCTCAAACCGGTAAAGCTCCGTTAGGATTTCAAGATGTTATTGCCGATGCACCAGGAACTACTCCAACTACGTTGGGTGGTATCACGGTGTCTGGTAATAGCTGGTGGCAGAACAAGGCCAACAACGCTACGGCTGATACTTCGTTCACAACGATTGTCAATACGAACTTTTACGAAGGTATGATTCGTATGTCAACAACGTGGAATGACGTATCCGAAGGTAACGAACAGCCAACAAACATCTTCACGACAAACAGCATTTATGCTGATTTTGAAGAGATATTTGAAGGCACGGGTTATCAGCGTTTGTCTGGTAAAGATTCACCGGGCGTAGACGGTCGTTTGCCATCGTTCAGAGGCATTCCGGTGCAGTATGACCGCGATTGCGGAACGGGTCGTATGTATTTCTTCAACACGAATTACTTGAAGATGCACATGCAATCGGGTATGAATTTTAGCAAGACTCCATTCCGCGAAAATTCAAATCAGTTGGCAAAGGTGGCCTTCATAACCGTAGGGCTGCAAGTAGTTACGAACAATCGTCGTCGTCAGGGTGTTATCTACAACCTGAATGATTAATAACAATCCAAGACGCAAGCCAATGCGTCTTTTGAGTCCGAAGAAAAGGACAAAGGAGAATAGTAAATGAGTACAATTGAAAACGCCAATTACGGGTTGACGCGAATTGGAGGAGCTGGTGGTCAAGGCATCTACGAAGAGTCGTCTACGCCCAAACATAGAATTGGTGAAAAGTTAGAGTTATCTGACGGAAGAACTTTTCGTTATTCGTATTTCAGCACGGCCACTGCACAAGGGCTACTTGCATCTCAAGACCTTTCTGCTACAGCTATTGTTGAAAGTGATGGTAAGCTCACCGCAGCAGCGATTGGTGCTACCGAAGTAACGTATACCGATTCGGGTACTGTTGGATCAGCAACCTTAAACCAGTATGCCGGTGGTTATCTTCACATCACGGATGATGCCGGTGAAGGTTATCAGTATCGCATTAAGTCGAACACGGCTGCAAGCTCCAACGCCATTACGTTTACGTTGTATGATGGATTGGAAGTGGCTGTAACTACTGATACGGATGTGGCCGTTACGGGTAGTTTATGGAATAACCTTATTGGTGCAAGTGCTACAGATTATGTGGTTTGCGGCGTTACTCCAATATCGTTCACCGTAAATTATTATGGTTGGGTTCAGACTCGCGGTATTGCTACTGTCTTAGCAGATGGAACCATTACTGCTGGTGGCAACCTTACTTTAAGTGACGGTGTAACTGGTGCAATTCAAGCTAAAGATGCAGAAACAGAACCTTTGGTTGGTTATGCTGCGTATGCACCGGATACTACAGGGTATGCTGGTGTAGTGTTGCAGAACATGCCGTAAGCAATTCACATTTCGTGCGGCGGTGGGTTTCCACCTCTTGGTGCCGTGTCCATTTAGCGGTGGTGGCACCGTGATACCTCCAAGCCTATCGTCGCACGTTTTTAACGAAAGAGAATACAATGGCAAAACGTATGCCTACAGCAAAGAAAACTGAGCATACCCTGCCGGAAGAGTTGGCCGAAGTAGTGCAAGATGCTACACCTGTCGAAGCACCGACAGCCAGTGTCACGCCCGATCAGATCGTTGACATCATTGTCAGAGGCTCTGATGATACGAAAAATGCTATTCGTAAGGCGCTTGACTTGGACAAAACGCACACTCGTCAGCGCAAATCACCGGTCACTAACAGCCAAGTGCGGAATCATGTTCGCGCTGTTGGTGAAGTAACTCATGCTCCAGGATTCGTACCTGATCCACCGTCGCGTATTAAAGATCGTGGCGAGGAAGCCGTACGTATCTGGCAAGATCGCTGGCTGGATAACAACGGCGATAACTTGTCGGAATACGATCTCGATCAAATTGCGGCTACGGCACATCAGTAGATGTCGGAAACTTTTTCACAAGTCAACGCGGCCAGTTTCTTTGGCGATTCGGCGTTGATTGGAGCGGTAGAGGCAGATACCGTAAAGCTGGCAGACACGTTGACGGTTGCAAGTTTGACAACAACCGAACGCAACGCACTGACCGCAGCGAACGGTATGATTATATACAACTCTACCGACAACAAGTTTCAAGGGTACGAAGGCGGTTCGTGGGCTAACTTGATATAGGGTTAGTTGCATGACAAACTTGCAGATTCTTCAGATCGCGCTACGGCGTGTTGGTCTGAATACAGGCAGTTCGACATTCAAGGATTCGGCGCGTGACTATTTAAACCTGGTTACTCAGGATATAGCCTCGCGTGAAAAATGGAACTGGTTATTTAAAAGCTCGACGTTCAATACAAGCAACGGCACTCGTACGTATTCGCTTGCCAGTGACGTGGTGGCTCCGTTGTCGTTTCGCAACACGACTGAAGATCACGTCATTATTATCATGTCTACTCAGGACATTGATGCGGCTGACCCGGATGCCAGTATAAACGGCGATCCGCGATGGGCAGCTATTGATGGCGTGGATGGAAGCGGCAACATCGAAGTCACGTTGTATCCAGAGCCAGATAGTACAGATACCATTGCTTACAGATATTACTCGTCTATACCCACGTTCACTTCTTCCAACGACAACGATTCGATCACGCCCTATGTAGCGGCGGTTTGTCAACCGGCTTTGATACACGGCATCTCTGCTTTGTATAAACAAGAGAAGGGTGACGATCAAGGCGCATTGTCGGATAAGCAAGAGATGGAGCGCGTCATTGCTGTTGCAGGTAGACAAAATATGAACGTGCAGGGTAACAGAACATACCGGATGCGTAGAGCGGATGACCATATCTCCGGTAAGTTTACTTTTCAGCCTACTGAAGGAAGTATAGGATAATGCCTATTGCCGCTGAATCGTTACGTCTTGGCCCCTGGCGAAGTGGGGTAAACTACAGCCTTCCGGCTGAAGATATGCCACCGGACGGGCTGTATGACATGGAGAACTGCACGGTAGGGTTAGCCGGTGAGGTATCCAAGCGCAACGGATTTGCAAAATACAACTCCAGTGCCATGAACAGCGGTGCTACAGTTACGGCATGTGGTCAGGTGGTCCTGGCCGGAACAGAAAAGACTTTTGCTTTTGCCGGAAACAAATTTTATGACGTAACGGACGGTACGGCTACAGATCGAACAGGCAGTGTGACGATTACGGCTGGTAATGACTATACGTGGGATTGGGTATTGGCCGGAAGCACATTGATCGCGGTAAACGGTCAGGACACAGACGGCATCAAATGGACGGGTGGATCAGCCAACGCAGCAACGCTCGACGATGACTCGCGGTTCACCACGCCTAAATGGGTAACCTTTTGGGAAAATCGTGCATGGGTAGGCAATATCAATGGAGCCGCTGATCGGATATGGAGAAGCGATCCGGGTGATATTGAAACGTGGGATTCGTTAGGGTTTTACTCATTAGGTTTTGACATCACCGGGTTACGCCCTTTTCAAAATGTATTGTCCATCCACACAGAGCAGGGCATACATACTCTTACGCCCACCGGTAACTCAACGATTCCTTTTCAGCAACAGCAACGCACACAACGTGGAACGGTTGCCGGTAAAAGCATTGTGACGGTTCCTGGTGAGCGTCAATTATTTGTTCGCAATGACGGCATCTACCAATGGTCAGGCGGTTCTTCTGTAGAGAAGATTTCTTTGGCACTCGATGACAGATACTGGTCAAACCTAAACGTGTCTCGTTTGCCGTATTCATTTTCGCTCTATTATCCGGCCCAAGAACAGGTCTGGTTCTTTTTGCCCTATGGTGCATCGCAAACAACGATGAACAGTGTGGTGATTTACTCTGCAAGATTAAATGCGTGGTTTGGGCCGTATAACGGGTTCTCGCGTGACAGTGCAGCGTTGATAGATGACTTACCACAGGCCGGAGATTTTGCCGGACATATTATGAAGCATGACTCCGGCACAAACGACGATGGGTCGGCCATACGGGGTAGCTTTGAAACGGCTGCTATTGCACCGTTTGGTGATGCGATAGAGTGTCGCTGGTTGTATAACCGATTGCTCTACGATAACGAAGGGGCGCATGACCTTGATATAGCTCAGATCAGTGCAGGTATTGTCAGCAACTTCCAAACGGTTCAGATGGGCCAGACGGGTGCGTTACTAAACAGCACGTTTGTTTTAAATACTTCAACATTGGAGTCTAACGTATCGGGCCTAACAAGCGACAGTGACCTATTTGGTTACGATGCAAGAACTCGCCTACGTATTTCCAATTACAACACAGATGAAACATTCACCATTCGGCGTACGTCATTGCAGTACAAGCCTATCGGCAACGTACGCCAACGCAAAACAGGCATAGAATAATATGGCATATCAAGAATCATACGCAGGGGCAATGGCCGCGCAAAATAAAAAGAAAAAGAAACAGCCATCTATGGCCCAAGCGCAAGGTGCTGGTGTCCAACAGCCACAGACGTATGGTCAGCCGTCAATGGCACAAGCACAAGGCCAAGATCCATTAGTTACTGCCATAGCCGGAGGTGCTACTGGAGGTGGATTAGGTGCAAACAACCAAGATGGTGATCGTGCTATAGGAACTGGACGGCCAACTGGTTCAGATGTTTTTCAGCAAAATATAAATCCACAAGCTGGTCAGGGTGCGAATACGCCACCCCCACCACCGCCTCCACCACCACCCCCTGCTCCATCGATGGCTCAAGCGCAAGCTCCATCTGCACCGCAACCAACGATGGCACAAGCTCAACAACAACCAATGGCACAGCAGTCAATGGCTCAAGCACAACAGCCACAACCAACAAATATGAGTATGGCGATTGCTCAGATGCCTGAAGCTGAAAAACAAGCGCAGATACAAAATTTACAAAGAGCATTACAAAATCCTTTGCATCAAAATAAAGACGAAATACGCAGACAACTGGAAATGTTTGGAGGTCAGGAAGCCCCTGCTGGGTCGTTTGATTTTTCACAGCAAACATTAGAATTAAATCAAGCGCTTGCAGATCCAAATAGATCGCCAGCAGACCGCGCTGAAATACAACGTCGTCTTGCATTAATGGGTCAAACGCAACAGCCGGTAGCTCAACCAAGTATGGCTGATGCCCAAGCCCCTGCGGTTCCAGTTCAGCAAAATTTACCCGGTAGTGTACAAGGCACACCACAAGTTCAACAAAATATGGCTGGCACAGTGCAGGGTGCGCCACAGGTTCAACAAAACCTACCTGGATCAGTTCAAGGCACTCCGCAAGTTCAACAGAATATGCCAGGTGCTGTTCAAGGCATACCGCAAGTACAACAAAACATGGCAGGTAGCGTTCAAGGTACGCCACAAGTTCAGCAAAACATGGCTGGAACAGTGCAGGGCGATGACCTTACCACTGCATTACGCGATGACATAAACAGGCAATACACTGAAGGCATGGCTCCGGCAGTAAGTCAGCGAGATCAAATAAACCAGATGTATGAAGAAGGCATGGGCGTAACGGATCAGCGCGATGACATAAATAAGCAGTACGAAGATGCTTTTGGTGGTGCGCCTGTACAAACGCAACAACCATCAATGGCAGAAGCTCAAGCACCAACTATACCTACTGACATTGCAGGGGCCGGTGCTGATATGGCTGCTGCACAAAATGTGGTAACGCCCGAAGCTGAACCGATGCCTGGCACGTTAGAGGATGCACTACGGCAACAATACATGAGCAGAGTCGGTGGTGCTGATGATCCTATTTTGGCCTCTCAGTTAGCCGATCAGCAACTACGCCAGAACGAGCAACGTAAAGCAATGGTTGAGCAGTTAGGTCGCTATGGAGTGTTGCGAGGTGGTGGTGATACAGCGGCTGCTTTAACGCGCATGGGTGAAGGCGATGAGCGTAACCGATTAGCATTGGAAGCTCAAGCGGCACAACGCAGACAACAGGACTTACGTGATGCACAAGGATTTGATTTGGGTCAACGTGGAATGGGGCTACAGGAAGACAGATCACAACAAGACACCTTAACGCAAGCATTGAACCGCGATATTGCCAGAGCCGGTCAGACCGGAATATTTGAACGCGATGAAACAATGGCCTCGAGAAGACAAGACGCTGAACTCGATGCGTTACGCAGGGGTCAGGAACGAGCAGATGCCGGACTAACAGGACAATTCGGTGATGGACAAACCTTACAAGCTCAACGCCAGGAAGCAGACATCTTTGGCGAAGTAGATGGTAGGCAGACACTACAATCTGATATACAGCGAGGCCAGTTAGGATTAGGCGAACGTCAAACAGGACTACAGGAACGTACGGGTGCAGAAGATATACGTAGGTCTACTACTCAGCGTGGAGCAATAGAAGGTCAGGAAGGTCGAGCAGACCAACAGTTAGAGTCACAGTTGTTTGGTGAGGTTGATGGCCGACAAACACTAACAGGTGAAACCACACGTAGCGGATTAGACACGCAAGACCTACAGCGTAGGGTAGCTGAAGCTGGTCAGACAGGAAGGTTTGACTATGGAGATCAGCGTGGAACAACAGAGACTCAGCAAGCCAAAGCATTAGGTAGCGAACTGGATACAGCCGCATTAGGACGTGATGCCACACGCGCTGGTATGACGGGTCAATTTGAGGGCGAAGACACCCTTGAAAAATCGTTACGTGAGGCTGGCTTGACCGGAATGTTAGACGACCAGCAGACGTTAGCCGGAAGGCAAGCTGATATGGATACCGTAGGTGCAATATTGGCTGGTGCTGACATAGACGATGAGCGACTTGATCCATTACTAGAAAGTCTTACTGATCGACTTGGAGAAGGTGATTTGTTTTCAGAAGAAAATAGACAAGCGTTTAAAGATCGTTTAGGAGTCGGAGAAAGACCTGAGTTACCTGAATTTCCATTATCGCCAGAAAACAAAGATGAATTTGAAGAATTGCAAAAACAAATTGAATTTTTTGATGAAATGCCAGAAAAAGGTCGACAAAAATATGCTGCTGACCGACAAAAGTTTGTTGAAAGAATGAGAGAAATATCTGATCCAAATAATTCTCCATACATACAAGACTTATTGCGTAAGGAAGAGCAAGGGTTGCCGTTGCAGCCTCAAGAAAGAAGACGGCTGATGGAAGCCCGAAACAAATTAGGATAAGGAGAATAACATGCCAGGTTTTTTAGCAGCAGCAGCACCGTATGCGATACCGGCTGGAATGAGTATAGCGCAAGGAATATTGGGCAACCGTCAAGCTAAACGCGATCAGCAACGCATGGAAGAACAGGCAAAGCAAGATAAGCTGATACAGGCTTTTAATCCGCAAGCCCAGCCTACAACACCACAACAGGCATCGCAACCGGGCATTGGGCAAACATTAGCAAGCGATCCAATGACGCGCAAACTGCTTGAACAAATAGCTGAATCCAAATTCGGCATAAAACCGTTAGGTTCAGTATGAGTGAATTATTAGGCAGTATGCCACCAATTACAAGAATGCCGGGCGAAACGGACGAAGAGTTTGAAGCGCGTAAAAGAGAGGAATCCATCAAGGCATTAAGAGAGCAAAAAGGGTTTGTTTCAGAAGATCCAAAGCTCGGCCCTTTTGATCTTTCTCCTGGTCTTCAAAAGAAATTAGATAGTGTAATTAACCCTATAAAAGATTTTGTTTCTCCTACAGGCACTGATACGTCAGGAACAAATTTTTCACCTTTTGAATTACATCCGGAAACCCGTAAAAAAATAGAAGATTTCAAACTGTATGCAGATGAGCTATTAAAAAAACTTATTAGTTCAGATTCTCCTGTTGATACAAGTTCTGAGTTTAATAGGGGTGAGGTTAATATTCCAACAAACCGAAGGGCAACTGCTGATCCTGATGCTACCAGAGTCGAAGCAATGCAAAACGGTCAGGGTGTTGCCCCTCAAGCTGATGATGAACTTTTACAAAGAATGATTGAGCCTGAGTTTGTAGGCCCAAGACAAGGTTCGGTAGCGTTGGACGAAAAAACGCCCGATATGCAAATGCCTAAATTTATACCTGCTGAAGAGTTGGCTAAGATGACTCAAGCAGAACGCATACAATACCGCCAAGACAGATTACGCGCTGCTGGAGCCGGAGGAGATTTAAAAGATACGATTACGGGCCAAACTGACGACCAATTAACGGCGCGTATTTTGGAACAAGGATCACAGCCTGGTATTGCACAACAGGTGGCTGAGGAAACTCCAACAGACGATCAGTTTACCTTTCTCTCTTCTGAAGAGTTGGCTAAGATGACTCCAGAAGAACGCAAAATATACAATAACAAAGCATTGGATGCTTGGGGTAAATCACCTAAAAGTTATTTTGATCTTAAGTATGGCCAAACAGATCCTATTCCTAAGCGTCTTACAGAAGATTCCTATCGTGATGATCCTAATGTTAGCATACCAGCCTCAGTAAGAAACAGTATGGATCAGATTCCACCCACAAAAATGACCGAACGTATATCTCAAGATCGGAAATTACGACAACAAAATACAAATAATGAGATAACAGATCCTGTTGATGAAACAACAAGTCTTGTTGATGCAAAGCCAGATAGGCGACCAAAGCTGTCAATGTGGGAAACAGATGATGTTAAATTTGCAGATGGTCAACCTCAGCTACGACCGCAACCAGCCGAAATCAATTTGCCACCAAGAGAAGAACCTGAAGTATCGCCAACGGCATTGGGTTTGGATTCTGAGTATGAAGGTATTTTTGCTGATACGGAACCATCTGTTTCTGCACCAACCCCATCTGCAAAACCAACAGTAAGTGTTGAAGAAGAGTCAGCGCCAGAAAGCACCTCTATGCTGGCTCGTATTGGTAAAGCAATAAAAGATAACCCCGAAATGGCACTCGCCGGAACTAAGTCGATTGGTAGTCTGTTAGCCGCTATTGGTCAAGGTCGAGGACAACGCAAGGAAGACAGAAGAGTTAGAGAGGCTACGGGTCGAGCTAACCTTATCAGTGCGTTAACCGGTGGCAAGACACGGCCACAAGTACAAAGCGAAACTCCGGACATTGGACTATTAGGTCGTATCGGGCAAGGACTTTCTGTAGCCGGTGAAACCGGTTTAGAGGCTTTAAAGCAAAAAGGTATACAAGATGTTAAAGAAACTGATGCAGAAAGAAAGCAAGCTGACCTGGAAAGAAAAATAAAAGCAGATGCCAGAAGGTTGGCGCGTGACGCTTTTAAAAATAAGTACACTGTAGCACAAATGGAGAATTTGAAAAACCGGATGGCATTGCAATACGATCAGTTTGGTCAAACTATTCTTATGGATGAATTTGAAAGAGATTATAAAGAACGACAGTTAGAATTTAATAGAGAAAAAGAAAAATTTGATAAAGAGATAGAGAATAGACGGGCTGAACTGGAGAAACGTCGAATTGACCTTGCCGAAAGGCTTGGAGAAGATAGGCTGTTAACGACAGGGCAAGGTAGAGAAATTGCCGCCTTGCAAATCGAACACGCGCATGAACGTCTTACAATGGAAGCAGAGAAACACGCAAAAGAATTGACCGAATACGATAATGATGAGTACCTGCGTTTTCAGGAACGAACAGACAAGTTTGTCAAAGATAACAAACATTTCTTCAGTCCAGAGCGTGGTTTAGCATCGGTTTACGGTGGATTGAAGGCTGCAATGCAAACATGGTCTACCAATCCTTCGTCTGCCAGTGCAAACGCTGTATTCAACATGTATCAACAAATGTTTGACCCGGCAACGGTGCGTGAGGGCGATCTCCAAATGCAAGCGTTCGCTCAAGGTATAAGAAATCAAATACAAGCCTGGATTCAACGTGGCTTGGGTACTGGTTTTGTCTTATCAAGTGACGTTATCAAGAACATGGAACAGGTAGCAGATGAGTATTACGATAAATCTCTTGAAACCATGAATGCACAACTATCAGATTTCTTAGAAATAAACAGAAGTCAGAATCTACCAACGCGAGAACTTACAAATATTGAAAACTATTTCAGTAGAAGGCTGGCGCGTCCAACGCGAACTACGAGCAACACAACCGGCAGTAAAGATAAAAAAGACAATCAGAGTGCTGAAGAGTTTGGTAAAAATTATGGTAAGTAAAGTAAGGATGGATAAATAATGGCTGAACAAGAACCAGGCAGTTTTAAGACGCTTGTTGAAGCTGGCGATTATGTAAAATCAAGAAACAGAGGCAATTTAAACCTGCTAAATACGCCTTCTGAAAGAGTAGGTTTTGATTTTTACGAATCACGGATAGACGGCACTCGTCCAATACAAATACGTGAGTTTCGATCAGCCGATACGCCACATTTTCCATACGTCGAAGGCGATTGGACTGAAAGACCGGGTGTCAGCGTATTAAAGACGGTGGGTAATCTACCGTATAGCGCATATCATATGGCGGGCGATATGGCTACTGCTGCACTTAACCCAATAGAAAGTGCGACAACTTTAGGTCGAGCCGGATTAGGTATGGCAGAGTCTATGGTTACAGATAAACCAATAAACCCTACTAACCGGTTGGTCTACGAACAAATGAAAGAAGGGCTTTCGGAGTCGTTGTCGCCACGCTCTATCATGGAGCGTCCGTTAGATGCGGCCAGCAACGTAGCGTTTGGTGCATCCACTGCTGCAAAAACGCCCGGTTTGTTGGCTCGTCTGACTAAAGCCGCTATTTCACCTAAAGGTATATCAAAGGCACCCAAGCCACCCGGTAAAGGTTTTTTCAGCAGAAAACCTAAAGAGACAATGGAAGATGTGTTTGATGCGGAGGGTAATGTTGTAGGTCGTAGGCCATTCCGTGAAGGAAATCAGCCTGATCCAAATTTGGGTGGTTCAGAGGGTGTTGTTGGGCCGGGTAAATTTCCGGGCTTTGGCGGTGATGTAAAAATAAACTTTCCTGGTTCCACAAGGGCAAGAATAGGCAACATTTTGGATCAGGTTTCAGATTACTCCGGAAGTGTAGGAGCTACCATAGATCGTTATGATCCGGCTAATGTCTTAATGAGAGTGCCAGGTGCAGTTACAAAACAAGGTTTGAATTGGGGTTGGAAAGCAAGTAAGTATGGTGCAAAGAAAGCTAAAAAAGCAGTGTTTGATCCGGCATTAGATTTTGGTAAGGCATCGTTTGAAGTTTTTAATAACATTGTCGAAAACTCACCAATGGCTGAGAAGCTCCGCACATGGCGACAAACAATAAAAGACAAAAAGAAATCGCCTTCTATGCTGATACGTGAGTTTTACAACAAAGGCAAAGAAAAGACTCAAGAACAGGCGCGAGAAACATTTGGTCAGGAAATTAATCCGCCAGGTTTTGGTCGAGGTTTACTGGAAAATATATTCGGTTTTACGTGGAATGTAGGTGACCGGATGGTGCATGAAATGTTTGAGGTAGCAATGGACCCAACCGTGCTGGATGAACTGGATCGTCGCGGTTCTCAGGTTATGCTTGATGCTATACGTCAAGAAGATGTGACGGTAGCTGGCCGTAAAATTTCTGGTAATGCGGTTGTGGGTAGAAGGTTGATGACAAAACTCAATAATGCGGTTAAAACATATACTGCCCGTCAAAAAGAAATACAGAATAACTTACGTGAACCGCTACGCATGGAGATAGTCGCTGTTCCGATACGTGATTTTAAAGCAAAACTACAGCGTATAATACCAACTCAACAAGATGCGCTGGGTAATATTACTTATGACTTCAGTCCTTTTTTCGGAGAAACCGGTCAAACACAAATACGACAAGTGCTGGATTCTATTTTCCAAACCTTTGACGAGGCTGATGCAAACATAACGCTCAAGCAGCTTGATGATTTCAAGCAAATGGTTGGTGATGCAAGATATGGCAAACAGCCGCCAAACCAGAATGCGTTAAAGGTCTTAGATCAAATCTATCAGGTTACAAGAGATTACATTGGCGAAGTAGCCGATAATCCGGAATTAATGAACGCCAAACTTGCAAAACTGCGAGAAGAAGGCGTTGAAAAATGGTTAAATGAAAATGTTAACGAATGGCGGTATATACCCAGTTCAGTATTAAAAGATTTTGATGTGCAGTTGTTTGGCGAGTTTGTTGGGGTTAATCCGGCTCAATACAGTGCGGCAATGAGACAGCATTTTGACTTTGTAACTTTTATGGATCGCTTAAAAGAGGATTTAAGGTTGGTCGATCCGGAAAGTAAAAGGTTTGTAGAGGTAACCGATGAGTTTGACACGGTTTTTGATTCGGATGGCAACAAGGTGTATCAGGAGTTCAGCAAACAAGCAGTTGATGATAAAGTAATATTAAGAACTCTTTCAACTATGTTTGATGATCCTTCCGGGTTTCCGTTAGAAACATTTAAAGATTTAGCAGAACTTACTGATAATCCAACCTTATTAGCTGAACTGATTGGTTATAGTTTAAGGGCAAATCTTGCCGGTGGTTTGTCACCCAAAGGTCAAATCGGTGGTATGGCAAGAGAAGTTGGTGGCGGTTTAGCGCACCCGTTGGCAATGGGTATTGCGGCTGTAGAATTCTTACCTGCGCTCACAATGTTTTCACCTAAATACGGTTCACAAATTCTTATACGCGCATTTAGTCCAGAGGGGCAAAAGTTTTGGCAAGATAACTGGCAGTATTGGAAAGAGGGCAGTAAAGACATTGTGGCCTACTACAAAAAAGCTGTTCCGGAAGAATACGAACGTATGAAGACTATTGTTGCAAGAGATCTTGGAGTAAGTCGTGACAAAGTAGATTTAGCCCAAGTAGAGCAATATTTTGACGACTACTTTTCGGTAAATGAAGAGTTACGTCAGTTGCCTAAAGGAAAGCGCCAAGCATTAAAAGATCTTGTACTTGGTGGCCGTTTTGTTGAGTCTACAGAGGGTGCAATGGAACACATGCGTAGACAGCTTGAAAGCGAAACAGATAACAAGTATCGGAAAAATAATCTTTTAGTTGATTTGAGGAATGTTGGTCAGAATCGCCCATTGGATGACAGTGAATCTGCTGCTCTGAAAAGATTGGAAGAAAACGAAAGAATAACGCAAATGGAAAGAGATGCGAAAGACCGGGTTAGGCGTTTTCAAGGAGATGCAAGTCAGGAAAGATTAAATCGCATAAAGGCATTTTGATATGAACAACCAATTTAACAGTTTGAGGATATAATGGGTTCTGTATCAAGGGTACATACATTTTCAAGCGGTGCGGTTTTAACCGCTGCGCAACTCAATAACGAGTTCGATAACCTTCTTACATCGTCAGCGATCAATGGAGGCCTTGACGCTACGAATCTAGGGGTTAGCGCCGGGCAGATCACGGCCTCAAAAGCGTTGGTTGTGGATTCAAGCCGTGACCTCGACGATACGTCTGCAAGTAACCAGATCAACAACCTATCGTTATCCGGCACGTTAAAATTAGCAGACAATAAGGCTCTCTCTTTAGGCACAAACGATGACGTAACCATCCAATACGATGAAACGACTAACGATGCGTTGGAGATTGCTGCTGCGGTAGAAGGTGCCGCTTTAGCCATAGTGTTAAAAGCGGATCAAGGCGATGACGCTGGTGATGAATGGAAGGTCGGGGTAGCCGATGGCGGTGCGCTTACATTTGGAAACGATATAGCGTCTGCTGGCACGTACGTAACGGGTTTGACGTTGACACCCCACGCCACCACTGCATCATGGTCATTAGATTTTGAAGGTGATGTCGATATAGGTGGCGATACATTGAGCTTTAACGGTGCGGCTACCATTGACACCAGTGGTAATAACAATCTTACCCTTTCTGCCGGAACAGCTACGTTGGGCGTTACTGCTGGTGACGTAACCATCTATGATGATAACAACAATGCGGATACCAGTTTAGCCATAGGAACGAGTGCTACGGAAGCTCTGTTTGTACAGGCTCTTAACGGTGGCTCAAATAAGACTTTAGAAGAGTTGCGGTTTACAACCAAGACGGCCTCTGGAACTGGCGATCACGGTAAAGTCACTTGGTACATAGACGAGGTTGAGATTGCAACCATTGATGATGGTGGAATTGATCTTGCGTCCGGTAAGGCATATACCATAGCTGGCAGTGCTATATCCTCTGGTGACTTTAGTGGGCCTGGTTCATCTACCGACAACGCTTTAGTTCGTTTTGATGGCACTGGTGGCAAAACAGGCCAAAACAGTGGTTTGATCGTAGACGATAGCATCAACGTCAGCGGTGCAAACTCGATCACGATGGCCGATTCAAAAGAGATCATTTTCGGTTCTAATGATGACATTAAAATAGAATACGATGAGGCTGGTGCTGATGCCCTACTGATACAGGCCAGTGTAGATGATGCACCTGTAGCGATTGTGTTGTCTGCTGATGCCAGTGCTGATGCTGGTGACGATTGGAAAATTAATGCAGCTAATGGTGGAATACTGACCTTCGGTAACGATATAGCAAGTGCCGGAACATTTGTCACAGGTCTAACCATTACCCCACATGCTACAACCGCATCCTGGTCACTTGATTTTGAGGGCAACGTAGATATAGGCGGTGATACGCTGAGTTTCAATGGTGCCGCTACAATAGACAGTTCCGGCAACAACGCAATAACGATAGATGCCGGTAGTGCTACGCTGAGTTTGGATGCCGGAACCATAGCGTCCGATGCTACTACATTGTCGTTTGACGGTGCTACCTCTATTGATACGAGTGGCAACAACAACCTTACGCTAAGTGCAGGTACAGCATCGCTTGTAGTGACGGCTGGTGATGTCACTGTATACGATGATAATAATAACGCAGATACATCACTATCTATCGGCACATCGGCTACAGAGGCATTGTTTATAGAAGCCTTAAATGGTGGGTCGAATAAGACGCTTGAAGAACTCAGATTTACTACAAAAACCGCAAGCGGTACGGGCGATCACGGTAAGGTGTCATTTTATATTGACGAAGCTGAAATCGCTACGATTGATGATGGCGGTATAGACCTTGCAGCGAGTAAGGTTTTTAGCGTTAACGGCACTGAGGTTGGGGGTGGATCATATAGTGATTGGGCGGTTAAAACGACCACCTATGCGGCAAGCAGTGGTGACCAGTTGATATGTAACCACGCATCGACTCCATTCACGGTTACGTTGCCAAGTAGCCCATCCGCAGGTAACACAGTGACGATTAAAAATGTTGGAGCTGCGCTTGTAACTATAGCGCGTAACAGTGAAGAAATTGACGAGGTGGCCGCTGATGGAACACTGCCCAAAGGCAACGCGGTGCAACTCGTTTTTGTGGATGGAACTATTGACTCTTGGATGAGTTTATAAAAGGAGATTTTAAATGGCAGTTTTAGGACAAAAAGGTGGCGACACAGGGTTGCCCAACATCATGTTTTCTGCAACTGATACATGGACCCCATCGTGCAACATTGAAGCAATAGTTTACTGTATTGGAGCAGGTGGATCAGGAGCGTGTTCAAACCAGAATTTCGATTCGTCAGCATCAGGTGGAGGGGCTGGTGGAACAGCCGTTAGTAAATACGTATTTCTTGCGTCAACCGCTTACACTATAACAATCGGTGCAGGGGGTTCAACATCAATCACATCTTCTGCAGCTGCAGAAACGGGTACCGCAGGGGGTAATACCACTATTGCCGTAGGTGGATCAACATTTATGACAGGCAATGGTGGTGGCGCAGGGGCTAAGGCTTCAAGTGCAGGTTGTGCAGGGGGTGCAGGTGGTTCAGCGAGTGGTGGCAATATCGCTAATTATACAGGTGGAAGTGGGGGTGCTTGTGCCTCTACACGCCAAGCCAGTGGAGGTGGTGCCACAGGCCTATGGATGAACGGTTCCAATGGTCAAGCAGGTATAACAGGTGCGTCCACATCGAGTGTTGTTGAGTTTAGTTGGGGTGGCGCGTTAAATCAGTATCAAGAAGTTGGATTGTATTCTACGCCAAAAGGGTCGATGGATCAGCAGGGCAGTGGTCAGAGTCAAGACATACCTGTTACGCTGTCTCCGTTTCCAGAACTGTTTTCCTATGACGAGCAACAGTTTGGTACATATGCAGGGGGGCCTGGTGATTCATATGCAGGGGGGAGTGCGTATGCAAACACAACAAACAAATACACAGCAGGTCAGATTATGAATGGTGGCGCAAATTCTCGTTTTGATTGTCGAGGCACATATGATAAATACGTAGGACAACCCACTGGCCCATTTGAAGGGGGCAAAGGCACAGTTGTAGCAGATTCTTTTGAGAAGGCTTACGGATCGCGTGTGTCTATGGGCGCAGGTAGTGGAGCGCAACGTACAACGGACAGTTCAGGTTGGTGCTTACCTGCAAAAGGTGCGTCAGGGGTTGTTTTAATTTTTCCAACTTCAATGGGGTAATAAATATGGCAGACTACAAAATAACTTATGAGGATGGCACAACAGGTAATATTGTCGCAACAGAGGAAATGGCACGAATAGTCGCAGGTGGAGGTAGTTATGAATTAATACCTGTACCGCAAGAATCAGAAGAGATAAAAGCGGAGACAGCCAGATTTGAGGCTCGTTTGTGGCGAGACGCTGAACTCAATCGAACCGATAAATTTGTAACAGTGACAGACCATCCTGAGCATGCTGCGATAATGTCGTATAGGATCAAATTGCGTCAATGGCCCAATGACGCTGACGCTGGATTTCCAGACACACGGCCTACAATAGACAGCTAAAGATGAGTCCGGCAAAATATCCACCACCAGAGCAGATACCCTCTGCGGAGCGGCAAAGGCGAATTTACGTCGAGGCGGTTAAAGAAATTGAACATCTGCGTCAACAGGTGAGCAATGAAAACATCATTGCTAAAGAATACAAGCATGACCGTGATGGGTTGAAGGGTGAATTGAAACATGCCAAGCGGTCTATCGTTACAATGAGCCGTAAACAAAAAGCGGCTGATGAATCGAAGAAAGCTGCTGCCTGGTCGGGTGGTGCTGCTGTGTGTGTGACCATCTTATATCAACTCTGGCATACAATCGGATTTCCATTTGCACGTAACGGAGCCGACAAAAAATGGATGGAGTTCTGGAACCATGAGGCGGTATACGGTTTGATCGTGTGGCTTATGACGGTCATGTTTGCCGAAGTCTACAAGGCAACCAATAAAAGCTGATGAACCGCTTTTGGAGTTGGATGGAAAAATTGCTGAACCGTAGGAAATTAATGGATAAGCGCAGCCCTAAACATCGCTTAGATAAAAAATGGAAACAGAAGCCGCCGAAGCGTTACAAAGATTTTCTGAAAATTCTGGCATTGGACTATTGGTAGAGCAGTATAGCTGGTTGTTTGTGGTTGGGTTTGCATTGCTGTTTTTGAAAAACTCTGTAGAGAACATACTGGCCGGATGCGCGGTGTTCTTTGGATCAAAATACGATGAGAATCAGACATGTTGGATACAGGTAGGCGGTGAGCGTAGACCGGCACGGATCAGCAAGACATCGCTCACATCGACCACATTCTACGTCTACGAAACGGACAAAGACGGAGGCGTAAAATCCGGCACGTTATTGAGTGTGGCCAACAATGAATTAGGCGCATTACGAATCGAACGACAACTCGATTTACTCGCCGTTAAAAAAGGAGATTAGCTATGTCACCTGTCGTAGACGGTAAACATTACGCTTATACAACAGCCGGCAAGAAGGCCGCTAAAAAGGCGCGTAAAAAGGGCAAGTCAAAAAGCAAAAAACGAGGTCGATAAACCAACAAAACCCACAGGAGAGTGAGATGACCGAATCAAGTGTTGCAGACAAAATCGACGAGTTAACAACGAACCGCCAGGAGGCCTTAAAGATGCTCCAGGAGGCGCAATCCAAAGCAACAGAACTCAATGCCCTGATACAGCGTCAATCAGGCGCAATAACGGCACTGGAGAGCCTACAGGCAGATGCCAGTGCAGAAAGCGATAACGATGAAAATTCTGAATGATTTAAAGGAAAAATTAGGTAGCCGAAAACTCGGTGTAACCGCTGCAATCGGTGCAGCCGCCGGGACCGGTGCTGTAGAGGTGACATGGCCCATTGCACTCGTAGCCGCCGCATATGTGCTGGGGCAAGCCTATGTAGATGCCCACGCCAAGTAACAAATGGCCGTGCCGGGCTTTTACAAACTGTGGCAATCCGTGTGGGTGTTGCCACGCCCGGTGCGGCTTTTGTGTTAGGCTGATTTGACCGCTTTTAGTTTTGGTTTTGGTTTACCGGCGATGCCATTCAAAAGTTGCATCTCTTCCTGATTGCGCTTGGCTGATTCTTGGCGATAGCGACGTAACATCGTGATAGAGTTCCATCCACCTATATCCATCAAGACAGAATCACGCATACCCCTGTCTGATCCATCGGTAGCAAACAAATGTCGCATCATGTGCCGATTGACCTTTTTAATTGTCCACCGATCCTCGCCTTTTAAATGCTTAGTATCTTCTAGAAGTTGGTGGACCGCACGTTTGAGTGTGTTATATATATTGATAGGGGGTATGATTAAATCGTCCAGGTTTTCGTCAGACGGCCAAAAGATGGTAGGCACCTTGTGACCGCTATTTTCCTTTACCCACGAATTGCCACCGCGTAAGCTATCCAGTGTGGGCCTTACGTAGTCATTCATTGGTATCTTACGACCCCTTGACGCTTTCTCTTTGCTTGGTCGGATTACGATAACATTATCCGTCCAATCTATATCTCGCCAAACAAGGCTATGTAGCTCACCGGCCCTCATTCCGGTATACCGCATTAGGCTCATTATCAGCGAAACGTAGGGGGGCAAATAACCCAATAACTGGTCAAACTTTGTTTGTGTGGGCAAATCCTTTTCATCGACCAATTCGTCTACATGGTCTACCTCATCCATCGGCCACCGTGCGATGTAGTTTTTCTCTTCGGCCAAGTGTAGCACACAACTGAAAAATGATTTATGGCGATTACGGGTGCTGGGTGTCCATCCACCGTCTAACTTTCTCACGCCTTTTTTCGACATCTTGGTCAGCCATTTCGTGATGTCCAGTGCCGT
>Ga0208790_1000484_pt1 | contig 19625 bp, 34 predicted proteins | sample 10_taG_FD_184083 | JGI IMG/M metagenome (GOLD analysis project Ga0208790, IMG submission 184083) | Marine viral communities from the Subarctic Pacific Ocean - 10_ETSP_OMZ_AT15264 metaG (SPAdes) (version 2) | ecosystem: Environmental > Aquatic > Marine > Oceanic | place: Pacific Ocean | collected... | reverse complement strand
CGACGATAAACAAAGTCAACATTGTAGGTCACGTCAACCTGATCGATGCAGCATAAGAATGGCACGGACAAGAATCCCAGGGCAGGTTGCCTACAAGTCAGTAGGCAGCAATAGGCCACCCCACTTGGGCTGGCGGCGGTTTTTGCTCAATGACATCGGGATTATAAAGTCGGACCCGCAATCTCAGGAGGGCAGCGTAACCGAGAATGAAAGCTACACACTCTGGACGGCTGCCAGCAGCGTGACGATCTCCGGTACGCACGGTGGTAAACCTCAGATGGGGTGCTGTTACGCCAAACTCTTGCTTGATGCGAACGGCAACGTGTTGAACCTCCAAGACTCATGGACAGTTGAGGTTTATTTGGAGACCCTCACGGCACGGGCAGACCTCACAACGCCAGCCCAGAAAATCTACTACGGTCTGGGCATCACAGATAGCACCAGCAGCGGCACCCCAGCGGGCAGTGACCTATCCAGTGCTGACCAGTTTGGATGTACATCTCGATGGGTAAAGGACGGAAGCTCAGGCCAGTCCAACAACCGTTGGCGGAAGAACGGCCATGAGAATGCAGGTGATTGCAATCGAAACTGGAACGTGTATTACACCATGCATCGTGGGCCCAGACGCCAGGCCGGTACGGCGTTTTCGTTGACTACGCATCGCTTCGATCCATCCGATACCACGCTTGGGCAGACCAACCCGAACTACTTCACAGCAGGCAGCTACCCACTAGATACCTCGGGGCCAGCGTACCTATTCGCATCCTGCGGGATCACTGATACTTTCTCGTCTGATACCAGAGAGATTAAGTTCCGAATCTGGTACAAGGTGACGGGCGGGGGAACATGGCCGACATGACACAAGCTGACATCAACAACAACCCGATCAACGAGGCAAATGTCTGGCAGGGGTCAGCAGCGGAAGACGAAGTAGCTGAGACAGATACGGTCGGCCTGATTGTTCGCCTGGACAAGTCGGTCTTCGATGCCGCCGCGTCAGATCCAGACATCGCCAAAACGGTGTTCGAGTGGCTCTCCTCGAAGATTGAATCTACGAGAGTTGAGTAAGAATGGCACGGACACGCATTCCAGGGCAGGTTGCCTACAAGTCGACGGGCGTTAACGCGCCACCGCATTTGGGTTGGACCAGGTTTGATTTGGGTAGCGCCATGATCTCCGACCCATTGAGCCAGACGGCCAGCTTGGTCGACGATGGCGACAAGTTGATCTGGACCTCCAATAGTTCGGTGACCATTGATAGTGGAGCCAACAACCAGTACCCTAACTGGGGCACCTGCTACATCCATCCGGTGCGAGACGCCAATGGGATGGGCCTGACCTTTGCGGATAACTTCGACGTGAAGTTTCTAATCGAAACGAAGGAAGCCACCCCCGCCGACCTGCAGGACACATTCATCTATTATGGATTGGGTATCGGTGAAGGCTTCTCTACGGACATATCGGGCAACAAGTGTCTTGGCCTCGCCCGACACTGGTATGACCACAGTGCCGGTTCTAACTATGTTCGCCGCCGTTTTTTTGGTAAAAACAACCACTCCGAGTTTACCCACAATAATCAGACGTGGCTGGTACAGGGCTCGTTCAGGCGGGGCCCACGGTACGCTGGCAGCGGCGGGAGCTTCCTGTGTGATGAAATCTCATATGACCCCACAGACACATCGGGGACTGGGGATAGCTCATTCACAAGCATGAACCATGGGACCAGCAAGATAACGGGCACAGGGCAGGCGTATCTGTTCCTAACGGTTGGCGTGTCTGCAACCATTAGCAGTGCAGTTGCAGCAGACTTCAATATCTACTACCAAGTCACGGGCGGACTGCCCTTCGTTCCATAGAGAGCCGAATGACACAAGACGAACTAAATGCAGATGACCTTACCCAAGCCCGGTTGGTCCCGTTTGAGTTTTCATCGGGTGAGACTGGTAAAGTGGAGAAGATACAAGTACAGTTTGAGATAAGGAAAGAGCATTGGGATGCTGCCATGTCGAGTGGTACGCAGGCAAATGTTCTGATCGATTGGCTTGAATCTAGGAGAGTCGGATAATGAAGAATATCATCACATCGCTGTTTCATTCGCAGAGCCGCATTTCTTGGCGGCGCATCACAGTTCTTGCTCTTGGCACTGGCTTGCTTGCTACTGGGATGCTGGACTCGACTCAATGGCTCTACCTGGGCCTTGCCTACATCGCAGGCGACTCGGCTGAGAAGGCCATGTCTGCTTTCAAGAGATAGGAGACCGTCATGGACACGTCAAAGATGACTGATGCGCAAGTTCAGGCGCATTATGAACAACAGGTTCAACAAGCGCGTACGCAAATGCGCGACAACCCTACAGCTGTTGCTGGGCGAATGCGTGCAGCAGGCGCATCAGAAGACGACATTGTTGCTACGTTTCAAAGGGCTGGTATTCCGTACCCTTCACAAACCCAGACTGGAACGACAACGCTTGCCGGTGGAAAAATCCCGCCTAAGACTACAGATGCTGCACCATCGAGATTGGGGTACAGAAAACCAGCTTCAGTTGGTAAACCACTTCCAGATGCAGACCTTGATGACAAGATTTTGCAGCAGAACCTCAAACCACGGCGGAAGTAAGCACGCACAATGTCACTCTCCGCTACCAATTTTGATGATGCTCTTGACTACAAGATCATTCACGAAACAGCATCGACCAACAGCTTGAACTCCAATGTGTCAACCGCACCTGGCAAGCTGTTTACGGTCAAGATGGTCAATGGTTCATCAAGCATCGCCTACGTTAAGATTTTTGATGATGAGACACCAGCGTTAGGTACGACACTACCGATTTTGGTTCTTCCGGTCGCTGGAAGCGCAACAACAGTCTATGAGATTCCAGGTGGTTTGGATTTTACGACATTGAGCTTTGCGTCAACATTGAACCAAAGTCCAACAGACACAACAGCACCATCTGGTAGCACTGTGGCCGTCACCCTTGTTTGTAGTTGAGGTAACCAATGGCATCTTCAACCACATCAACAATCTCAGCGTTGGGCGGTAAGCTTGTAGTCGATATTTCGATTTCTGGCGGAAACCCAAACAACAATGTCACAAGCGCAACGAGCGGTCGCATTTATCTTGCTCAAATTGACAACACTGCGAACTCGTCTGCGGTCTATTTGAAAATCAGGGACAACGCTAGCGCAAGCCCTGGCACGATAACTGCAAACGGCACTGGAACGCCACACATGATGTTGTATTGTAGGGCATACAAGAAGACATCGTATGCTATTCCTGGCGGATATCCCTATGTAGCTGGAGTTTCAATTTGGTGCCCAACTTCCGCTACAGTCGGAAGCACAAGCAGTACGACTAACGACGTGATTGTAAAATTGGTCTGTTCATGAGTAGTTTCATCAATGAAATCATCACAATTATTTCAGTTCTTGGGATTGGAACTCTTCTAGCGTTTCTTGGAAAATCGAAGTTTTCGAAACGCAAAAAAACTGAGCCTAAAAAGAATACTGCTGCTGAAGCTGGAATGGACAATGTTCAAGAGTCCCTTCAGGAAGAACTAGATCGAATTCGATCCGCCACTACTGGCAGTAGTCCTGCTGACGATCTTGCTGATCTTGGGAATGCCAGGAAACGACGATGATGATCATCCTTTTCCTTGGTACGGCCTTGGCATTGGACCCGATTGCAAGACCAGAACCACCAACTCCCGTAGAAGGTGAGTGTGCAAAAGTCTACTCGATAAACAGGGGCCAGCCACTGCCTTCCCCGCTTCTCTCTCCGTCTGGGATTGCGAGTTGTTCCTCGGTGGCTGTGCCCCTCTCTCAATTTTCCGATTTGCTCCAAACTGAAAAATGGGCAAAAGCTATCTCTAGCCAATACTCCATTAAAACCAACGAGCTGGAAATGGAGCGTGAATGGTACAAAAAGAAACTTGAAGAAGAATCTAAACCACCCCCATTCCTTGAAAGACCAGGAACACAGCGCTGGTTTGGTAGACTGGAGACACTGGTAACGGTTGGAGTAGTTGCTGCTGGCCTCGGCGCTGCTTATCAATATGGTAGCGGAGGATTTAGATGAAAGAGTTTTTCGACACAAAGATGATCATCTTTGGCATCACTACGGTTTTTCTCGCAGGTGGTGGTTGGATGTCTTTGGGCTCGCTCGGTGACCGCGTAACCAAGCTTGAAGACAAGCAAGACATTGTTGGTGGGGACATCCGAACCATGATGAAGAACCAAGCCAAGATGTGCCACGCCCTTAAAGTCGACTGCCAGTGAAGCCATTCCTGCTCGATTATGTTGAGTCTCTGGGCCACGCAGTATTCACTGAAGGCATCTACAATCTCAACATCGTGGGCATCCGAACGAAAGAGAGCAGCGCTAATACATTCGATGACCGGATGTGTGTTGTCTTTCGAGACGAACTGGGCTGGATCACTCGAACCTGGCCATGTACCACAGACCCTGGGCAATACTGGCGAGACAACCCCAGCAACGTGGCTGGCACCGCCATCCTTGTTCCCGGCCAGTACAGGGGTGTGTACAAGATTGGAAGGCACCGGGGCCAGTATGATGCCTTGGTCCAGCGTGGGTCAGCCGTAAAGGTCTACAGGGACGCCAACAAGGACGAGGTCTTGGACCATGACCCAGAATCAATCGAAGAGGGGTTCTTTGGGATAAACATCCACCAAGCCGGGCAAAACTCCACCGAAGTCAACAAGTGGAGTGCAGGCTGCCAAGTGTTCGCCAACAAGGACGACTTCGAGGAGTTCATGAGCATCTGCTATGCTGCTTGTAACAAGTGGGGTGATGGTTTCAGCTACACCCTCATTGACGAACCGGCAGCCTAATGGAACAAGAAGTCCTAACCGATAGTGCCAGCAGTGTGGTTACCGCATTGCTGGAGTACGGAGCGATGGGCATCTTTGCCATCTACTTGATCGTCACCAACTGGTTTGCCCAGAAGCGCATTGACCGCATGACGGGCACTATTGCGACCCAGTTGACGGAGCAGACTTCTAAGCTCGACGCGATCATCAAGAGCAAGGAAGAAGACAAGCTCAAGAAAGACATCGCCAAGATGATTGAGAACAAGGACACTTAGATAAACTTGAAAGCGATCCCAACTGCGGAGAGCACAAGTGAAATCAACGAGAAGGTCAAGGCTCGTCTACTGGCATGCCAACTGCGCCCCAAGTCATCGTGTCGAGTCGCGTAGTTCCAGTGCTGCTGTTGGTTCCACTGAGGCATTGCCTCAAAAAACTCAGGACACTTCCGCTCGTCATACACTTGATCTTCAGGAAGACGAAAGCGATACCACATGCACACACCAGCGTACTTCCGCTCCTTCCAGTTGGGCGGGTACTTAGCCCAAAGACCGCATCGTCCGCATCGTGCCATACATAAGAAATAACCCCGTCCTGGCCGTGACACCTGGACGGGGCTCAAATCTGCGGGAATGGTTGTACAAATTAACCCCACCACTGAGCCAATCCCAATGGCGGGGCTTTTCACACAACCCAAAATGTTCTTTACGAACGTTGGTCAGTTGACCGCAAAAATTAGCGATCATTTACTTTCTAACCAGACGCTTTCGAAAAGTCATGTAAAGCAGACTTCAGCCTTACCAGACTTGCCTTTGCATGACGCGAACCGTTCGCTCCATTGAAAACCAACTGTTGAGCTGCAGCCACTACACTGAGGGCTTCTTTCTCTGGAAAAGACCCTGAACTCTCCTGACGGCAGGGACTACATACATCATCTGTTCTCCATCCTAGAGAATGCTGTAGCGTGTCAGAAGAGCCAGGGGGGTGGTCAACCTTCGAATCCATCAGCAAGTTCATCAACAGATGTTTCTGGTTCTGGGGCTTTCTTTTCAGTGGTTGTATTTCCAGCAACAGCCGAAATGAACTGCTTCATCAGGTCTTTCAGTTCATCGTCGTTTGATTTTGACTGCTTCTTGCTCAGAACTTCGATCAAGTCCTTGTTTGCATCAGCCATGTTGATGTTGACATCGAGTGCTGGCACGCCGTTTTGATACCGAAGATCCATAGCGTTGTTCGCGTCGATCCACTTGCACGCAATAATGATGGACTCGTCACCATTTGGATTCGGTCGGATATCGGCTTCATACTCACCAAGCTTCCACTCACCATTCGGCTGTGAGTTTCTGATGTTCTTGACCATGGCCTTGAGAACGCCGTTACACATATTTTTCCAAATCTCAGCATCGATCTTGTTCGTCAATCCAGCGAGGGGCCAATGCGCTTTCTTTAGACGGGTACGATAGTTCTTCCATTCCTTCCTAGTCTTCTTGTCGATGAGATGCCCATCGAGCACGTCACGCAATTGAGACATGAACTCTGTCGTTTGGATAATCTTGGATGGACCCTTTTTAGTGCCTGCCGTTTCGGACATGCGCATTTTGTGTGGGTTTCTTGCCGTGGCTTGATCAATCAAGGACATTGGTTCTCCTACTCAGTGAAGTCTAGTTCTGGATCTGGAAGATCGTTTTGCTTGGCCTTTTCAACCAAGTCTTTAACCTTTGTCTTCCGTCGTTTCTTTGGTGATTCATCTGCTTGGACATCAATAACATTGTCTTTGATTGTACCACTATCCTTAATTGACTCGTCATGCCCATTGTTGGCAGTGTCGACCCAAGCGTCATCATCAAAGTCGCTCTTAATGTCATGCTCGAGAACAGCTGTGGTTGATGGCGTGAGTGGAAGGTACTTGCAGATCCGCCGAATGACTGTCTTACGCCACATTTCTTCGGTGTGTTGAGCCCAAGGACCATTATCTGGACTGCGTGAATTGGACCGTATCTTATTGATTTGGTCCTTTCGCATGACCTCGACTTGGCGCTGTCCATCCTTGTAGTAGCAAACAGCATAAGCAATCTTCAATCCACCAGGATCATCATAGTTGACCTTGTGCCTTAGAGTCTCGCCACCATCAAGATCGAAGTGATGATCGAACTCGTCATTTTCGTGAACCACGCGAGCCACAAAGTGAGCAACTTCACCGGACCGTTTTACAAGATCCATCAATCCCGTGTACTCAATCCAAAGTTCAGCATCGTAGGACTTTGCTTTCTTGTTCCACATCGGAACCAGTGATGCGCGATGCAGAACACCGCCAGCCACAAGGTTCAACTCACACGCTTTGGCCAACGCCAGATACACAGACGTTGGTGAACATTGAACAAGGCGTTCATTCTTGGCTGCTTCGAACATGGCAACACGAATGATCCGATCAACATCCGTCCCTTTAGGAGCAATCTTTACGAGACTATTCCGCTTTGTTCCTAAAAATTCGTTGAGCGACGTAAGTTGGTCTCTTCGGCTAATTGCTGTCGTCATCTCTTGGCTCCATGATTCTAAGCATTCTGTTTCCAGGTTGCTCGGTAGTGTACTTTTTATAGAGGTTGGGTTCATCTGTCATGAAAGTCTTTTTATCAAAAACCCGACGATTCGATGTTTGTTTCCATGTGGCGAGTTGTGCTATTCCAAGCGATTCACCAATGCATTGGCGCAGCTGGTTTTCAAGTTCAGTTTTCTTTTCCGTCAGTTCTTTGTATTCGCTTCTTACTTTCAACAGCCGTTCGTACAAATCTCTTTCAGCAACCGTAGCTGCTCGTAGTTTCTCATCTTCGACTCGCGGGTGAATCTTACCAAGCACGTTGCGACACATAGGTGTGCCATCTGCTGGCGGTGGAGTTTCCTCTACTACATACTTCTGCCACCAATCTTCAGCGACATCGAGAATCTGCTTACCAAGTTCTTTGTCGCGTTCAAGACGGTAGACGCGAAAATCATCAAGGCTAAAAAGTGTCGCTATGTCCCAGTAAGGAGCGTCGAATATCTCCATGTAGGTGCGCATCTGCACCTCTACATCTAGTGGCACGTCAGTTGACCGAGTTTTACCCCACCCATTTCTTCTTCGGCGTGTCTTAGCGTCCATACCAAAAGTGATGCCATTTAGCTCAACCATTCGATCCGGCGTTCCAAAGATGCGCGGTCGAGTCGGATGCCAAGTTAAACCCTTCTCCCAAAGGCGACATCCCTCCCCAAGATGGAGTTCGTACAACTCGCATACGTATTTCTCCATGACCCGACCACGCATCAGGATTGAATTGTCTGAATCTTCCGATTCAAAAATTCCAGTTTTTTCAGACCACAACTTAAATAAGCTTCTTTCGAAACAACCAACTTTGTCTTTCGTGTCTGCTGACGCAACAAGTATGGCAGCCACGTCAGTGCCGCCCAGGCCCTTTTTGCGTTCAGCAAGCCATGCCGCTCGTTCTTCTTGGTTCATGGTTGTTTTCTCCGAACTCAATCGTAGTATTGTATGGCAGGTGTGTCAAGGAGCCACACCCCGATGTGGACAAAACGTGTTCACTACGCTACTTTCGATTTATAAGGTGTGTCTAATGGTCATCGAAGACTATCGAAAAAGCCTGCCGAATCGAAGCACGCGTGTCGCATTCACAAAATGGTTGAATGAAGAACTTCAGAGATTCAATTTAACTTTAAGCATCGGCTATCTCCGTGACTTGGAGTATGGTCGAAAAACACCTTCGTTACCGCTTGCCATTGGTATTGAAAAGTCAACCGGTGGTGTAGTATCTGTCAGAGAATGGCCTGGTCTTAGTCCGGGTCTTCGTTCTTAATGGAGAAGACAATGAGCCTGAAAGAAAAAGTTGAAGCAATGAAAGTGGTCATGCATACAAAGGCATGTCGTCACGGGTATGACCTTTCAAATGTGATTGGTACGCTCTACGCATACATTGCAGAACTGGAAGCTAAAGCAACTGCCCCAGCACCCGCCAAGAAGGCGACCGCCAAGAAGGCACCTGCTAAGAAGGCACCTGCTAAGAAGACATCGAAAAAGTAGCTAGGCGTCGACTGGTTTCTTGAGTGTTGCCATTAGCAATTGATAGGCAACTGCGGACTCTTTTGCCTCAATGTGCTGTTGTAGAGCTTCGATGACTGATATCTGATTCAGTGCCTTTGCAACCATATCGTCGCTTGAGTCAAAGACTTCCATCGACTTTTCTTTCATGCAAATGGTCCATCTATCAGGCATGGTCCAGGTCTTTTTAATTTCATCGATGTCAGGCATTAGCATTCCTGTGGCTCGATAATGTTGGCGTATCCACATCCTTTGTACATTATAGGCACATTGTCAGTCCAATGCTGTATGGCCTCAATGATTGACAAGCGCCCATGATCGTAACATTGAGTGCTGAGTGATTTGTCACCTGTGATAGGGCACAACCACAGAAAACGAACAATCCCGTGAAGCGTGTTGCGTGTTTTCTCTGTCATCGACATCGCCGCATAGGGTGTCACTAAAAGCCATGCATAGACATGGTCGAGCAGCTCTTCATCCATGCCGCCATTTTCTTGATGAACTTCAAAGCAGTATTCATAAACGGCATCTGCAAGCCTATCTGCGTGCAAGATTCCACTGTTGGTAAATCTACCTGACTTTCCACTAATCATGTAGTCCAAGCCAAACGCAATGAACGTCACGTAGTGCCCATCTTCGATAAAGCCTTTGACGTTCTTAGCAATCGAATACAGTAGAAACTTGTTTTCTTTGCTTAGTGACCGAACCTTAGACCCTTTCATGTTTGAATGAATCAGCTCTTTGTCATCTTCAGTAAGGTATTGGTCTATCACTTCTTGCATGTCGTTAGTTTCACACGCAAATACTTCAGCCGACATCAGTGTTCTCCACCTTCAACAGTTTCTACAAGTTCAGGTTTTGACATCGGAAGAACGTTGTCTTCTTTGTTTTTGACCCATACATACACGCGTTTGTTCAGTAGCCTTCTACGTTGTCGATCATACCCCAACTGCCGCATGATATCGCCAACGCGCATCTCGTTACTGCGGGTCATTTGATACTTCTCGAGTCCAAGCGCCTTGGTCATGATTTCGCTGGTACTAAGGCTTCCCATGCTGATGTTCAGCCATTGCTCTATGACCTCATGCCATGGGTCGTACTGGCGGAAATCAGATGATTGTTCTTCCAGTTGTTGCTCTGCTTCATTTTCCAGGTACCACTTTTCACCATTGTTGAATGCAACCACTGCTTCTGCCCACAGTTGCGAACGATTGTTGATTGTCCAATCAGTGTCGATTTTACCAATTTGGATTGGCCAATACCTGCGCGAACCAGTCATGTCTGTGATGAATGCAGCTTTGTTTGTCGTCCCACAAAACACTGTGTGCCTTTTGAGCGTGATTGTCATCCTGGCATAAGGCAATCTAAACGTGTCTTCTTGAGCCGACAAAAACGCCTTGGTACTTGAGTTGTGCGCTCTTCTAATAGAGTCCAGCTCTGCAACCTCGTACAACCACGCTTTGCTGATTTGCATGTAGGCATTGGACGAACCAATATCCATTGGCGTATCGCAGAAATACTCATCGGACGCCAGAAGCCTGAATGTCGTACTTTTACGCGCTCCCTGTGGTCCAACTAAGATCAAGACACAGTCGGCCTTTACGCCAGGTTTGTAGGCTCTTGCAATGCATTGAATGAGCCACCTGCGGCCCATCTCCCGGTTCAGTTTCGTATCTTCGGCTCCGACTGCACGTATCAACCATTCATCTAATCTCGGAGTTCCGTCCCAAACCAAATCCTTCAACCAATCTGTCAGCGGATTCTTTCCGTTTTCTTCGGCAACGAAGCCAACAGACTCGACAATGCAATCGGTACTAAAGTGTGCGCTGTAGTGCTTGTACATCCATCGCTTGATTCTTGTAGCGTCCGTGTCTGAGAAATCCTTGTCGTCTATCTTGATGGCGTTTCTAAACGTGTCCATCCAGAGGCGCTTGTTCCACCTCCTGTCGTACATAAAAATAGTGGTCAGGTTTGGAACTGTTCCAAGAATCTTCTCACAACCATCTCTGTTTGTACTGGTTTCTAATCGTGAGATGACTCTTGATTGTGGTCCGTCTTGCTTACCTTTTTCGTAAGCGTCTTTTGCTGAAGCAAACAACTCACATAACGTTGGGGCACCAGGCCCAGTCAATACTTGATCAAGGTCGGGCACCATCGCCTCCATCTACGTCTGCGAGAGGAAGGCGATAGCAAGTTCTTGAACTCAACTGCATTTGAATCGTTTGCGCGTACTCGTCACCCTTGGCATCTGGATCAGTGCCAACATAAACTTCGACGTCATCTGGAATGCTTATTTTGCTTACACTTCCAAATGAACCAGATGTTCCACCGAACACAGCTACTCGCAACGATTCCCGCTCTGCTTCGGAGACAACCTTCAAGAAGTCAGTGAGACCCTCGACAAACAAAACTGAATCAATGTCCTTTGCATCACCCTTCAGCATTTTTACCGCATGTCGGTTCGGCATAAACAGGCCACCAGCTTGAAAGCCACTGGGCCACAGTGTCTTCGGTGCCCCATTGGTGCTAATCACAGCTCGACCATGAAGGCTGCAGAACGTTCCATTCGTATCGAACGCAGGCACAATCAGCCTCCACATCATGCTTCTCCCTCCTGGCCACCACCTTGGCCATTCGTAGTCACGTCTATTTGGAGTAACGCGAGCTACACCCGTTCGAGCAAGTGCGTCTAGATTTAGTCCCCTGCTTTTCAAAAAAGACAATACGTCATCGTCTTGAGCTAATTGATTTAGCTTGAAAGACTTCTTCCAAAGTGAATGAACCTCATTTATTGGTGGTCGTTTGCTTTCTGTTTTTTTAGGTATTTTAGGTTTTTCGGTTTTCATTGACTCAAGGTCGACTTTGGTTTCGAACCACTGTCTTACGCGATCCCGATCATTGTCGATAGCATCCTTGAACTTCTGTCCGCATAAGCAATAGCTCACAAGGTCTACGCCTGACCCGCCATTTCCACACCTATGACAACGCCATCCAAGCTTGTCATTGCGCAGACCTATCGGACCACGCTTGTCCGTACTGCCCCGTTGCTCGCTGTTGCAATACGGGCATGGACCGAATGAACCGCTTCTTCCTGGTTTCAATCCTAAATTACGTGCAGTTTCTGATACCGCAATAGACTCTACCTGCTTCAGCCACACTGTTGTTTCTCCGTGGTGTATTGATGATCACGCTGCCTTTATTTGGTACCTCACCTGCTGGTCGTGAGTGACCAACACCGACATTGAAATGCCAGCCTCAATTTGAGTTCTAGCAGCGTACCGAACAATAGTGTCAAGAGTTGCTGGCGGGCGTTTCCCATTCAACACACCCCATAGGTGAGTATGGCCACACCCCATGACTCTTGCACACTCCCGATAACTTCCGCCAATCGCATCCACCAATGCCTGTAGAGCCTTTGTTGTATCAATCACCAATGGCACACCATTGCTGTTCATGTTGTCTCCCTTTTGGTGTTGTCACCGTAGGCCACAGGTATGACATTGTCAAGAGATTGGATACACTACATTTTGTGTATGCTCTTTTATGGGCGCAATGTTGCTGATTTTGATATGATACCAAGGATGCATCACTCTCTTTCGTAGGGACACGCTATGGCTCTAAAGGTTTCTTCATACAATTCAACGGCGCTTCAACACAAAATTGTGTACCAAAGCACCGTCACGCAAACGGTTGATGTCGATGTACTTGGTTCATCTGGCACGCTTTATTCGTTGGATATCGATAACAACCACAGCGGTACGATCTATTTCAAAGTTTATTTGTCTTCGGATGAGTATGTAACCGCTACTAATGAGCCTGATTTGATGTTCAGAATCCCAGCTAGCACACAAAAACTAATCAGTATGCCAGGTGGACTACCTTTTTCTCAACTAACGTTCTGGGCTAATGACGCACCTGGAACAACATCTAATTCGGCTCCTGGCGGGACCGTCCTTCTCACTGCTGTTTGCGGATAGGGGTTCAACATGGCTGTCAACACAAGTGCTGTTTCGGATCCGCTGTATACAACAGTTGTCATCGATACTGATGCTAATACAACGCTAGAGACTTTCAACGACGCAAATACAACCGTTTATCAGATTGAAATCGTTAATCCCAACAGTTCATCTGTGTGGGTTCGTATCAACTGGGCAGCGTCTGGAACTGCAACGTCTACGCAAAACGACAACATTTTTTACTGTCCTGGCACAAGTAGTTGCTACTATGTGATTGGTACTGGCTATGCAATTGAAGCTGGTCTTCGAGTATGGTGTTCGACTGAAAAAGGGCTTGGTGGTGGGGCTATCACCCTGAACAGCCCAACCTCAAAGGTCACTGTTCGAATGGCGCTCAAAGACACCTGATTCCTGCACAATGGTCCCATTTGGCCACAATTTTTTGTTGGACTTGTTGGGACCATTGCCAAGCTTGATGAAGCCTCGTTGTTCAAGGTTTTGTACTGCGCCAAATACCGCTTGGTAAGTGTTGCGTGAGCCGTCACAATCAGTAGTTAAGTCTTCGGAAATCGTGTTGACCGTCTCGAGTCCAGGCTCTGTAAGCACGTATGAAAGGACTACGCCACGTAGAGAGTTTTGACGGATTATTCCAGACAATGACATGGTGTTTCTCCTATAAGTCTTGGTAGGTAAGTTCTTTGGCTGGCTCGCAACTCTTGAGCACACAACTCTTGAGCACAGTTTCGTCCCAGTAGTAGATGGTCATTGGGTCGTGCCATGCTGGTCTGTACGCTTTGATTGCAGCTGGCTTGTTAAGCCCAACGCACATGATGGTTGCCTTACATAAGTAAAACCCATTGCTGGCTTCAATCACCCATTCCTTGTGGTCTACCAACTCATCAAAGACCCTGTAGTTGTAGAACTCACCGTCGTAGTCCTGGGCCATTGCAAGGCTGACCAGTAGCATTAATTTAGCCATGTTTATCCTTAGGGCTGGGGCGGGTGGAATCGAACCACCAACCTTCGGGGTAACAACCCGATGCGCTGCCAGTTGCGCTACACCCCATCATTCTGCACTCTCGCCGTGAGTGTCGCACATGCCCCAGCGAACACAACCCTGCTCACCTGGAGCAGCCGCGAAGAGTTCAAACTGCTTGCCTCCCCACTTGGTTCGTGACCACTGAACCACGCGGTCGATTGACCAAGTGTCTCCAGCCCTCTTTCCGGTCACCGAGTCTGCGCGACTCATGGGGTTTTGAAACCAAGCTGGGTTTTGTTTTAAGGTTTTGCCCTTAGCTGCGCACCGCTTCTTTGCAATCTCAGCCACGTCTTTCTCAAGGTCTGCGATTAGTGCAATCCGATCTGGATCGGTGGCAGCCATCGTTCGAATCTCGCTTTTGCGGCTGTAGATACACGGCCAACAACCAACACGTTCTGATGGATTCTTGCCAAGGTACAACGGGTTGGGGCGGATGCCGAACTTCTGGTGAAGCTCAATCACGTCCTCGACCTTCCACTTGTGTAGTGGTCTCCATACTTCGCAGTCAAACGTGTCCGACCACTCCCACTCAGGCATGTTGGCGCGTGATGCCGACTCCTGGCCACGGATGCCAACCACGTTTATAGGCTCATCATCCATGGCTTTCAGGTAGTCTCTGGCAGGGTAGACCTTCAACTCCTGAGTACAGAATCTGCGGATACGTGACGAAAAGCTTCCCTTAAAAATAATCGTCCGAACCATCGCTGAGTACCAGCCAAGACGCTCTTCATACTTCTGAGCCAGTGCTTCCGTTTCCTCGTCACGCATCTTGCGTTCTCTTCGCAGATGCTTGATTGGTCCAATCTTCTCTGGCAGGTACTCCAAGATGTACTCGTAGGTAGAGGCATGCTCCCACCCTGTATCGAAGAAGATGGCCTCATAGTCGAGGCCAAGCTCCTTCATGTACAAGCACGCAGCTGTAGAGTCCTTGCCGCCACTGACTGAGACCACCACACGTCGGTCACCAATCTTCTCTTTGACTTCCTCGATGTCGTGGTACTCAATCATGCTGGCCCCTAGAACGGCACGCTGTCGTCTGAGACGTACGTTGATTGCGACTGTGGCGCAGATGGCCTGGAGTTGCTGTTTTCAGGGCGAGTCATAAACTCCACACGGTCAGCAACAATCTCTGTGCTCCGTCGTTGGTTGCCTTCCTTGTCTTCCCACTGACGAGTGCGGATCTTGCCCTCAACAGCAACCTTAGACCCCTTGTCCAGGTACTGCTCGCAGTTCTCAGCCTGCTTGCCAAACACAACTACCGAGTGCCACTCGGTGTGGTCCTTCCATTCGTCCCCGTCCTTTACCCGCTCGTTCGTTGCAATCCGTAGATTGGCAATCGGCAGACCGGAGTTGGCCTTTCGGACCTCGGGGGCTTGCCCCAGGTTTCCTGTGATAATGACTCGATTCATGCTTCTCTCTCCTTTTTGGTTAATGATACGGGCGCATGCCCGGTTGCGGTTTCCTGCATGATTCCTTTAATATCGTCGAGCAGCAGTTCGGCGGTAAAATCTCTAAAGTCACATATAGTGCAAGCACGAGACCTGACCACAAAGTCTTGCGTGTACCACCCAACAACTCTCTTGGCGTGGTTCATCTCCCAACCCTTGCCTGGATTGTTGATTGTTCTGGAAGCCGTCACTTTCGTTTTTTCTCCACATTCAGGACACATCATCTTCAAATACCATTGCTACAGTTCCTGCACAGTGCAGCCAAGTTCACGGTAGAACTTCGCGCGCTTCTTATGCAGGTAGTACAACGGCTTGCTGTTATCGACCAAATCAACAACAATCGGTTCTTTTTTATTGTCTGCTGTTCGCATGATGCGACCGATTCTTTGTTGAATGCGACCCATTGCCTTGGTCGGTGTGGTCAATATCACCGTGTCTAAACCTGGAAGGTCCAATCCCTCGTCAGCTACGGTCGTGGCAAAGATAGCCTTTACCTCTCGATTGTTAGCTGCCTCGAGCACTTCTGCTCTCTGCTTCTTCGACATCTTTCCAACCAACGCAGCCGCGCTCCAACCATTATTGGCAACCAGTTCTGCCATGTCGATGCAATGTTGAACTCGGTCAGACAAGACCAACACTTGGCGTCCATCAGAAACAAAGTCCAAAACCATTGAAAGAATCTGCTCGTTTCGTGCTTCGTCCTTACACATCCGCGTGATGAGCTTCGGCCAATCCATATGACCAGGAATCGACCAACGCGTGCGCGTGAACTGAATCCTCGGTGCAAGAACGCGACCGGCATCAATCAACTCTTGGGTTGTGATGCGGTACAGTTCTTTGCCAAAGTGCCAGTACAGGATGGCGCTCAGTCCATCCGGTCGATCAGGCGTTGCTGTTAAGCCCAACCGAATCTTTGCTGGCATGGACATCATCACCTGACTGAACGTCTGCGCTGGAACGTGGTGGGCCTCATCCACAATGCACATCCCGAACTGAGTTGACCACTCGTGTAGTTCTTCCCAACGTCCTTTGGCTAACGACTGGAACATTGCAATCACAATCTGTCCTGAGTCGTCCCGCTTGCCGCCGCCGCAGATGGTGACCGTAGGAACATCACCGTTGATTGTCTGCAGCTGGGCCTCGATGCGATCCTTCCATTGCTTTGCCAAATCATGTGTGTGGACCAACACGACCGTTCTGGTAGCAAACTGGATCATGGCACCCAGACCAATCATCGTCTTGCCCGCCCCGCACGGAGCAATCACAAGCCCTTCTTTCTGTCGTACCAACTGGTCCACGGCCTCGGTTTGATATGGCCGCAACTTTACACCGTCAGCAAATACAAGTGGCGCATCCTGATCTCGTAGTTTTGGGGAAGACTTGCGTGGAATAAACTGTAGGTCAGGCCAGTCAGCACCAAGTTTGATTCCCCTCGGAACCATCAAACCCATGCCCCACTTGTGTCGAATGGGAATCATCTGGCATGCGTAGACATGCGTGTCAGGCACCTGGACGTACTTACCGTTCTGCCTCAGTGCCATGGCTTGACTGTACTGAGGGTTCGGGCACCGGAACTTCTGCTTTATCTGATTAAGATACGGTGAGCCTGGAGGCAGGAACTTCCCGCCCCCAACGACGCATTTGGTGTCTGACATGGTGTTTCTCCTAACACTAAGTGTAGTGTGTGTTCTCTGTGGTGTAAACGGTGTTGAGGCATCTATCCGACCGCACTCACATGCCTCCCTGCTGAGTTCATAGGGTTCTGCCGGGAACCCATGGTCTATTCCTCGGCTGACCCCATAGTACAGATCCAAATCTCTTCCTCTGCGTCCCACTCAAGCATCCGCTCCATTGGGTCTGTTTTTGTGCCCATCAAGTACATCCCTGTGTTTTTCATCGCGATAGTGCGAAGCACGATATCTTCACTACCATCGTTCGGATTCACCAGCTTGATGTACATCTCGTGGATCTCTTCGTTGTTTGAGTGCTCACCCTCTTCACCAGGATCGCCAACAAACTCTGACTGATCAGGCCAAGGCAAATCGTCGTCAGCTTGCTCAGACAAACGCGGTAGGCTGTCCTGCAACGAAAGCTTTTCGACGGGTGCAGCCTCCACCAATGGCTCTGGTTTGCGACGAATCACGCCCTCTGCCGCTACCGGTGGCTCCCAATCCTTGGGCGGATGCCAACCTACGTGCGGGATGCCCTCGATGCGCCTGGTCCTTTTTGTCCAGCTCATCGACTTCATTGTTGCGCCAACCGATAGCTTTGCCTTGTGCGGCATGTCTTCTTGGGCTTTCGGTACGTCAATACCATTGCCGATAAAGTCATAGCTACTAAGCGCAACCTCGTATGAGCTAATACCAGGATACAGGTTCATGGTCTGAATCCGTGCAAGCAAGTCAGTATCAGGCTTTACACCTTTGCCCGTCTGCTTGGGCTTGGGCTTGTCTTCCACCGTTGTTTCAGCCTCTACCTCGAAGACATCATCGACCTCGTCAACAATCTCGTCCGACCAATCATCATCAAACACTTCGTCGATTCCGTTCGACTCTACGACTTCTTGCACTGTCGGTTCGACATCTACCGTTTCCGCCCTATCAAAAAACCCGACTGGCGGATACCAACGATACGCCCTGGTGCCATCCGTCATCTGCCGTCGCCGCGTCCATTCAAGCATACGCATTGCTACACCAAGCGCTTGCTCCAATGTCCGATAGGAACCTGACGTAGGGTCATACAACTCAAACCGGTCAATAATTGTCTTGATTTCCACACCAATCTCATTGGCCGTCAATACGTCCGCCAACTTGTCGGCGTACACCTTCCCGATGTCATCGAAGTTTGGACCTGTCTTTTGACGTGGCCCAGTAGACTTCGCTACCGGTGCAGCTGCAAGCAAACCCATTTCCACTTCTTCAGATGTCAACTGCTGACCGTACTGACCAGCCATGTAGACCATCACGTTGGCAATAGATCGCTTGGTTGCTTTAATGTTGTCGTCTACCAAGGACTTTCCATCCGTGTGTGTAAATCGACCAACAAGGTTCTCATCATGTTTTGCTGCAAGGTACACACTATGAGCACCAACAGCCTGTTTGATTTCAAGCTTTTCCTTTTCGCTTGGCATCTTTACACCTCCCCGTGTTTTGTGTTCATTCTTCTGCTCCTTGAAGACCAGTTTCATAATCAACCAACTCACCAATCAAAGAAGCTAAGTGACGCTTGCTCTTCTCAGAAGCGTCGCCCCTATCGATCATTTGAATCTCTCGCTCGTCTTTGAAAATCTCTTCCCAATGGCCTTCTTTCCACAAGTCCCTGTACGTCCACTGCATGGCCGCAGCAAAGCCCAGCGGATGGTCCAGGTCGATGACCAGTGACTCCATCGGACACGGCACACTGGTGCCCTTGTCGTCAATGACCATGCAGTACTTGTCGTTCTCCTCTCCCCACGGACGGACAGTCAGTGACATGTCGTGCCGGAGCGGGAAGCCTGCCACCTCATCGCCCTTCACAAAGCGAACGGGCGTGCCAGTCACAACATCCATCTTAGCAATGGTCGGCAGTAGTTCGTCCCAAGTAAGTGTTCTCATGGTGTTTCTCCTTGTGGTGTTTAACCAGTTTGCCAGCAATGGCATCAATGGGCAATCACTTCTTGTACCTGGCGTTCATCTCAATACACTCACGGTAGTCCGCGTATGCATTGCGCAATGTACTGAGTTCAACTGTTGTGTCCAGCACGCGTAGCTCCAAAGCCTTCAGGTAAGCTGCAACCGCAACAACAACTTCAACTGCGGCTACAAAGCTCAGTGGTTTGCCATCCTTATCGTACAGTGATGAATGCTTTTCCATTAGAACGGACACCATTCAGACTCGTACTGCGATTGAGCTTCGTCATGTTCACGCGCAGCAGCGATCTGGTTGTCGAGGTACTCGAAGAAGTTCTTCTCAATGTAAGCCACTTCTTCGCCCGTCAACTCCACAAGCTCACCAGTATTTGAATCTACTGACTCGCCAATGTCCACCTCACCGTCACTGCCAGGGCAATCCCAGGTGCGAGGCGACCCCTCGATGTAGTCAATGTCCACTTCAATCTCGACATCGCCACGGATAATGTTCATCCCTGTGCTCGGCATAAGGCACCTCCAATCACCAATCGGCCATTATCGAAATGCACCGCACCGGTATCCAATGCAAGCTGCAGAATCCGCCGGTCCCTGTCCGGTCCATATCTCTCCAACGTATTCAGAGATTCAAATGTATGAAAGAAGAT
>Ga0208790_1000482_pt1 | contig 19711 bp, 34 predicted proteins | sample 10_taG_FD_184083 | JGI IMG/M metagenome (GOLD analysis project Ga0208790, IMG submission 184083) | Marine viral communities from the Subarctic Pacific Ocean - 10_ETSP_OMZ_AT15264 metaG (SPAdes) (version 2) | ecosystem: Environmental > Aquatic > Marine > Oceanic | place: Pacific Ocean | collected... | reverse complement strand
CAGGTAATTTTGAACCTACTGAATCTGGATTAGGTATTAACTCTTCATCTGCATTATCTGATATACCAGCTCCAAATCTTAATACTGTTTCATCATTTTCATTTATATAAGTTGTAAATCTACGAGCTGTTTTCTTTAATTTTAAAATATAAGGTGAAGTATCACTATTAATAACTGAAGTAGGGTCGTTAGTTGAATTATTTTCCATATCGTCAAAAATTGTATCTCTAGCTAATGAATCAACTTCATACCATTTATTATCATTACTATCTGTTACTGAAATTATTTCTATAACATCAGAATTTGATAATTTTATTTGACTATACTTTTCAGCTGTACCGAATGAATATGTTTCTGAAACTATAGTTCCACTTTCAGCTTTTACTTTTTTCTTTAACAAGTACTTAGTAGGTATATTATCTTCACTTTCAAATATTGTTAATTCACGTGGGTCATATGAACTTGAAAACTTGAAATTTACATCTTCTAATGTTCTAAATGTAGTACCTGTACTCCTTGATGTAACTTGTGTACCTGCCTTGACTGTTAATGCATATCTGTTATCTGGTTTTTCATTTAAAGCTGGTATAGTTTGAAATGTATCTAAAACAACTGAAGCTGGTGAAGTAACTTTCGGTTTATATCCAAATGACTGTGCTATATTATATACATTTCTTTTTTCTTCAGCATAAGCTAATAAAGATTCTCTAAATGAAGAATCAATATAATATGAAAGCACATCTCCAACATAAGCTGCCATCTCAATAAACATCATACCTGGAGAAGATTCATTAAAGTCATTATACGTATTAGGAAAATACGTTTTCGCGTATTCAATTAAATTATCTCTAAAATCACTAAAATCTTTATTAAGATAATTAACTTGTTTTACCATATTCTTTTTTGTACTTGTTCTTGCCATTAAAATCTCTCCGCTGTATATGATGTGTCTAATGTTATTGATTCCATTGTTTGTGGATTCAATGTAGTAGAATATTTTATTTCGACAAATATTTTATTAGCATCACCCTCCTGAGTTAATGTATTTACTTCTTGTATATTAACATAAGGTAACCAAATTGATACCACCTCTTTTACTTCTTCTTCAATCTTTACTGGTAATTCATCATTTATTTGTTCAAAACAAAGTGCTCTCAACTTACTACCAAATTCAGGTTGTCCTACTCGTTCACCTACGTGAGTTAATAATAAATTTTTCAAGTTATGTTTTGCTTGTTCTAATGAATTTTTAGTCATTGCAAAATCATTATATTTATCTTGTCTTATCGGAAAAGATAATCCTATATATGTATTTGGATTTAAATCATTTTCTAATGCACTTGACATTATTTATCCTTATTTATAGCTTTCATTAAATCAGAATAATCTCGTGTTAAAGCATTTGTTATATGCTCTGGAACTTGTTCTGAAGTAACTCCAGCTTTTTTCATAGTATCTACCGCCACTAAATCTCTTTTTACTTCATCTGGTTTTCCATAACCCATTAATTCACTCATTTTGTCTGTATTAAATATACCTCCACCTAAGTTCGGATACTCACTTCTATCTCCTCCTTGTATACCGCCGGCAGTTTCATTTAAAACTTTATTCAACGCTTCATTCTTTGTATATTTTTTTTCAACTTTATCTTTTTGTTTAGGTTTAATATCATCCAACATTAACGATGGTGAAGAAGATATTTCTTCAGTTATAAATATCTTTTTTACTTCTTTTTTAACCTCTCTACGAACTGCTTCTCGTATTATTTTTATAAGGTCTTTTTTAGTCATAATAACTCCTATGATGTTTTAACTTTTTTACTTAAAATATTTTTTGTATCTGGTAATAAATCTAATAACCCTTGTATTGTTTTACCAGCTGCCGTTTCAGTTGTAAATGCATTTGCTCCAGTAGATATTGCTTGTACAATTCTATCTAATAATTTTACTAATTCATCACCTTTTACTACTGGCTGCTCTGCATCATTACCTAATTTTATATTATCTGAATTTAAATTAATATTCTTTCCATTAATAAATATACTGTTAGATTTAATTTGTATTTTTTTGTCTTCAATTTTACCATTCTTTAACGATGTACCTGTTAAATATATTGAAGAATCATCATCATTTATACTTTCTAAATTCATATTAATTCGTTGACCAAATTTACTTACAACTTGTTGACGATGACCTGCTACAATTTTTATTTGAGGTTTGTATTCAGTTTTTTCCTTTCGTTTCACTATCTCTGAACCAAACTTTATCGAATGTCCAAACCTACCTTCATAAACAATATCACCTTCGTTTAATAGAATTGGATTTACATCTTTTCTTTCAAATGTTTCACCGTATTTAGTATTTTTTGTATAATTACCACTAGCACCAGGTACAGAATTTTCATTAACAGAACCTTTACGATTTATAATACCTGTATAATAATGCTGACCGTTATATTCTAAAACTACCACGTGCTCACCAATTAACGGTGTTTGAGTTATATTGGGTGTTAATGCTTTAACTACACCACCAAGTATTTCTTGATTTGGGTTATTTATAAAAGCACCTCTGACACTACCACGATTATTAGAGTCTTCTAATATAACTTCTTTAACCTCAAACGCTTCTCCTTCAAAAAAATCATACTGTGCCGAAGCAATTAATTTTTTTACCATTGAACCTATTCTTGAAAAAGTCGGTACACCTGTCTCATAAGATGTAGTAGTATCTACTCTTCTTTTTCGTCTATAAGCCATTTAAGTTACCTTAGTTACTGATTCTATTTTACTTTGAATTTTATCTGATTCTTTTTGTATATCTAATATAGTATCTTCCATTCCTGAAAGCAATTGTTCTTTTTCTTTTTCAGATAATCCGAACTCATTATCAGCTCCAACCTTACCTTCAGAAGAAATAAGTCGTTGTACGATACCAGCCATTTTAACAAGCTGGTCATCATTCTTAACATTAATTTCTAAATACTCTTTTATCATAGGAACAATCTGAACTGCTGTATCACCATCTTTAATATGCTGAACAAGTTCTTTTGTCAATATATCAAGTTGTTTCCTATTATGCTCTGTATTATCGTATATGTCTTTAAATAATGATGATAGTGATTTACCATCAAAGATTTCATAGTCTACTGCCATAATTTACCTTATATGTTATTACTCACTTATAAATATATTACAACCTAAAAACTTCTATATATAAATATATATTGAAATTAATTATTTATTAACAATATAGTTATTATAGAGGTTACTCGGTTGTTGACTGAGTGGCCTTTTTTTCTAACTAACGGGAGAAAACCATGAAGGAAATCATAACATCCGTCAAGGGATACGTAGATGACTTAGCTCATTTACTTATGTCCTTTGTAGCTATCGGTGCTGTTTCTGAAGTAATCTTTGGAACTGGTATCTTTGGCGTTAATGTTATAGGTAACCTGACATCCATCATAAACAAGTTTGGCGAATCGGGTTTCGCCGGACTCGTCGCCTTGTTGGTGTTGGTGGGTTTATTTCGAAAGTAGGAGCGAAATAGTACAATAGTTTCCTACACTATTGCACACTAAAAAAGGGAAGTGTTAAAACTTCCCTTTTTTTGTTTATATAAGTTATGAGTAGCCGATAGGAGAATCGAACTCCTGTTGCATGGATGAAAACCATGAGTCCTAACCACTAGACGAATCGGCCATTGTGGAGCTGACAGGAATCGAACCTGCGACCCCCACAGTGCAAGTGTGGTGCTCTCCCAACTGAGCTACAGCCTCATACTTTGTGTCAACTACGACACAAGTTTATTTATTAAAAAGTTTACTTGCACCTTTCATTACGTCTACAAGAAATTTATTAGACTCTACATTATTTTTTCTTGATAAACCTATGTAGTGACCTGTGTTTAGTCTTTTCTTTTTAACAGTTTTGGTTTTTCTTTTTGCTGGCATTTTATTCTCCTTAAAATATACTTCCTGTATTAGAAGTGTCTATATCTCCGGTTTTCGAAAATTCTTCTAACATACTGAAATAATATTTTTTCATTTGATTAATTACTCGTGTGATGTGTTGTGTATTAGAACTGGTCATTTCACGAATCATAATATACAAAGCTTTCTTATTAAAATTTTCTATATTTTTTCTTCGTCTAAATAATTCTAATACTGCATCAGCTACTAAAATATCTTTTTGTCTGCGAAAAATATTAGTGATATTATTTTCCCAATAATCTAACATTTGTTGTACAAAGTCAACATTAAAATCATTAACTTCCGCTTGTTCAGTTTCACCAAAAACGTTTCGTTTATAATCTAATCTACTAACATCATCGTGTATTTTCAATTTTTTGTAATTATTATTGTTATTTAAAATTAAATAGTTTTTACCGACTATAGAAAAATATGAAAACGCTCTACCTTTTTCTGCGTTATACTTTGGTATTTGTATTACCATAAAAGATACTACCTCGTGTTGTACTTGTTTGAGTGGTACATCAAAATAATAAAACTTAAATGTATGAATTAAGTTCTCAGCCATCTTCATAAAAGCTGCATGAATATGTTCTCGATAAATTCTATTTTTTATAGCAGGATTAGATGTCTCATTATATCTTATTATAGCATCTTGAACTGGTTGTCCAAAATACATTTTACTTTTCTTACGTCTTTTTTTCTTCACAACTTTAACGGGTTTCTTCATTGCCTCTACCATCTTTTTTGTTTGTTGTTTAGCTGACATCTACTTCTTCTCCTTTTAACTTATCTAATTGATTTACTGTTTCTTTAATTTGTTCAAATATTGTACCCGTTTCATCATCTGATTCAAAAGCTCCTTTACTATCAATTACTTTTAAATCATTCTGAACTATTTGTATTCTTTGAGTAAACTCTTCTACCCAAGTTTCAAGTAATTCTGTTTTTCTCATTAAATTCCAAATTCCATATCCTTCAACGAGAACAAGTACTCCTAATACTATTTCTAAAATCATTACTTATCTCCAAATAATTCGTTAAATAAATCTTTTGATTTATCTGATAATATATCAGGTGTTTTATCTTCTGATATTGCTTTTTTAATATTATTTACAGATTCTTTTTCTTGTTCTTCTCGTTCTACCTTTAAAGCTGGGTGTAATATCTCAGCATATTTTATATCAGAATCTTTACTAAACATATATTGTTCTTTTTCCCATCGCGTAGCTAACATATCTGCATTATGTAAAAGATATGGTAAATTAGTTTTTAAATTTTTACCTTCACCATAACCCATATAATATTGTTTATTAGCTTCTTCATACATACCGTCAGTTAATCTTAAAGCTAAATATTCTACCTCATTCATCTTAACATTGAATTGATTTAATAACCATACAGACCTATCAGTAACCGTCATATAATGTAAATTAGCTTCATAGTCATACATCTTACCCTGATTTATTCTATGCCATTCAGATTCATTCGGTATATAATAATCATAATCTAAATTACCTATTTTACCTAAATCGTGATGTACAGCACAAAATATAATATTTTCTTCATTATATTCATCAGTATGTAGACCAAGTTCTTGATATAATTCATATAGTCTTAATGCAAATCTTGTAACATTTAATACGTGCATTACATAACCACCTGGGAATGCATTATGATAATAAACTACACCACTCGCAGGTGCGAACATTGTTCGTTCTTGTAGTTGTTCATACATTTTTAAAAGATTTTCTTTTCGTTCTTTATCTTCAAACCCTTCGATATATGCAATCATTCTATCCCAATTATCTTGTAGTTGTTCAGCGGTTAAGTTCATTTATTTTCTCCTATTAAAAAAATTTATTTTCAATTATTTCATTATCATTCTTAACATTACTTAATCTTTTAAATAATGGTATATATTTTTCGAATACTTCTCTTGGTTTATCACTCTTTACCATAGCGTCAATAGACTCAAGTAATTCATACATATCATTTGACAATACTTGTTTCTTAATATAATCGTGGCTATATACATAATACTCAGCCTTTTCAATCGCTTCTTTAAACACCATAAAATTATGTAAACGAATAGCCATAGTACATTGACCTTTCCATTCTATAGTATCATCCCACGTTAATGCTTCACTTAAATACTCTCTATCAAATTCAGTAGTTACTGGCAGATGTTTGAATACTTGGTCTTTAAATGTATCATCATACTTTGGTACATTTATTGAACGAAACGCCGGTTTTTTAAAATCGTAACCGTGATAATATGAACCAAATACAACAGCTCTATCTGGTGATGAACTATCAGTAGTAACAACTATGTTTGAATCAATTTCATTTAAAGATTTTTGTAATTGATTTAACATTAAAAAATCTTTAATTTTAGATATACCTAAAATATGAAAATATTTATTTGTATCTTTTAGATGTTCACCACCTTGTAATAATGACATAACACCTGACATAAAAGCAAATACATTTCTACCACCTCCACCAACAGCCCAACCTTGAAATGGATAATCTTTCATTTCATTATACCAGTTTATATATTCAAGGTCATTTGTACCTTGTACAACATTTAAGAAATCAGTATTACCTGATTGATTATCTGCAAAATATTTAAAGTTATCTTTACTAATTTTTAAACACTCTTCATACATACCTTCGTATTTTATTTTAGGTGGAATATCTAAATTCATAGCAATATCAGAATTATGTTCTAACCATTTAAAAATTCGTTCTCTAATAGACATATCCCATTTGATAGCACCAGAAGCAATCTGATAACCACCTGAATCTCCCATTACAAGATTTTTATCTGTTAGTCCTAAATCATTTTTATAGTCATCTTTCTTAAAATGATGTCCCGCTGTAATTAGTATATCTGTATGTCTATACTTTTCTGGAAACTCTTCACTATAGAATCTTATAGATAAATCATTTTTTAATTTAACATTTTTTGCTAATGAACTACCCATAGCCCCAGCTGAGAATGATGGAAAATATATAAATTTACTCATTTTAAATAATCCTGTATTTCTTCTGAATCTTCAGTTTCCCAAGGATAAACTATCCATTTATCACCTTTATTAATAACTGAATACTTCGGTTTAATAATACTTTGTTCGTGTTCGTGAATTGTTACTATATAAGAATCTAAAAAAGTATCCTCGTAAAATTCCAAAGTCTTACCTGTATCTACTATATCATCAATAATCACAAACTCATCGTCTTCAACATCGTAAGGATTTTCTATATAAGGTAAATCCAATTTATGACTTAACATAACAGCTAGTAAACTTCCACCTCTCGGTATACCATATACACCTTTAAAATCTTTACCTGTGTCTTTAATATGAAATGCTATTTCAGTAACACACTCATCTATTAATTCCCAACTTACAAATTCTTTCATTTTAAATCCCTTATAAAATCATAAAATTCTTCTCTTGCCGTAATACTCTTTTTAAATACTCCACTTAACTTAGCAGTCTTCATAGTAGCATCGTGTTTAACACCACGAACACAAGCACACATATGACTGGCTTCTATCATCACAGCAGTACCAATATTTTGTTCACATACTTCATTTATATGGTTGTGAATTTGCATTGTTAAGTTTTCTTGTACTTGTGGTCGTCTAGCATAAAACTCAACAATACGATTTAACTTACTAAGTCCAATCACTTTACCTTCTTGTGTAGGTAAATAAGCTACGTGAGTATATCCTATAAATGGTAAATGATGATGAGAACAAAATGAATGTAATTTAATATTACCTTGAAAAACTATTCCATCATACCCATCAACATTATCAAATGCTGTTATCTTAGGTGGTTCATTATAAACACCTCTAGCTAAATCATTAACAAAAGCCTTGGCTACTCTCATAGGTGTATCTGAAGAGTTAGGGTCGTTCTCCCAATCAAATCCAAGAGATGTCATATACTCACCATAGTGATGAGCTGCTTCTCTAATCATTTTTAGTTTTTTTGGTTCCGTTAATGGTCGGTTACCATTAGCATGTTTTAATTTACTCATTTATTATTCCTAAATATATTTTATAGAATCGTTAATTCCTTCAACTTTTTCAAAAGCTAATATTCTATCATTACAGGCTCCACATTCACCACAAGAATCTCCATTTTCATTTGGATTATAGCATGATAAAGTATTTCTAAATATCGTTTCAATAGAAAGTCCTAAGCTACTGCAACACTCACATACATCTGTAACTATTCTATCTTTATAACCGTCAACATACGGAAGATAATAATTTATTTTTTCTGATTCTACATTACCTTCTTTAAATGCACTTTCTAATTTATTAAAAAATGCTCGAGTACAATCAGGTGGTATTGTATGTGTACCGTCGTGTACACCTAAACCTATATCAATATATATATCTGTTTCTTTAGCTAAAGAAACTGCATAACCATATATCAAACTTGAAAATATTGCATTTCTGTTTGGTACAAAATTTGTCTTCATTTTATTTTCATCTGTTTTACCAGTTGGTACGTAAACACCATCACTTGTTAATGAAGAATTAAATTTACTCATAAAAGATGCTAAGTTCATTGTTGTATGTGTTACATCAAATTTATGTGATTTTAAATATCTTAAATTTGTTTCTAATCTTCGTAACTCTATTTCATTTTTTTGTCCATAATAAAAACTAACAGCGTGTACTTTGTCATATCCTTTATTTAACATATGAACTAACAATGCTGTAGAATCTAATCCACCGCTAACACTTATAACAGCTTCTTTATTCATCTTTACTCCATTGTTTATAACCATAGATATTCATACCTAATACAAAAATACTTACTGCTACTTGTGGTATAGCATTTATTAAATAACTGTAAACTAAGAATACTATATTACCTAATCCCCAAACATAAAAACATGCCTTATATTTTTTAGCATTAAAGTAATAACCTAACATTATTAATGTTGTTCCTAACCAACCTATTAAATCAACTATCATTAAACACCTCGTTTATCTCCATAGGCTATAATATGTAACCTATCTGTAAAATTATAACCTTGTTCAGTACACAAGTCCATTAACCATCTCCTTCTTTCATTTAATTGTTTAGGTTCTAATCCTTCAGGCATTAACCAAACTTTATTATTTGGTACACTTAATATTTTTTGTAACTCTTTAACTTCTTGTAAATCTTTTTCACTAGATATAACTGGTTTCATTTGATAGTCTGGATGTACATCAAGTAACATTTTCATAGCTTCATAATTACAACGCCATTTTTCGTGTTGCTCTTTTTGTTTCTCAGTAACTTTTTTACCGGTGAATGGCATTACAGTTCCAGGTCTCGGTGTACTGTTAGATAGTTTAGGTGATAATGAAATCATATCAGCTTCAGTATTTACATAATCACTACCTTCAGTTTCTATTGTTATATAATGATTGTAAAACTTTCCTATCTTACATAACTCTTTTAACATACCAGCATGTAACGTAGGACCACCACCAGTTATCATAGTATGTTTTATATGTGAATGTTTTTGATAAAAATCGTGTATATCTTCATAACCGTATTTACCTTTTTCAGGTCTCCAAGAACTATATGGTGTATCACAAAATGAATTAGCAAATTGACATCTCAATCTACAACCAGACACTCTAATTAATATGTGCGGTACTCCTGTTAATTTACCTTCACCTTGTAAACAGGTATACATTTCATTTATAGGAAGAGTTACTTTAGAGTTTTCTATCGTCATACTCCACTATGTCTTTTTCTTTAGCATACTTTTTAATATGTTCATAATTTCTTTTATAAAAATTTTCTTTTTCAATATCTGGAATAGATTCTGAATAAACATCTGTATAACAATTCGGTGTTTCATTTAATCTAATATGATGAATTTTCAATCCCTCATAATCTTCAAAAAGAATTTGTTGAGCCAAAAATATTTCACGAGCTACATTTTCTACTGATGGATTACAATATTCATCACCATTTAAACTCATAAAATATAATTTAGTTTCAATATCTTTTAATGTATCTATAAGTTTTGTATCGTGTGGATTAACTATAAAACCGTGGTCCATTACATCATCTATCCATTGAACACCAACTCTTTTTATTTCTTTGAAATCAATTATATAACCAATCTCGTGCATATCTTGAAAAGAGTAAGTTAGTTTAATATGATACCTATGTCCGTGTGCATTGAAACACTTGAACCTCTCGTTCATTACTCTATGACCAGCATCAAAACCATACTCTCGTGTGATTGTCTGCATCTATAACCTCATTTTAATTGTATTTTTCATTGTATTAATATACAAAATTATTTTTCATTTGTCAAGCATTATTTTCCATTTAGGAACCAGTCTTATGTAATAAATCAGTTTTTAATATTTCTGCTTTATCAAACTTATACGGTTTAACATCTACAGATTCAAGTATATCAATGCGATTTACAAATCGTTTATTCATAACATCACGTACTTGATATACACCATCTTTAAGGTCTGTACCTTTCAACAGAATAAAATCTCCGAAATCTAACCAGCCTCCCCAACGTTTCAAAAGGTTTCTACTTACCGCTATAAATTTATAATTGGACGCATCCTGTGTCCTAATTCGCGTTCCATCTGCGAGAATGTTCGGTGTAGAATCAGTTTGATAACGAACAGGTTGATACATAGTTACGGTCACGTGCATTCCCTCTGTTTCATATTCATTCAACTTTTCTGATATTCTATCTTTTTCATCTATCAGAGATTGTATCTGAATGTTTTTATCATTTAAGAATTTTGTTGATACTATACCATTTGCGTATGTTACCAACACAATAGCTAATCCTATAATATACGTATTTTTATTCATAGTTATTAATTCCTTTAATATAAATATCTCTTATTACTACAAAGTTATCATTTTTTTGTGGAGCTGGTGGGATTCGAACCCACGTCCAGTCTGCTATCGATAATAAGTCATTCACAGCTTGTTTGATTTATAATAGGATAAAATCAACAAAACTCCATCGAGTTCGTAACCTCGATTCCGACAACATATCTCTGTGTTGCTCAGGGTTGGATTTCTAGTAGGTAGCTATCCAACGAAACAACCGATCGCGTCTAACTTATTTTATGACCGAGTGTTAGACAACTCAGTAACTTATGCGTTAGCGTAAGTTGGTTGGAAGTCCAGTATAGGTTCAACAAAATTGTCAAATCCCATTTCAGTATTGGCTAAATGCCAATCTATTTCCAACCCTTGTAGCGATTTATCGCTATTTGAGTTTGTGAGTCTTTTGTAACGAGACATACTCAATCTCTGCTGCACTGTAGTATCAAACAACACCTGTCGATTACCAAGTCAGCCCCAATCTTCTTCGTCATATTCACTAAGAGGATTATCAGTTATTTCTCTAAGTGAATCAATACTTAACTGCACTAATTCCCAATCCTTGCTTTCAAAGGCTTCTTCTAACTGATGTAATATTTCTTCCAAATCCACTTCTAATTCCTTTTACTATCATTTCATACAATGATGCCGTGATTACATAAACTGAAAATATCAATAAAGCTACCAAAGTAATAGCTGAAACTAATATCAATGTTAATAATTCACGAATCATATATATTATGTTTATTGGTTTCATATATTTAAGTATCGAGAATAGCATCTTTTTGATATTTTTTTGCAATTATGTTATGGGTCCTCCTACATAGATTTCCCATTCACCACTCTCTATAAGTGGTTTAGCCTTTTTGTATTTTAAATCTTTAGTTTCTTTACCATTAGTAATCATAACAATTTCATTTCTTCCATACTTTTCTTTATTAACTATAGTAGTTACTGCTTGTCTATCCAAAATAGTCATACCATTAAGATGGTCTATTTCGTGTTGTATACAAACTGTTTCAAGTAATCTTAATTCTTCATCTTGTTTGTCTGATTGTTTTCTTTCCCAAGTACCTTTACCGTCTGATGGGTTTTCTGCTCCACTAAAATACAATTCTGATTCTTCTTGTTCAGTTTTGATAACAATATTTTTATATCTTTTGGTTTGTATACCTTTACCCTTAAAAGATAAACAACCTTCATAATAAGGAACTTCATCCCATTGTTCGAGTATCTTAGGATTTATTAATATTATCGGTTCACGTACATTAACAACAGCAACGTTAGCATCAATACCCACCTGATTAGCTGCAAGCCCAATTCCATCTTTTCTTTCAGCGAGGATGTTGAGTAAGTCTCTTGCAACAGATAGTCCTTCATCTACTGTAACCTCTTTTACTCTTTTATTAATTACTGGATTATGTTCTTTTAAACAATTAATTATTTTTTGCATCTTTTAATTTTATTTTATAACCTTTTAAAGCTTTACATTTCTCACACCATTCAGGTGTAATTGATTCGTGTTTAGAGTGTGATGTTAAATTTTCTTCTACATACTGACGAACAAGTAGCATATCTGTTGCATTATACTGATATAACAAATCTCTAACAGTACTATTTTCACCACAGACAATACAGGTTCCTTTTTTCTTAGCGTTTTTTGTTTTTGATTTTAACATATATGAACCATCTTTTTGTCTAACAATATTATCTTTATATCCCATTAAAACCCTGGTCTATTATTATTATTGTCATGCATTTTAACTGCTATATAAATTAATAAAACAACTACCATAAATTCAAACATTATTTTTCACCCACTTTTTTTCTGAATAGTTTAGCATCAGATTCATCCTTTGCCCAAAACTTTGTACCATCTTTTAATTCAAATTGTTTCATATTATTTTTAATGTGAAACGGTTGTTTATTCTTTTTAGCCATTTTTATTTACTCCCAAATTCTTGCTAATCTACGAATGAAACCAAGTGTAGCTCCGAAACCAAATGCTATTGCAGCTACTTGAAAATTTTCCACATATAGTGCCACTGCTGACATCATATATCCTGTAAATCTCACTACACCATATAGTGAGAAATTACCACTCGCTTCTACGAATTTTGTTTTTGACATTTTCTATCCTTTACTAATTTATTGTTTTAACATTTTTAGCAACTTCACCTTGTTTACCTTCGCCGATTTCAAATGTAACTTTTTGACCTTCTTCTAAAGTCTTATATCCATCTGAATTTATCTCGGAAAAGTGAACAAAGTAATCTTTACCGTCTGACGGATTGGCTACAAAACCGTAACCCTTTTTACCATCAAACCATTTTACTTTACCTTCATTCATCTTTACTATCCCTTGTTTATTTTGTGATTTAAAAAATCTTTTTGTTTCTTTACAGCTTTCTTTAGAGCTGCCTTTTTTTCTTTGTGTCGGTCAACAAGAATTTGTTCTTTAGTCCGACGCTTAGTTTTTTTCTTTTTCTTCGGCTTAACTTCTGTCGGTGGTAATGTACCTTTTAACTTAGGTTGTTCTTTACCTTTATGAAATACATTTCCGTCTTTATCAACAAACTCGTTCATAAAGTGCCATCCTGCCGGGCGACCTGTAGGTATATAACGAGGTTTGTCTTCAGGTAAACCAACTGTCAGTAATACACAATAAGAGCATATAACAGTTTTTGCAGTTTCACTTACATTATCTACCCAACGACCACATTTACTACATTCTAAAGCATTCATTATTTATTTTCTTTCTTTATCTTTAAACTATCAGGTAATATAAATGATGAGTCGATAGCTTCTTCTATCGGTGATATATAATATGGAGCTTCTTCTGTATCAGTTGTATCCACGTATGTATATAACCCAATCTTCGACTCGAAGTTATTTAACGATTTCTCTAATGTTCCATTGTAGTCTTTGACTAATACTATGATTGCCAAAACACAATGGAAGTAAAACCATGCATTGTTCATTATGCTTTACCTACTGTTCCGTTTTCTATACCTATTGCTAAAAGTTCTTCTAATAATTCACTTTCAGTTTTTTTAGAAGTTTCTAACATAAACTTTTCGAATTTAATATCATCTTCAATTAATTTATCAATTAACTCTGATATCATTTCACATTCTACTATAGTTTCTTTTTTATCTAATTTTTTTTCTATTTTTTCTAATCTTCGTATTAGTTCTCGTATACTCATCGTTTTATTTCCTTAATATTTTGTGGAGCTGACAGGACTCGAACCTGCGACTTCCTCCGTGCAAGGGAGGCGTTCTCCCAACTGAACTACAGCCCCATATTTGAGTGCTGGGTCGGATTCGAACCGACGGATAATGGATTTGCAATCCACCCCATTAGACCACTCTGGCACCAGCACGGCCTCTGCTTTGATGCCTTTGTTTATTATAACTATAACTCTATTCATATATATATTTATTTTTCATTTTTTTCAATTCTTGTATTAAATCTTTTGTACATCTTATTCAAAGCTAATTTTTGCTTTGGTGAAAGTGTACCTCTCGCACGAATTTGTGTATCAATAGAATCTATAAAATCTTCAGAACGCCATACATATGTATCGTGATATTTAGCTTTATGTAATGATTCTCTAACCAACTTAGTCTTAAATAAAAGTCTTTCAGTTTCTTCTGTTTTCTTTTTAAGTTCATCTGGAGAATTTCGTTTCATTACTTTGTGAATTGTTTTTAACATCTTATCTGTCATCTTACGACCAGTAAGCATAGCTACATACATATTAATCGTAAAGTCATCAGCTTTTTTAGTTTCAACTAGAAACTTTAATTCTTTATATTCTTTACTATAAGTCTTTTTATTATAAGCAGCATTTTCTTTACTTTTTTCAAGACTTGTCTTATTTTTAAATTTTCCATTAGTTTTCATATGAGAATATAACTATAAAAACGCATACAGGTCAAGCGTTTTTTTCCTTTTTTTTCCTTAATAAAGGGGGCCAGTTACCCAGCCCCCATAATATACTTTTAGAAATTAACAGTTAATCCTATATTAAAGTATCTTGGTGTACCAAGAAATACTTCAGCATTATGAGCTAAGTGAAGTTTATCACCAAATCCATTATACTGTGAGTTATCAACTGCGTCTTGTACATAAACTGCATCAAGTGCATTAAATAAATGACCTGTTAAAGTCATATCATATCCTGCTACTTTTGGTAGTTTATAAGAAGCGTGTAAGTCTAAACGATTGTATGCTGGAGCTTGCCATACTTGGCTTCTATCAGCATCACCAGAAAGTTCACGTGAATCTGGACTCCAATCAGCATAGTTCTTATCATACATCTTAAAGATACCTTGCAATCTAAGACCATCCATCGGTGTAAGTGTTGTACCTAAGACATAAGCTGTCTGTGGTTGGTCACCTACATATAGTCCATCAAGTGTATAAGTGTAAGATGTTTGTTTTGGTGCTTCTTCATCATATTCTGTATAAAGACCATCAGCATCACCATCAAACTTCCACTTACCAAATGATACTGCTCCGTCTAAACGAATCATATCATTTAACTGCATCGAACCTTCAACTTCAAGTCCCTGGTGTTTTTGACCGATACCTTTTAAGAATATCACGTCAGTATCACCTGAATCACCTTGTCCTGTAGTTACAGCTTTTGTAAGGTTTCTATCTTTCCAATCAGTATTGTAAGCACTTACTTTAACTGCAAACTTATCTGATTCAAAGTTAACACCAGCTTCTGAACTAATAAATGATTCATTTATAGGGTCTGAAGCAACTGTACCATCATAATAGATTACGTTATCCATAATAGGTGGTTTCTCAACGTATCCTGTGTTAGCAAATACACTAACATTGTCGTCTACGTCATACATTACACCACCTTTTACTTGGAAAGTAGAGATAGCATCTGCTTTAACTACTTCGTTAGCAACTGTGAAGTGGTCTTGGTAAGAGTATTTAATACTTGATAATCCACCCATACCATATAGGTTAAGTTTATCTTTAGTATATTTACCCTGTACAAATCCACCTAGCCAATCAACTGTAGTACTATTATGATATGCGATGATATCACCTAGTCCCTTCATTTTACTTTCGTTAGTTGTGTTATTCTTATTAGATGAGTTAACAAAATAATCTCCACCTAATAAATCACGAACTTCACGAGCGTGTTCAATACCTGCGGTTCGCCAATCAATACCAACTTGAACTTCAAGTTCATCTGATACATCATAGTTCAATTTAGAAATCAAACCATAAGTATCTTGACGATTGATTGAGTTGCGTAGTATACCTTTTGAACGATTTTGAGTTGCGTGGTAATCAGTATCTACGTTATCAGAATTAGCTGCAATAGCTCCATCCCAATTCCAAGTCCATGGTGAACTCTTATACCATTTGTTTCCTTCAACTGCAGGATTTCTGAAAGAACTGCCATAAGTTCCTGTACCACCACCTGAACCACCACTCCAATAAAGAACTGAACTCAAACGAGTTTTTTCATTTATTGTCATAAAGTGATTTAGATTTACTAATGGTTTATGAAAGAAGTTTTCTCTTTCATTTAGGAAGTTAGCATTATGTCTATCAGTTGTACGAGCACCATACATATACCAATACTGTTGTCCTTTATAGTCTGAACTAACGGGACCCCAATTTTGACTGAATGTACGACCAGCTTCGTGTTCGAATTTAGCTCCGTCTGCGAAAGCTGATTCATCGTATCCATCAACATCACCAGCTAACTCTTGTGAGTAAGTAGCGATATTCTGTTTGTACAGATTTTGACCGTGACGTTGTGGAGCACCGATAGCATATAGTTCGAATCTGTTCTTTTCATTTAACTGATATGAACTACCTAAGTACCATGCCCAAGCGTCTGTCCAGTTTCCATCAATGATTCCATCACCAGTCTTACGAACTATCGTTCCACTAAGTGCTAGTTTATCACCAATTAAACCTGTATTGTAGTTAACAGTAGTTTTAAGAAAACCACCATCACCACCTTCTTGTTTGAATTTACCACCTTTTGACATTGATGCAGGGTCTGTGATGATATTCATAGTTCCACCAATAGAAGGTGTAGCTAAGTTAACAGCACTTAAACCACGTTGCATCTGAATGGATTGAGCTGCGTCTGCGACTCCATCCCAATTAGACCAATAGACCCAACCGTTCTCCATATCATTTTGTGGTACTCCGTTAATCATTACTGCTACATTTCGTTGGTTAAATCCACGAACATTGATACGAGCATCGCCCGCACCACCACCTTGTTGCGTAGCATATACACTTGGTGTAGTATTTAAAGCCATTGGAATATCTTGACTACCAAGACGAATTTCCATATCTTCTTTACTAACCGTTGTGTAAGCAACTGGTGTTTTTTCACCAGCTCGTGAAGCCAAAACTTCAAGTGCTGATAACTCAACAACTGAAACTACAAGTCCAAAGTTGAGTGTTGCATCCCCACTAACATCTACTGATTTAGTGGTTGACGTGTACCCAATAACTGAAGCTGTAACCGTATAAGAACCTGGTCCGATTTTTATCGAATAAGCACCATCTGCATTTGCAGCAGCGCCTAAATCAGTTCCATTAACAACTACGTTAGCTCCAACTAAGGGTTCACCTGTCTCTGATGTTACTGTACCACTTACACTCTGTCCATAAATGAACATTGGCATAAGTAATGTTAACATCATTGAGAATAGATTCCGTTTATTCATAAACGTTCTCCTCGTTGTTTATTGTTAAGACGCATTTTTTCACAGGTGCGTCAACTGCCTGTTTGAGGTATGCGAATTTTTATATACCAATTTTCCCACCTTTACCTACATCTACATTTTTCACAGGTTGCACTTCCTCAATTTTTTCTTCTATATCTTCTACCACTGGTTCTTCTTTTAAAATATTTATTTCTTTTTTCTTCTTTGGTTTTATTTTTAACTCATCTTCAAGTACTCTATTATATGCAATAACTAAAGATACTGCCATAGGGTCAAATACAAAGATAAGAATGAAAATAAAAAATTTAACTACAGTATCTATATCAGTTCCAAATGCTCTCGCTAAATAAATTGCGGGGCCCACATCCACTCCTGTTTCGACTAGCGAAACTTTTAAATCACCAATCTCTTGTTTAATATTTAATATTGCATCGTTAACTGATAATACTTTAGGGTTATAGTCTTCGCGAAGTTTTCTTTTCGCCGTTATATAATTGTCAGGTAATGATGATAGTGATTGTTCTAATTCACTTTTAAGATATTTTTTATCTTCTTCTAATTGTTCTAATCTTTCTTCCTTATATAATAACGTTGTTGTTTGTTTCTCAAATTGTACTGTTGCACCTTGATATGCGTTTGATAGATAACCAAAAATACCTGCTGATGTTATTAACACCAAAGTAACAACACCAACTGTCATATAAATTCTTAACCAATTATTTATTTTATTCCAATATCGATATAAGAAAGACGCTCCGATAATCTTACCAAACTCTAATGAGCCAGCCATAATAATAACTGATAGTGTTGCACCGGCAAATAATTTAGATAATCCAAATACCGAAAAGAAGGCTGCACTGCCAGCTATGAGTAGAGCTGAGAACCCTACGTAATACTTAAAATATTTATTGTTTTCCATAATCATGCATGAGGTAGTTTATCCTTATTTAACCAAATTAATAAACCTTCTAACTCCTCGGGACTCGGGGGGACTTGAAAAGTTGTCTCTGTTTGTATACCATCTAAATCAGTATACATAATTTTATTACTACCGGTTTTGTATTTATCTACATCCTGTAGTATTTTATTATATAGAAAATCTACTGTTTTTCTTGACATAAGACAATCTTCCTTTATTAGTAATAATAAATATCATATATATTACTTAAAATCTTCAAATTCTCCATCAATAATTTTCATACATATATATAATGTATCACCGTTCCGCAGAACGGTATCAGCCAAACTGTATTGTTTTTTTAATACCTCAGTTGATAAATGTGTAACCTTACGAGCTAATACCGTTCCACGAACAACATACTTAGTATCATCTACTTCAATGATACGCAAAGACTACCCAATCTTTACAGTATGTTTTTCCGGTTTCTCAGGCTCGAGTTTTGGAACACTCACGGAAAGAATTCCATCTTTAAAATTAGCTGAAATGTTTTCGCCATCTAACAAGTCACCCAATTCAAATTGTCTTTTGAATGAGGATTGTTTAAGTTCTCTACGTAGAACTTTAGCACCTTCATTCTCGAAAGCACTATGTTTATCTCCAGCTATAGTTAATACACCTTCTTCAACTGAAACTTCTAGTTGTTTCTTGTCTAATCCAGGAATCTCAGCAACGATACCAACTTTATCATCGTATTCATATACGTTTACTTTTGGATATGCTGAACCTTGATATGGTTTAACTCCTACTGATTTTGTAATATCAGGAAATTGTGTCGCCACAATTTGGTCAAACATTTTGTCAAATGGTGTTAAAAAATCATCCCTATCGATTATAGGGAATCCTGTGTGAAATGCAACTTTAGTCATTTTATTTCTCCTATTTAGTTACGTTAGTCAACTATGAACATTAACTTCATTTGAACCTTAATGTTCGTTTACTTATCGACCTCATTCGAGCGTCGAATTCTTCTAATAATAAATATAAGGGATTCGCATTTTTAAGTTGTTTAAAAAGTGGAAACTAAAAATTGTTGAATCCCTTATATAAAATTTTTTTTGAAATTTATGGGGATGTAGGATTTGCCACCTACAACTCTCGGCTCAGATTTTATTGCCCTTGTACCTACTACCCATCAGTAACGATGATTCTCC
>Ga0208790_1000478_pt1 | contig 19816 bp, 26 predicted proteins | sample 10_taG_FD_184083 | JGI IMG/M metagenome (GOLD analysis project Ga0208790, IMG submission 184083) | Marine viral communities from the Subarctic Pacific Ocean - 10_ETSP_OMZ_AT15264 metaG (SPAdes) (version 2) | ecosystem: Environmental > Aquatic > Marine > Oceanic | place: Pacific Ocean | collected... | reverse complement strand
TTAATGAGATTGATCGATACAGGTTCTTGTATCGAGTGGCTTTTATTGGTTTAGTGATTCAGACGATTATCTTGGTTTTGGTTTAGTTTCCAAATCGATTCAATAGGCTTTGCCTAGCATCTTCCTCAATTTGTTCTTCTAATAGACCAACAACCCTTGCGGTTTGTGCAACTGGTGGTGCACCACCCAACATTCTTGATGCTTGTCCAGACTTTAATGCCAGTTCACCCATTAAGCGTGGCGATTGAAATGGTAGGGCGGCTAATAAAGTTGGATCAACAAGGCTGCCGTATGCAGCAACACTTCCAGCACCCAGACTTTGCAATCCTCTCGGTGCGACAGTGTTTAACGCTTGACCCGCAAGTGCTGGCAACAATGATGGATCAAGTGTTTTTAACATTTCTAAACGATTTCCATAGTTTGTGTTTACATTATTACGCATAACCGATTGCAGTTTTCTCAAAGTTGTACCAGCGGCAGCGTTCTTACCCAATGAAAGCTCTCTCACCAATTCCTTTTCAAGTTTAATTGCATCTTCGTATGCTTGCATAACTTTCTGATAACCAGGTGCTTGTGCAACAATTTCGTTTTTAATCTTGTTTCTGATATTTGTAATTACAACCCCAGAATCGCCAACATTAAGACCTGTTGGGTATTCAGCATCTATTCTGCGTTTCAACATATCCAAACCCTTCGCATTATGCAGATCAGGATTTGCCTTCCATTCATCAATTAGACCATAAACAGTTTTTAATTTGTTTTGTGCTTTTACAGAAAGCTCAGAAACGCCTTTGAATGATTTTGCATCGTCAAATTTGATAACAATATCTTCCACCTTATTAAAATTAATTGGTATATCATCAAGTGCCGCATCCTTCATGCCTTTTTTATATTTAGTTGTTTTATCTGATCTCATTTTTTGTAAGGCTGATAATGCTTGTTCTCTTGCAACATCGCCAGAAACATTGCCACGCAGATTATCAGTGAACGCTTTTTGTGTTGCGCCACCAGTTTTACCAGCCGCATAAGCGGTTTTAATAGCCTCACTTCCGGCACCTGTTGTTAATCCCAGAACATTCTTGCCTACCTTGCCGCCAACATTGCCAACCAACCTACCTGTTTGTGTGATTGGATCTATTGTCTGGCCTACAGTTTTAACGCCTTGTCCTACTTTTCCAGCTATACCAGGTGCGCGAGCCGCTAATGAGCCACCGCCTGTAAAGAGAATAGACACATCAGCTAAAATGCCAACAGGGTCATTAGCAAAAGTGTTCTTAATTGCGTTTAGACTGCCATAACGATTGGCAAGAAATTGACCGACAGCTCTAGCTGTTTCCTCGTTTCCTTGCTCTCCTGGTTGAATAACCCCAACAATGCTCTCACCAAGAGAATAAATATCTTTAGCGGTTTGCACTGGTTTTAATAAAGGGGTAATAATATTCTTGCCTAATTGAACGGCACTGCCTGGAACATTCTTTAAAGCGGTTAAAGGCACATCAGCAAGCGGTACATCTTCTGTTTGTTGAACATTGGATGCTCTTGCTTGTTTTAGATCATCAACGGTAAGGGATCCTGATTTTTGGCTGTTTTTCTCTCTTGCCTTTCTGAGTTCTTCTATAGTGAGAGCCATAATTAACCTCTTGCTTTTACAATAGATTCTATAACATCTCGTTCTTCATCAGTGGTGTCATCGCTTTCATAAACCTTCAACAACTGCTCGTCTGTCAAGCCTTCGAAATCATTTGGCGCGACTAATTTATTCATTATTGACTCAAAATTAAGTGGGGCAGATTGATAGCCTTTAATGGTTCCAAATTCGTTGTAGTGTGCAATAGCATTTTCTTTAGCTAATGCTGCATCTTCAATGGTTCCGTACAATCTTCGCAGCCTAGCAATATTAACCTCTTCTGGTAAAGACTTGTTAAAAGCCGCTGCAACCAATCGATCACCCTCTCTCTCGGTAAACTGTGCGCCTAGTTTTTCTCTAAGTGACTGGAATACTACATCTCTAACATCATCTTCAAAAGCAACCGCATCAGGTATAAGAATTGGAGCAAGAATTTCGGGTGTTAATCCAATCTCAGGGCCAGAAACATTTTTTTCACCAGCCTCAAGTATGTTTATTTTTTCGCCTAAATTATTCAGATTGGCTTGCACTTGGGCTTTGTTATTGTAGATGTACTCAGCAGCATCTGTGGCGAAAGCTGTATCAATTCCTGATTCTATTGGCGTTAAATCTAAACCGCCTGGTGAGCCAGCAATTCTTTTTGATTCTGTTATATCAAATTGCCTAGTCGGATCGTATTTATAAGCACCAATACCAGCCTCGGCGTTTCTTATAGCTGTGTCGAGCCGTTGTCTCATTGGGTCGTTCTCTGGTAGGGCATCTCTTTGAGCATATAAATCATCAATATAACCAGTATTTTGCATAAGCGAAGTACCTTTGTTCGTACCCATAGTCGCAGTTAAATAATCTTTTGGCCCTAAAATATCGATCATGTCTGCTTGTGTGAACGGTTGACCACTTCTTAGTTTTTGCATGGCTTGTTGTTGTTTTGCTCTTTCTTGCATAGCCACCATTTGTTGCTGTCTAAGAACCGTATTCTGCGTGGGGTCTTGTCCTCTGAATATGTCAGACAAGGCACCCATGATGATTGCTGCCTTTTGATTCTTGGGTGTTGCCGTTGGTTGTTGCGGGTTAGGCAACATTCCTTGTGGGTTATAACCTGTTGCTGGGCCAGTTGGTACCTTCATCGTTGGGAAAGAATAAGGAGATTGTTGTTGCATAATCTCCCACCAGTTTTTTTGTTGTCCAGGAAAGTAAGCCATTATCCCCAAATGCCTCCGCTTTTAAATGGCCCGACATTACCAACTGCCATAGCAGTTCCAAGTCCGAGCAATCCGCCCAAGACATCGCCAAATCCTGTTGACTTCCTTTGTGTCGTTTGTCCTTCAAACGGTAAGCCTGAGATAGCTGAACTGAGCAATCCAGCTTGTCTGAGTGGATAATCAACACCTCTGGCAAACTCACCAAATCGAGCATCAAGACCCGCTTGACCGAGACCTTGTTGTTGACCGCCGACACCACCTAGTAAACCAAGCGTTCTGTATTGGTCATCGAGCAGACCGCCTTGCAGTGCTGATCGAAAACCTCTGTCTTGCATACCTAAACCGGCAGCCGTGTCAAAACCCGATGCTCTTAGATTGGCAGCGGTTCTACCCACTGCATCGAAATAAGCTCTGTCAGCCTCACTTTCAAGTATGCCTGAGCGTGATCCACCAAAAGCACCCGATCTAATTGCTCTGTCCTGGGCTTGTGTTTGCTGTATTTGTCTGGCGCGGTCTAAATCATTAATCGCAGCATCGATAACTTGTTCCTGGTAGGGGTTTTGATATTGAGAAATATCCAGTGGGCCGGTCGCCATTCCAGCTAATTCACCCCTGGGGTTATAACCCATTGAATCGCCAAACATACCTCGCGTTGCTGCAAAGGTATCGAGTTGATCGGGGTTGAATCCAGAGACTAAATCTCCGGTGTAGGGCGTGAACGGAATATCCGCTGCACTCTTAATACCAGAGTACGCCTCTAAATATCTTTCCTTTAATTGTGGATCAAGTTCTGTGGTTGCTGTTGCTGCGCCTTTGCTCATAATGTTTTACTTATAATGTGTTCTTGTTTAAATCCGTGTCGTGTTGCGTATCTTTGCCATCCCTTTCTGCCTCCGCCGAAAATCTTTTTACACTCGGCAATTCGAGCAAAGGTGGTGACTGCCTCTAATATGTCCTCACAATCAGACATATTGCCCGCCAAGAACAATAGGTTCATGGCTCGGTATTGTGGGAAATCAACCAGTTCTGTGACAATGCAAGATTGTTGGTTCGGATGGGGCCATAACATCAGCTTTCCTGTTGCTATGCCTCGCTTAACATCAAGTATATCCCATTCCTCTTGATATTTTAAGCAAGTTTCTATCAATGGTTTGCACCACTGCCAATGCACTTCCCACTCCTGTCTAGGTGACTGAGGTGGTGGAAAGGTTGCCTGAGTTGTCAACGCTGAGTTTGTATTTGGTTCCATCTGGACTTATTAATATTAATTCGGTTTGATCGCCACCGTTGACTTCCATTCTCTCGCCAACTTTAAACGCCAAACCATCTCTGTTTTCTATTTCACTAACCAGGCTGTTTAAATAGCTTTGGCTGTATTCAACACCTGGTCGGGTTAATGCTTGTCTCGCCATTATCTTGAGCCTCTTGCGGTGACATCCAAACGAATATCACCCAATGTAAAATTCTGATTGGTGTCGCCGGTCACGGTCATCATTACCTGACGACCATTAAATCTGGCATCGGTATAACCGTCTGCATCAAAGGTAAATGAGCCGAAATCAAACGTATCACCGAGAGGCGTGTATTTGCCTTTAAAACTTATGGTGACACCAGGTAGGGTGCTTGCCTCGCTATCGGGCAGTATTTGATTGCATTGAACATATTGGTTGCCCTTTGATATTTCAATCGCGCCAGTTGTTGCATAAGGTTGTGATGAGCCTAGATTATAACTGTTAAAGAGGTTGCCTTTTTCCATGTAAAACACATAGCCCGATTCATCACAGGCAATCGGGTAGTCAAACACGCCTTCATCGATGTAGCAGCCTCGATTAAGGGTGCCAACGGCAAAGGTATTATCAACATAGTTCCAGGTGATGTATTTATCCGGTGTTTTGTTCTCGCCGCTTGGGAAGAAAAACCATATTTCATTGTGTGCGCTGTTGTGTCCGGCACAAGTGACTTTGCGATACAAATAGTTAATGTTGTCAAAGATGTAATCACTGACAGGGCATTTAATCTCTCTAACCGAACCGTCATAGACAAAAATTGATTTCTCACCCAACCAGGCGATAAAGTTTCCGGCACTTACAATGGCTCGGTTCGATATGGCCTTACAATTTGTTCCGGCATCGGAAATACCGTAAACAAACGGTTGACCTGAATAATAGAGCTTACCGAGTCCGGTATCGGTAAAGATTAGAATATCGGTTTGCCACTTGATCGCCGATAAAGCTCGACCACCTGTGGGTATTTGTAGATCACCGGCAGTATTGCCAGATGCTGCTGTCCACACGGTTGAATCTTCTCTTGATGACCACTGTATTTTTCTAGGATCGTTATTGGCACCAATCGCCACAATGTGTCGTTCATTACTTACCACAACCGAATTACAACCGGTGGGTGCGTTGGTGATTGCGGTGGCACTTGCATCGGGTGATCCGCTTCCCGCATCGGGTCGCCATTGATAGATTTTTCCGTCACTGGAACAGCAAAAGACCAGGTATTCACCCCAATTATCAAAGGAATAACTTTGTGCATTAAAACCTAGCCCCGATTGAGATCTGGCATCGCCGTAATCTTCAACATTGTAATTATAGGCACCATAACCCAATGGATCGGTGCTGGATGGGGTGGTGAATCCGGATGGTGTAATGTCGTACCAAACAAAGTTGTACAGCACATAAACTTTTTCAGAGGTGCCAACCGCTAGTATTTGATCGCCGTCATTCTTGTTGTAAGCATATAAACCAATCGGCGTACCGGTAAGAGCTGTTGAACGCAAAAGATCCCAACCGCCGATGTTTTGTAACACACCGTCTTGAAAACGAACCAGGTTGGAGTCAACCCAGCGACCTTTAGCGGCATAGTCGGTGCCGTTGGTCACAACGCCTGGCTGTGGGGTGACGGAGATTAGGGCCATAATTAACCGCCTACAGTTTTGGTCTCAGTGGTGGGCGTGATCTGTTCGGTAATATTTGCATCCAAGCCTGACTTCATAGACGCGACTTCATCTGCGCCCATTACTGTCTCGACCCAACCAGTCACAATCGCGTTGGTCAGATCGGCAAAAGGCGTGAAGTTCGATAAATCGTCAGTTGATACTGATTGAGTACCATAGACACTAGCAGCATAAGGGTTTCCCTCTGGATCGTTTTGATCGCTGGTCGCATTTAAACGCCAGTTCACATTATAAACGACATCAGATTTTGAATCCTTAGTCGGGTAGCAGTCAACTGTTTTACAATCCCATGCGTAAGTATTAGCCATTTAATTTTCCTCTTTTAGTTATCGCACTTATCGTGTGCTTGTTGTTTTAATTGCTCAACTTCTGCTGAGAGTTCTTGTATTGCTTTGACCAGCAGTGGTGTAATTCTTCCATAATCCATTTCTTGTGTTTTCTCACTATCTTTGTGTCCACTAATACCATCTGACCAACCAGCCTCTTGAACCTCGTGAGCAATAAAACCTTCTGATGTTTTTCCATCAGATTTCCATGTAAATTCAACTGGATTAAGTGCCAGCGTTCTCTCTAATCCGTTTTGTATAGAACCTTTGACATCTTTAAGCCTGTAATCTGAGCCGGTGTTATATGAAGTGCCTGTGTTTGAGGTTAAAATACTTCCTATGGTTGAGTTGCCATTACTTCTAAATATGGCAGCATAATGTGTTGCACCTGTTGTTGAGTTTTGTGTTCCTATAAGGGAGCTACCAACCAAAGCAGTTCCTCCAATCTTAAAATCTGAATCATAAGCAGAGCTTATTCCCACCAATAATTGCCCTGTTGAGGTTACTCTCATTCGTTCTGAGTTGTTTGTAGTAAACGTCATAGTGTCAGCAGAGGTTTCTTCTATGAAAGTATTCCCACCACCATCAAGATATAGTCTTGAGGCTGCTGGGATTGTGATATGAGAAGATGCTGTAATCGCCCCATTTACATCTAAAGTTACAGCTGGACTCGCGGTACCAATTCCAACCGATCCATTGTCTTGAATAACCATTCTAGAGTCTGCTAATGTTGCTTGTGTAGAATCATCGGCACTATTTAATAGAAAATGTAATTTACCTTTTGAATAACCTTGACTTGTTCCTTCGGCAACTATTGCAATTTTATTTAAATTCCCAGCACCTTCTGGATCTAAACCTAGACCAACTGCATATCCTGTTACATGATTAGCACCACCAAGAGTAATTGGGAAATGCACACCCGCTGTTGTTGAAGTTTCTTTAACTTCCAATAATTGAGCTGGAGTCCCTGTTCCTATACCAACCGCATCATTCCCACCATCAACAAAAAGCATATTGGCGTTGCCGTTGCTCTCGACTCTGAAATCGACATCGGCAGAGGCTTCGTTAAATACTGCGCCACCGTCTTGAGTTAAAGCACCATCAATGTCAACAACATCAAGGTTAGCGGTGCCATCTATATCTATATCACCAGAGATGTCTAAAGAGGCTCCTGTGAAAACTCCACTCGCTGTAAGCGTGGTGAATGTACCCGCCGCTGCTGTGGTGCCGCCAATAACCGAATTATCGATTACGGCTGCATCGATGTTCATAGCAACCGATGTGCCGGTTGCCGAGAAACAGGCATCGATGGTGTCGAGGTCGGTATTCAATTTGTTATCGTAAATCTGTTTATGATTTACTTCTTATAGTTTCCTATAAGTTCAGACTATATCATCAACCCTGTGGGTTGCTCGGCACTCTTGGGGAGATTATTGATTGGTTTCTCACTCCCTAGTCGTTGATCCTTCCAACTACTTTAATCCCTTTCGTTGGCTTGGGTGCTGATTGTCCTCGTCTTAGTTCGTTAGGAGTTCCCAGCAATTCACCGAGTTTTCATTATTAGATTGCTCTAATACGGCTCAATATCTAAGCTTTGTACCCCAAGTGTCAGTTGAGGCTCCGACTTCTGGTTTTGTCAAAGACAAATTAGTCGTTGTTGTATCTGCCATAATTTTTTCCTATATATATGCAAATGTTAATTAACAGCCTTTTAAGCTGCTTTATCTGTCCAGGTTGTTGAGGAGGGTGACTGCTCAGTCCATGTTGTCGTGGAGACCGTTTGATCCGTGTAAGTCGTGGTCGTCACACTTTGGTCATTCCATTTTAAACTACCTAAAGCAGAAAAACCACTAACTTGACTGATGGTGCTTTCGCCATAATAAATAATGCCGCCAAGTGCCGTCATTGAGCTAACCTCTGCAATAGTCGCTACACCACTTATCACCATCTCCGCAGTTGAGGTGAAACCTGATACCTGGTCAATGCTGGCAACACCTAGAGCAATACGCACTCCGCTTGCTGTCATCGCTGTTGTCTGATCGATAGAGGCTGCACCATCAAGGACAATAACACCGGTAGCTGTAAAGCCGGATGTTTGGTCAATACTGGCTGCGCCTAGTTTAACGACCTCGGCAGTTGCGGTGAATCCCGATGTTTGGTCAATACTGGCCTCACCCGCGTCAATTTGAGTTCCGGTTGCGGTAAAGCCCGATGTCTGGGCTATGGTGGCAGCACCGAGTTTGACCACTTCTGCGGTTGAGGTAAAGCCACTGGTTTGAGCTATGGTTGCCGATGCCGGAAAGACTATAGTACCGGCAGAGGTAAATCCTGATGTTTGATCGATACTGGCAACTGCTTTGAGGGTAAGACTAGCAGAGGCAGTTAGAGCTGATGTTTGGTCTATGGAGGCAACAGCAAACTCATACTGAGGGTTGCCAAAAGCACCCTTAGAATAGTTATACTGACCATAGCCAATAGAGGCCATGTTATTACGCCAAGGTTATATCAAGGTCGCCCGCGTCAAATCTGAATACGTCACCTGATGCAACAGCTTTGGATGCGGTTAGTGCCGCCCAACCAAGTAGATTGCCACTGGTTGCTGCGTCAAAAACACCACAATGAGTCACTGTACCCCATGATCCTGTTGCCGTGACAAACTCAACGGCTGATCCGTTGGTTGCTGTGGTTGGCGAGGTACCCGATACGGTCATCGCAGCCATGCTCTTCCTGGCATAAGAACCGCCAGAACATTCTGTTCCACCACCTGTGTCAGATGGTGCTGCGGTGTATAATCCAACATATAAAGTAGATGGTGCTGTGTAAGCACTACCACCGAACACATGATCTAAAACTTTATCTTCTAAATAATCTGAAAATCCAGCCATTATTATTTCCTCTAATTAAAATTAATTGTTGCCCCAATAAACAACCTGTTTTTGGGTTCTGCCGTAAGTTCTTCGTCTTGGGATCATTGAGCCTTTGCCGAAGGCGGCACGTTCTTGTTCTAATCTCATTTCCTCCAAAGCCTTATCAAATAGGTTGGTAAAGCCCGCTGCACGATCATCTTCCATGAGATAAATCGATGCCGTTCTTAGACAGCCGTATAAATAGACATCGGGGTAGGTTGTTGAGACAAAGTTTGAAGTATTACTACTGCTCAATCCAGTAATCTTAGAATAATAGGTTAATTGTAACGTATAAGAGCCGTCAGGTGTAGGACATAATTCCATGGTGTCATCGACCAGGGCAAAATACACCGGTTTGCCTGTTCTGTTGTCGTTGGCTTTCCTATAAGTATCAAGGCTCTCGATGGATTGTTGAAAAAGCGGCGTAAAATCACCGGATGTAATCTCTACATTAACCGCCTCTAACCAGTCTGTCGGTAGCGTTAAATATTGAGCATCAGCAGTGGCCGTTGCTCTTTTTATCATGTCTTTGGTTCTGAGCTTTCGGTTTAACTCTGCCTCGGTTTGTTGGATAAAAGTGTCCATCATAGAATCCAGATCACTTCTGTTTAAATAATTGGCAACTGCCGTTTTTAATTCACTATAAGTCATATTCTTCCTTGCCAAACCCTAAAGGCTTTATTGTCAGGATCATTGAGCCACTTCTTCCATGCTTTAGAGTCATTGTGCCAACCTTCTCTCAAGGCTTTATTCCAAATCACCTGTGGTATTTCAGCCGCGTGTCTAAAATTCTTACCTGGTTCCAACTCTCTTAGTTTGGTCGCGTGTTCAATCACAGGTCGCACATTCTGAGCTGTGTGATAAATGGTTTTATCATCCTGGGTTATAAATTCTGATTTGAGCGTTTTAGTCAAATCGATTGTTGTTCGGTTTATTGTCATCTTAAAAAATTGAGAGGGGTGTATATCATTTCAACCCCTCTCATCACTACATTAGCTGTCGTTTAAATCAGCGACTATTCCGTGAGCAGCTTCGTTGCTCATTTGTAGTCCGTATTCAACGACTAGCATTTTGGTAATCGCGTCACCAATAGTAGAAATATCCACAGATTCAAAGTCTCTGAGATATGACACTGCTGCATAGTTGGGATCAACTAAGAGCAGAGATCTTTCTCTACTAAAGTTATCAGGAACGATTCTTAGCTCACCAAAATCAGATGCGTACAAAGAAATAGATGCCTCTACGGTATCTGTTTCAATAACTTGTCTAACATTGGATCGACCAGTGAACCCAGATATAACAGTTTTGTTATAAGGGCCACAAATCGCCATGCTCATTTCAGCACCGTTTCCAAATCCAGTCTGTAGGACTGTTTTTAGCAATGCCTCTGTGAGATCACGCTGAGTTCCCTCTGTAGCTGCTGCTGATGCAGAACCGTTGGCACCATTTGTTCCTCTTGAAACATTGGATGTAATCCAGGCTTCAAAAGATCGGGTTTGCCTTGCTGCTGATGCAGAACCAGCTACTTTTGCGTAGTTACCAGTCAACGCCTTTTCCATGTCTCTCTTTAGGGCTTTAGCGTTTAAAGCCATGAAGTGAGCAATCTGAGATTTTACACCGGCTGGATCAGATGCTTGTTGCGATCCGGTGACGGTGCTATTCCTAGATTGAATCATGGTTACATTTGACTCACGAACAGTTGCGGTAGTAGCGGCTCTTGAAATTTCAAAGCCTTCTATCTCACCTGTTCCAGATGCACTTGGTAGTGTCTCTGTTTGCCAATCAAATGTGACGTTTTTTACTGAGTTTTTGCCAATGGCACTCATAAAAGGCGTGGCATGAGGGGCTATATTATAGATAATATTCGATAATGCCTCTCTATCCGACGTGGCTTCATAAGTGTCAAAAGCGTTAGTTACTTGCGCCATTTTTGACTCCTTTCTGGATAAACCAGAAATTAAAAGGTTAAATTAATTGTTCAAACACTTTAGCCGCATCATGGACTTTGCCAGTTTTAGCCAAGCGTTGTTTCGATCTTTTTAAAGGAGTGCTATTGTTCTTTCTTGTGACTGAACCAGGTTTTCCAACTCTGTTTCTAGCGGATGCTTTTTGGGTGGGCTTTTTCTTCACAGCTTTTTGCGTTTTAGTTTGCAGATAACTGTTTCTTAACCCTAGCAGCAATCGGTAATCATACACTTGGTTGATTTCCTCTGCTGTAAATCCCAAATCATTGATTGCGTGTTCTCGAATCGCCAATTTTTCTTTTTGTGCGATGGATTGATCCTTCCACTCAGGAACGATTTTTAGTAATTGCTTGTCGCCATACTGCATATAATTTTGTATTTGTTCTTGCTGTTTAGATTGAGCCTCTTCTTGAAGGCGTTGCTGTTCAGCTTGAACGGCTTGCAATTTCTGTTGTTTCTCATTCCATAAATCGCGTTCTCGAACATAACCAATAGGATCTGCTTGATATAAAGCGTTCCAATCTGGCTCTTCACCCAAGCCCTCATTAAGAGCGACTTCCATTTTGGGTAATAGTTCCTTATAAATCGCCTCGTTTTTTGCAACCTCGCTTTGTTGTTCTTCAACAGTCTTTCGCTGTTGTGCGAGTTCTTGAGTCTTACGAGTGTAATCCTTTTGCCTAGAATACGAGTTTTGTAGTTCATCGATGGTAACTGCAACTTCTTCGCCATTTACTTTGACGGTATATAATTGCGGTTCATCAACTTCCTCTAGCTCGTCTTGTTCATCGTCAAGAGATTCAGTTTCTTCTGTTTCTTCGATTTCGTCAGCTTGGAGTTCTTCTTGTTCTTCCTCCTCGACAACTTCCTCTTCAACAGTTTCATCGGCTTGTAATTCTTCTTGCGCCTCTTCTGGTTTGTCCTCTTGTGGATCCAGAAATTGCTCAATAGAGCTTACAGCCTCATCCATGTTCGTTTGTAATTCCAATGGCTTTGCCGTGTTGGTCATAATATTATCCTTAAATAAATAGTTGAATAATTAGAATGATTCTAAACCTTTGGTAGTTGTAAATCAATCAAAGGTTAAACTACTTTTCGTAATCGGTTCAGGTTGGCCCTAGTAATTTTGCCTTTTTCAACAATGATTCTTAGATGTCGTTCAATCTCAGGAATTACTTTAACGGCACTGTGGATTAACTCTCTGAAATCTTCCTCACCAGCATCCGAGTTCAGCCACATTTGCACATATTCGTCATGCAGTTTTTTAACAGATTTTTTAAACACAACTGATTCGAGGATCAGCTCTGCCTCATTCGACTCTAATACTTCTTGTTCGCTTGCCATAATTTTATCCTATGTTATCGATTATTTTTTGAATGTTGCCAAGACTCAGCGGTTGATAACCACTTGGAGTTTGCGGCAACGAATTTATAGCCTCATAAACTGTTGGTAGGGTGGTAAATGGGTCGTAAATTAACGGTGGGCCACCAGCCATGTAAGATTGTATCGGTGGTGGGTTATAGATATAAGGCTCATAAGGTGGTTGGTCAAAAGCCGTATAGCCTTGAGGGTACTCAGGTGAATAACTAACGCCTGGCGCAATATAGTCTCTTGGAATATACCCAGGATAACTGATATTAATGGGCGTGTAATCTACGTCTTGATAAGGGGTATCTGTGTCTGGCACCCCTGGTGGAAGAATTGGATCAGTACCAGGATCAGTACCAGGATCAGTACCAGGTTCAGTACCAGGATCAGTACCAGGTGTAGGACTAGGAGTAGGACTAGGAGTAGGACTAGGTGTGGGCGTCGGCGTTGGCGTAGGTGTCGGAGTAGGACTAGGTGTCGGAGTAGGACTAGGAGTAGGAGTAGGACTAGGAGTAGGACTAGGTGTTGGTGTAGGACTAGGTGTTGGTGTTGGTGTAGGTGTCGGTGTCGGTGGCGTTACTGGTGGCGTTACAGGTGGCGTTACAGGTGGCGTTACAGGAGGAGTCACTGGTGGTGTTACTGGTGGTGTTACCGGTGGAGTAACAGGTGGTGTTGGTGGAACAACCGGAGGAGTAACAGGTGGAGTAACAGGAGGAACAATAGGCGGCTCTATAGGTGGGGTTACAACAGGAGGAACAACTGGTGGTGTTACTACTGGTGGCACGACAGGTGGTACTACTGGTGGTGTTACTACCGGAGGAAGAACTGGTGGTACCACTGGTGGTTCTATAGGTGGTGTTACTGGTGGAGTAACCACAGGTGGTACTACTGGTGGTGTTACCGGCGGAGTAACCACAGGTGGAACAATAGGTGGTGGTACTACTGGTGGAACAATAGGTGGCTCTATAACAGGAACAACTGGCTCATCTGGTACTGGATCACCAACTCTTACAAACCAAGGGCTTTCACCCTCACCCCTTGTTTCATAAACCTTAGTTATAAAACCAGTCTGGATTAGGTTTCCTGTTTCAGGATCATCCCCATAAGTGGGAAACAAAACCTTATCTCCAAGTTCCCACGGAGTATTTGGATCATCTAACATCCCATTAATTTCAAGCCCACCCGAATCATTAACACTCCAAACATAACCCGAATCACCGTCTGAAAACACATCACCACTTTTTAAACCAAAGTCCTTTATCATGGCGCGAATATCTCGTATTTGGCCTTTCGTAAACCCAAACTCTCCAAACTTTTTATGGGGTTGTTTGCCAGGTGCGCCCTGTCCTAGTTTCCTTGATGGGGTATTAATGCCAGCGATACCAGCACCCAAGGGTGGCAATCCACCAAAGCCAGTGCCGATTGGTGGGTCAACAACATCACCTAAAGTGTGTGTGGTTGCCTCGTCATATATGTCTGGGAAAAATGACATTATTTATCTTTGGCTCTCCAGAAATTAAGTGCGCCTATCTCAATAGTGTACTTGTAAATCTTACCGACAAGAGTGTCTAGTTTCGGGGTAGGCGTGAGCATCGCTACAATACTGCATACTGTGACGACTGCCATAATTATTGCCATAATATTTGCTAAAGTTTGCATAGTTTTTCCTTATGTTTGCTGGGCTATTTGATCGATTTTTTCTTCGAGTTTATCGAACCGCTTAAACAGCCTTTCCATTTCATTTGTGATCTCGGTTTTGGTGACATAAACAGTGGGCAGCTCTTCTCTGGTTTTGTTTAAAAGAATATCAATACGCTTGGTTTCAGCCATATTGGTTCTAATACTAAGAGCCAATGGTGCATAGACCAAAGTGAGTATGATATTCCAAAAAACTAATGAGTTGAGTTCCATATTTACATTTACCAAAGGTTAAGTTTAGATATTATCATAAATTATTGAGCAAGTGGATTGTCGTTCTTGTTTTTAAGAGCTTGAATATCGTCATACATTGAATCAATGCTGGCGTTTATTCCGGCAATACTTGTTTTCAATTCCGTTGTGTCTGGAATTTCAATCGAGCCAATCTGTTCTTCAAGAGCAACAATTCTTTTATCGATCTCGGCAACGTCATCTGAGAGCTGATCGGTGGCGGACATATAATCGTTAGTAAAAGACTCAAGATTTTCAATTCGGTTTACATAGGTTGCGCCGGTGTACCCGAATCCGGCCAGAGTGCCGACAATAGACACTAGACCGATTAATTGTGTTGTTTTGTTTTCAAACCAGTTCATAGTTATTTCCTCATAGTTTAGGTTGTGATTGAACCATATCTCTCATCATCGTCAGGTTGTTTCCAAACATATTTGTAAACGCCTGATTGTTGTCTGATAAAGAAACATTGGCATAAATTTCTGTGGTTTCGTACCAGGTGGCAGCTTTGGGAAGTGTAATCATGGAATAGTCGCTAAACCCAGGCACATAACCCATCAATGCAATTAGTGTAGAGCTGTCGGCATATTCACCGCTTTGCTGTTCCTGTTCTTTAATCTCTTGTTGTTGCTCTTTAATGTTGTCCGCAATAATCTGATCGGCAATTTGATCTGCCTCGCTTGCCGTCATTACTCCCGATGTAGCATTACTGATTTGACCTTGCATATCCTGTATTTGAACATCAGCCATAACAGGCTGGTTGGCATCAAAACTCATCATCGGCATTATTGAAACATCAACACTTGCATCCGAGCCGATACTGTCAGCAGAATCGGTGTTGGCACCAACCACAGAAACAGACGAAGAATCAATAGAGCTATCAGCACCGGCACTCATGGATAAAACCTGTTGCGTTTGTGCAGCAGAGCTGGACACCTGATCTGAAATACTCGGTGAATTATTGTTGCCAGAAATACCTCCCGATACCGATGATGCAACCGCTGTCGATTGAGGATTAGACGCGCCACCGGAAACCAATGAATTATTTTGTGCAACCGAATAACCAGAACCGGATGATGTTTGTGCAGACACAGTGTTATTGGTGACACTATAACTGCTGGCAGCAACCTTAATGGTTTGCGCAACAACACTGAGTTGCCTCTCCCTTTTTCTTTCTTTTTTATCGTCATCGGCAAACAGCTCAACCTCTTCTGTCTCCTCGTCATCATCAATAATCTCTTCTTCATCGATCAATTCTTCTTCGACTTCTTCAACAAATAACTCTTCTTCAATCTCTTCTTCAAAATACTCTTCGATTTCTTCAACAATTTGCTCATGTTCAAAGTGATCCATTAAAACATCATCGATAAACGGTAAATCGTATTCAGCCAGGGCGTATTCAGCCAGTAGAGGCTCGTCATAGATCAAAAACTCATCTTCAATATAGGCCAGAGAAACAAATTCATCGGCTGGGATGGTTTCAAGATAAAGCTCAACTCCTTCATCGATTGGGTAATCGTAAAACTCTTCGATGTATTCAAAGTCGTCAAAAACCATATCATCGGCAAATTCTTCTGGAAGAAAATACACCTCTTCTTGTGTTGCCTCAAAAAAATACTCCTCTTCGTAAAAATACTCGTCATCAATGTATGTATCTTCGTAAAAACCCTCATCAAAATAGGTCTCTTCATCGTAGATATACTCATCTTCAATGCCATAATCGTATTCATCCTGGTTGTAATAGGCATAAGAGCTTTCAAAGCTATAACCAGGACAGGAGGGGTCGGACTGAGGATCAAAATCGCACTCCTCATCAAACAATGCATCCCAATAATAAGGGCATTGAGAGGAATACAGCGAGTCAATGGTACATTGTTGGGTCAGATAAGCCGCATCATAGCCAGCACAAGCACTATTATTTAAAGGATTACTGCAATCAAGGGCATTTCCAGAACCCAAGCCATATAAGCTGCCTCCATTTTCTAAAAGCGTATTTGAACTGGTGTTGTTCCAGTCTGTGTTGACGCAAACACCGGAAACATTTGTTGTTCCAGTGCTACATTCATCGTGATAGAGGTAGGTATAGGTCTGGGAGCTGTTGCCTTGCTCACCAATTAATACATCGTGTTTAATTATATTAAGACCGCCATATCGATACTCAAAACTGTCGTCAGACTTCCACAACACGACCTCAAAAGAGTTGTCCGTGTTGCTGCGATTGTATTCACGCATGTCATACCAACCAAAGACAGTCTTATCGGTAAAGTTCTTGGCTAAAACCTTGGAGCCGCTATCGCGTATTAAATCAGTCCAAAATGGATAGAGGGTATAAGTAATCTCAGGTAAAGGATCAGGTGTGTAGTCATTACAATAAGCTCCTGTCGTCTTAAAATGTAAGCACCCATTAGTAGCCATTCGTGCAGATGTAAAATCTTCGCCATAAAAAGTAAACGTAAAATCTAGGTTAAAAGTAGATGAAACCTGGTCATCACCGCTGGCAAGATTGGTTGTACCGGTTTCGTTGGTTAAATCAAAAAGGCTTTGGTTCGCCTCGTAAACATATGTTCCATTAACAGCGGAAACAAACAATAAAGAAAATAAACTAACTGCCTTTGTTAAATTCCTTAACACAAGTGCCTCTGCTTTTTCTCAAACCTTCCTCGTTTAATGTGCCTCTACACTTAGAGATATAAGATGCTTTTGCATCTCTGTAATCGGGTCGGTCTTTTGGGTTTTGCTGCCAAGAAAGACTAGCATCACCGCCAATCTTACCCTGATAAGGACAAGGCGTTCCAGCCATAGTCATCGCCTTAAAGACTCTTTCATCCTGGCAAAGTAGGGCCACAGCACTAACTTTCATTCCCATATCGTATAAATACTTGGATAACTTCAACCGTTCACAATTCTCATCCTTAACGGTTCTGCCCGCTGATAAGCCAAACACCTGACCCTGAAACGCGCCGGATCTGCCAACCGTACATAAATCTTGGCTGTAGCTCATTATTGATGGTGCAATCGCACTCGCCGGTGGTGCTTCCTGTTTAATGTTTTGATTGATGGTTTGTTCCGACTTCGACTCATTAATGTTTCTATTCGTGTTATCAGACGTGCTTTTGTTCTCGTTTACGTTTTTATTATTAGTCTGCACGTTTGAATTTGAGTTCGACTCGTTTTTATTTACGTTTGTATTGTTAGAAGTAGACGTGTTGTTATTGTTGTTTGTATTGGTATTGGTGTTTGTGCTTGTCGACGTGTTGTTATTGTTGTTTGTATTGGTCGACGTACTGGTATTGTTATTATTGTTGGTATTTGTGTTGGTCGACGTACTGGTATTGTTGTTGGTATTGGTACTAGTGTTTGTATTGTTGTTGGTATTCGTCGACGTGTTGGTGTTATTGTTAGTAGCAGTAGAAGTATTGGTATTATTGTTGGTGTTGGTGTTGTTGTTAGTAGCAGTAGAATTACTAGTGTTGTTATTGGTATTGGTGTTGTTATTAGTAGCAGTAGAAGTACTGGTATTATTGTTGGTATTCGTATTCGTGTTGTTATTGGTATTGGTGTTCGTACCGGTAGACGTTGTTGTGGTCGTATTGGTGTTAGTGTTGTTATTGGTATTGGTTGTGGTTGTGGCATTGGTGGTCGTCAAAGAGTTCTGTTCACAATACTCACTGCCAGCCGTACAGTCTCCGGTTTGATCTGCCCCTACATCACTTGCGCCGATAAGACTAAGCGCAAAAATAACTCCTAATATATTTATCCCCTTTTTCACTAATACCCCTCGTATTCATTATTTTTTTGATTTATCGGAACTGTTTGACGCGCCGAAATAAAATGAGATTACCGCACTGGCTAGACCACCGAGATAACCCAAGACAAGATTAATCAAAGCCTCGCTATTCTGCTCTGGTGGTTGAAGTGTCACCAGGAAGATATAGCCTAAGAATCCACCCAAAACAGCAATCCCCATGACCCTTGTTGTCCAGTCTTTACTAAACTTTTGCCTGGCATCTTGTTTATCAGCAGTCTCAAGGGCGAATATATCGACATCCAGCTCTTTCATTTGTGTCTCAAATTCAAGTTCGGCTTTTTTAATTTCTGCCAACTGTTCGGGTGTGGCGTTTTGCACCGCTTGTTGCAGAGCTTTTGGTTCTGGCTTAACACCTAGAACATCGGCGATGACATTGGCAGCCATGTTTCCCATTGGGCCACCTAGAGCAGAACCAATGGTCGGTGCCAAAGTACCGACAACATTTTTAATTAAATTAAACTTCATTACTTTTTCCTTTGTTTATAGCCGCTGGCATAAATGGCTTTTGCTTGTCTTACAGCTTTGGCACGACTCTTGTGAGTCTTGCCTTTCTTGCCCCATTTCCAGCCGCCTTTTACTTTTTTAATTGGCATCAGTGTATCGTTGTCTCCTCATGTGAAATTAACTCAGAGTCCTCGGTTATGAATTCAGATAAGAAACACAGCACAATATCTCTAGCGTGTTCTATGTTTTTTGCTTTGATCCCTTGGGCGGTGTAAATCATGTCGCCTTCGAGAAACTCTAGGTCAAAATACTTATCCGCCGCCGGTTCCATTAAACAACCCAGCTGCTTGTGATTTGGCAAGTTGTCGAATAGTCTCTCGGTCTCGTTCCATCAGTGCGTTAATTTCGGCGATGTTTACGCTTGTTCCATATTTGGCAGCAAGCTCGGCAGCCTTCACTCGAATATCAGCCTCAGCCTCATCGCGCTTAAAGTCATCTTCCATTAAAATTTTCATGCGATCCGTTTCTGCATCAACAACATCGCGTCTAGCCTCAACCATCACTTTTTGTGTTTCAGCCTCGGCTTTTTGTATCTCGGCCATAGCTAATAATGTTGCCGGATCCTGTTTCTCGTCTTGCGGTTGTGGAGGCATTGGCGGTATCTCGGTATTGATAAACGCACTGGCATCCTTGAATCCGGCAAGCTCGATAATTCGAGCCAATGTATTAGCATATTGCTGTAAGCTCACCATTGGGTTTTGTGGCCCCAATGTTTTTAAAATCTCTTCCTGTTTGCCCGCTACTTGAGCCAAGACTTGCATTTTTTCTTCATCCGAGCCTTTGGATATAGCCACATTGACAACAATGTCCTTATCCACATCCCAATATCTAGGATCAATAGGCACAAACTCATTATTCATGCGAAACACCGCCTCTTTATCCTGGTTCTTGATAACAAGGTTTGAGGTCAGCTTAAACAAATCACGCAAACCCTCGCCAAAGTGACGGCAAATCAACTCAACCCTACCTTGCGCCCCAGACATAGTGGCAGCAACGGCAGCTTTGGTGCTGGATTGCAGTGCATCGGCGTTTAGACCCGCGCTGGCTTTAGAAACACCGGTGCGATTCTCTTTTGCCTCGTCTAAATAATTGAGAACCGGAAATGCCTCACGACCAAGAAAAGGCGTATTTAGTTGCTGCACCATACCAGGCGCACGCATACGAATCGGCTGACCAATATCTGTATTCAATACATCATCGATATTAACCTGACCCTCAACAATTCC
>Ga0208790_1000472_pt1 | contig 19925 bp, 25 predicted proteins | sample 10_taG_FD_184083 | JGI IMG/M metagenome (GOLD analysis project Ga0208790, IMG submission 184083) | Marine viral communities from the Subarctic Pacific Ocean - 10_ETSP_OMZ_AT15264 metaG (SPAdes) (version 2) | ecosystem: Environmental > Aquatic > Marine > Oceanic | place: Pacific Ocean | collected... | reverse complement strand
AGAAGTACCCATCATCAAACTCATGAATTACTTGGTCTTCTTTCTTCGGGGGATTGGCGATGATCTTTCTGGCCAGGGCGCTAGCTTCCGATAGGTCGCTGTAGAACAGTTCGTCCTCGCCGGTGCGAAGCTCATCGTAGTATGCTGGGTCTTCCCCGAGCAACTCCATAATCGGAGCATAGTTGGCTTGTTGGGATTTAACGAGTTGCAACATTCGATAGTCTAGAAGGGAATCTAACTGTTTGGTGACGCGGTCGGGGGCGTTGAGCTTTTTCAGCATTCGCCGGGCGCCCTTCTTTAGCCCCTTCATATCCATTATATTGGGCCGCGATGCGGCCATTGAGGACTCCCCATTAACCCTCTCATAAAAATCGTCAAAGTAAGTCTTGGCTTTATGCCAAGCTTCCTCTCCTTCGGGAGTGTCGGGCCAGAATCCGCGCCCCACAATATCTTCTACAATAGTTTGGTGTGTCCGGGCGCTGAAGTAGTTGGGGTGGCGCAGGTCTTTTATGAGCCTCCCAATCCAAGTCAGGTGACTGTTTTCAACGGGACCATATCTTTTGTTTTGTTGTCGCAGATAATGTGCAACATCAGGAGGCAAGCCTATGTCTTCGACCCCCTCTGTGAGCAGAAACTCTTTCCATTTGTTTGATTGACGCAGGTACATCAACTATAAATAGTTACGAGATTTCTATTTCTCGCTTGATCTTAGGGGTGTCGGGTGATTAACTATTCGCTTGTAGTCGTCCTCAAGGCGAACCACATCATCAATCTCGGTTGTGCTGGTTTCCACTAGGCGCACATCGCCCTGCTCTGCACAGAAGCGGTGGATGGTTCCAGGGGGAACGTGGAATACATCGCCGGGGACGAGTTCGTGGATATGAATCTCGTCTCCTTCGAAGTATGGACCCGCTTCCAAATGAAGAACGCCGTCCAAAACCATAATGGTTTCTTCTTTTATGTTGTGATACTGGCGAGAGAGGCGGCAGCCTTTGTTAATAAACAATATCTTTCCGACATATCGGTTGGTTACCGCCCAGATTATTTCGTGTCCCCATGGTTTTTCAACTCTTGTTGTTGTTTTTATCATCTCTAGCCTTTCAATAAAGTAGCTCTGTCTTTGCTTAGTCTGTTCGCAACCGTACTAAGGGCTCCGACGACAATATAGGTCTCGGAGACTCCACCTGTGTTAGTGGTGACTGCTGTGAAGCTGTGTTGTTGGTTCAGATCTGCCGGGAGTCTTCCCTCTTGCAGAAGCTTGCTATAGCCTGTCGCGTCGCGTAGGTTAACTACAAACTTTTCGTTTATCCAGACTTCCTGTACATCAAACTGTGGGATCGCGGTGCGCTCAAGTCTCGGGTTCTTATCCGTCTTATTAACAATCTCCACAAACCTAATCATTTTTCTTCTCCGGCATGCTGTAGACGCTACGCGTGCGGACGGACCAAATGTCCCCTTCACACAAAACCATTAAATAATCAGCACCCATATTGGTTTCGGTCACAACACCGATCTTTGGGTTTTCGGTCGTCTGTATTCGAAGAGGGATGCTCAGTTGCGCGCCATCATTGTGGCAGTCAAGCAGTTCGACTGCTTGGGGAATATGAACTAAATCCCCTATCCTGTAATCTTTATTCATCAATCGGCCCCAAACATTTCACCGGTGTAAAGGTCGTCATCCATCCCCTCTGGGAGTTCGGGCGTTGTAACTTTCGCAAGCTTGCCGCGGCGATAGTCGTCATAACCATCAATGATCTCCATCACCTCGGATAGCCTAGTATCGACTGCAAGGAGGGCTTTTCTGAACTCTTCAATCATCTCTAGAGACTTAATGGTATTTGGAGGACTGTCGTCTTTGCCTTTAAGTTCAGTCTGGACCTCATTAAATAGTCCCAGACATTGTCCCATGTCCTCACTGGACAGATTAATGATTTTCGCTGCTTCTTTGAGGACATCCTCTTCTTCTACTGTATAAGATAGTTTAACTCTCATCTTCTTCATTCTCCTTTTAAAAGATTGCTTGCCACCCGGTGGAAAGCGCGAGGCCTGTGATAACTGTTACAGCAAGCCACAGTATTTTGGTATTGCTAGCCTTCCAGGCCTCAAGCAAATCAAGTCGAGCCACCAGCGCGCTTAAGCGAGCATAGAGCCCCTGATCGGGGTGATATACGGCTTCCTTAATCTTTGCAATGTTCTCTGCTAGTTCATCCTGTTTCTCTAACAGTACTTGCATTTTGGTTACCATTTCGGTCATCATCATCATTAATTGCTGTTTGTGTTCTTCTTCAGACATTCTGTGTGCTCCCCGCCACCACTAAATAGAGTTATATCTCTATAATGGCGTGGGAAGTTGTGATTAAAGTTCCAGCAGCAGATGCTGCATTCTGAAGTGCTGCGCGGGTTACTTTTACGGGGTCTATAATGCCTTCTTGGATCATATCAACAATTCTATCATTTCTAAAGTCATACCCGGTGCCGGTCTCTTCGGCACTCACCATGTTGACTACTAGATCTGGGGACAACCCACAGTTGGTGGCCATCTGTCGCATCGGGGATACGATTGCTTCGCGAACTATATCAACCCCGTACTGTTGATCTTCGTTTTCAACTTTAACTCCCTGCAATACCATTGAAGCCCTCAACAAGGCTACGCCGCCGCCAGATACAATCCCCTCCTGCTGTGCTGACTTCACCGCTTCGAGCGCGTCCTCAATTCTGTGTCTCTTTTCAATCATCTCCACCTCGGTGGGGGCGCCGACTTTAATAACGGCGACGCCAGAAGCTAACTTAGTAATGCGTTCTTGGATCTTGTCGCACTCACGGAGATCATCAGTGTCCAGTAGCTGTGCTTTTAGAAGCTCAATGCGACCATCAATCTCGTCAGCGTTCCCTTTGCCGCCAATGACTGTAGTGGCAGACTTCGTAATGTCGATCGACCGGCATTGACCAAAGTGCTGCATCTGGATATCCTTGAGAGATACGGTGCTGTCGCGTGCAAAGAACTCGGCTCCAGTTGAGATTGCGAGGTCAGCTAAAACACTTCGGCGGCGAGCGCCATAGAAAGGCGCCTTGATAGCAACGATCTTCATAGTGCCGCGCACAGTATTCATTATGAGGGCGGCGAGCGCTTGCCCTTCAATCTCTTCAGCTACTATGACCAGGGGGCGACCATCGCGACTGATTAGCTCTAGTGCTGGCAGGATCTGGTCGACGCTATCAATCTTATTGTCTGTTACTAACACTAGTGGACTGTCGTAGTTCACAGCGCCTCTTCGTTCATCGGTTATGAAAGCGGACGCGGCATAGCCAGCCTCAAGGCGAAAGCCCTCGATCATATCCAGAGTAGTATTCACTGTCCGCGATTCCTCAATAGTAATAGAGCCATCTTTGCCTGCTTTGTCGACAGCTGTCGCAATCAGTTTGCCGATCGTCCTGTCGTTGTTGGCTGAAATAGTTGCGATGCTCTCCACATCGCCGAGGGTCTCAATGTGTTGTGCTGTAGAAGCTAGTTCGGTCACCAGAGCTTCTGTCGCCACATCTATTCCTCTCTTGAGTTCGATGGGGGAGGCGCCGGCAGTAATGTGTCGCTGCGCCTTTGTGATGATTTCTCTTGCCAAAACAGTGGCAGTTGTGGTGCCATCGCCTGCCATGGCGTTTGTCTGGGATGTTGCCTGCTTGAGAATCTGGACTGCAGCGTTCTCAAACTCATCGTCGCAGTGAACAAACGCGCTGACGGTTACTCCGTCTTTGGTAATGATTGGATCTTTTCCTTTTTGATGAAGGATAACATTGCGACCCTTGGGTCCTAGGGTTGCTGCGACATTGTCTGCCAACAGATTAACTCCTCGTAATACTTTCTCGCTTAGACCCGCGCGGTTCTCAAACTTACACTTAAGCACGCTTCACCTCTTTCCTTACTTACCTATTATAACATACTTATTTGTAATGTCAAACTATTTTTCACTCTTCTTGAGTTTTGTTGTTTTCTTTTCAATGTCTTTGGCGCTATCGATGGCCGTTCCGGCTAGCTCATCATTAGATAAACCGCCAGCAAAAAAACCATTTAAGTTATCTGACAAAGTTTTTAGTGAGGCAAACACAGAATAGATTTCATCATTTAGGAGAGCAGCTACGTTCTTAAGCATATCCTCCACAATCTGACCGCCAATTAGAATAGTCCCTAGATACTCCGAGAAAATTGGGGCCCCTTTCTCTGTAGCTTGCGCTCGGTTAAGGTCGAACTGCTCTTCATTCAAAAACCCATAGGAGTTAAGAAGTGCTTGCTTCTTTTCCTCAAAAGGCAAACCCTTGTAGAAGACTTTAAGATCATCCATGTCGGTAACCCACTGGGTTTCCTTCAGTGCTTCCGTACGCTTAAGCTTCATTTCGGCAGCCTTAAGAGAACCCACGATCATCTGATTGGCGGCCCAGAGGCGCCCGGACAGAAACCCAAACCAGGCACCAGCAGGAACTTTTTTAGTATCTCGATCGGGGCTGTTCGCATGATTGGCTATATAAGCGTTTCTAACTAGCCCTTGCAGGGCGCGCTTCTTAAGTTGTGAGATGCCTCGCACCACCTCCTTGGTGTCCTTCTCCTCTTCGTCAGCTGCTGGGATTTTAATAGCATTAAAATAATCGTCCTTCTTCGCATAATCAATCTCCTGCAAGATATATTGCATTTCTTCTTCGCTGGGGAAGCTCGGGTCTAGCGCCTCGGGGCGCGCGGTGAACTCCGTCGTTGTCTTGCCAACAGTAACACTACCCACTTCAGGCTTGGAAAGTTCTTTGAGGTTCGCAATAAACATTTTTTCCATATCCTCGGGGCTATGCATAGCCACTGACGGCAGCGTACTATTGAAATCTAGAGTTCCACCTTTCTTTACCGCAGCCACATACGCGGCTGGGAGCCAAATGTTCTTCTGGGATTTATCCATGGAGGAGGCAAGGATATTAAATACGTTGTCAAGTGTAAAGTCGAACTGATAGAATTTGATGCCTCCCTTTTGCTTAAGGTCCTTGCCCGTGATATCTTTGGTGCACACGACATAGCGCATACCCGAGCCGCCCTCTGCGGGGTGGTTAAACTTGGAGTTGGGCGTTCCGAGATCCCTTACTAGATCGCGATAACTGCCCCCCACTTTAAGACTCTTTTCGGCATATAATTTAAGACTGATCGGCACCATATCACCCGTCGTAAAGTCCGCGATTGTTCCTGTGTTGGGCGGGATCTGCACTCCGTGGAGAAGAGTGGCTAAGAAAGCTTCAAATGTAAACCCTGCTGATGCAGCATTGAAATTGGTTACCACTTTGGTGAGCGTCTTATAAAAGACCAAATAAGAAATTAATTTACTGATAGCATCTGCGTTAGTCTCGGCGGCGGCCATAATGTCTGCAGGACCCGTGGGGCCATAGAATTTCTCCAGAGATTTGATCTGTTCCTGGAAGGTGTTGCTCGGGCTGCCGATATTGTCTAGATACTGCTGAAGGAGAGCCCGCTGGGGGCCCAAAACAGTTTGTGTCTTGCCCTCTTCATCTGTGACGGTGCTTACATCGCCCCACCCAATCTCTGAAATTGGAATGTCGGGGATCATAGACCAATCAAAGGTTGCCTTGGGGGGCAGCCCGGCGTCGGCCTCCACCAGCAAAAACTTAAGAACCTCATTAATAAGGTCTTCGTTCACATCAATCTTGTTATAAAAATTCTCTACAAGTGCATCAATATTCATAATATATCCTCTAGTCCAGTACTAATTAGATGATTTCGTCAACAATACCCATTTCTAGTGCCTGTTCGGCAGAGAAAAACTTATCGGTGTTGCGTGACATAATCCCATATACCTCATCCTCTGTGAGATTTGAGTGTTCTACCAGGACGCCGACCATCAGTTCTTCGACCTTTCTAAGCTCGTCGAAATTGGTTCGTATATCAAGGTGAGAGCCGCTAGCGTTTGAGGAACAGTGGTGGATCATAAGGCGCCCGTTGCGTCCCATGTACCGTTTGCCCTTGGTGCCAGCCGCCAACAGAGGCACGGCGGCAGAGTAAATCTTTCCAAAGCCAAATGTTGCGATATCACGATTCATCTTCACCAGACACATAAGGTCATATACGGCCAACATATCATTAACTGATCCGCCGCCAGATGAAATATAAAACTCAACGTCTGAGGTGTCGTCCAGGTCGCTGGGGACAGCTCTGACTCTCCCGCCATTGAACGCCAACAGGGCCATGGCTAAGTTCTGTGCTGCTGATTCTGTTAGGTCCGATCCAAGTCCCATCAAAGGGGGCTCGTCTTCTCCCAGAGCCATCATAACTCCAGAGTCTTCATCTTCTTTTGGGGGCGGGGGCTCGTCGCTGGGTGGTTGGGTGTCGTTAGCAAAAATCATTCTGTCTCCTCTTGTGCTTTCATAATTCTCTTAAGTTGCTCGCTGTTTAAATATGCTACTGCTTCGGTCCAGTTACCAAACGGTATCATGGTTCGGAACGGACTCGGAGCGCGATCTACTAAGGATATAATAACAGAGTTTTTCCAGTTTGTCAACACTCTATCGTCAACTTCTTCGAACTCTCTAACCTGTTTGTCTGTGAATCCTGAATCAATCATCTGTCTCTTCTTTAATTCTTTGATGAAGGCAACATCCTCCACCATTCCCACGCACATCAAAATCGTATGAGCTAACACGTGAGAGAGAAGGCGCCACATATGCACCACCTCCAATAAACGAGTTAAATAAAAACTAGTAAAGACGCCAGCAACAAAGCCGAGCACCACAAAAACCATAAGTTCGTGAGATGTTACTTCCAACATATCTACTCCAAATACAAAAGGCCGTGGGGTTAACCACAGCCTCTAGTATATGTCAGGAGCGCTTGAAAGTCAAGCGTTATTTTTATTTCTTGGCGAGGGCGCTCTTCAAAATTCGTGCAGCAACACGCTTGGTGATCTGCTCTACAAGTTCGTCGGAAGCGTCAGCGCCTTCGTTCTTCTCGTAGTCGAGGTCATCGGCAGACTGGTCGCCCTTCTTGTCACCGCCTTCCATCAACTCTTCCTCTTCCTCGGCGTCGACCTCCATCTCTTCGTCGCCTGCCGGCGCTAGCTCAGCGTCAACCTCAAGCTCTTCCTCTTCGGGGGCTTCGTCAGACATCTCGTCGTTGTCAATCTCGACTTCGTCACCCATCACACCCTCAAGGGCAGTCTCTAGGGCGCCCAGGAAATCGTCAACCGAAATCATACGGCCTTCGCCACCTTCGGCATCAAGTCCGGGCTCTTCCGTCGGAAGCTCCTCTTCCTCGGCTTCGAGTTCGTCGTCGACCGCTTCAACATCACCTTCGATGTCGTCGTCGCCCAAATCGTCTTCAGCGTCCACCTCTAGTTCGTGGGGAGGGGCCTCTTCCTGTACACGGTCTCGGCCGATGTATTCGGGGGCGTCATTGTAGCCGCGGCCGTGGGTCTCTGTAAGTCCCCTGACGAAACCAGGCGTCAGTGGCTCAAGGCTCGCTAGCTTCATGAACTGGCGAATTTGGGATTCATTTAGTAAATTCTTAGACATTATCGATTATCTCCTAACACATTAAATCGCGCGAATGCTATCATTAAATAGTATTTTCTCTCTTTAATGTCTTTTTTAATTTGGCTAGCGCGGCGTCGACAAGTTGTTTGGCTCTAACTGTGCTTATCCTATGGCGTGTTCCTATCTGTTCTAGGGTCATAGGTCCGTGTTTTTTAACGGCAATCACAGTACAATTTAAGTCGGGGCCAAATTCTATATGCATTCGGCATTCTGTATTTTCACAAGGCCTTTTAGCCAAGTAACATTTCTTTACACATTCTCTCATAACTCTGGTAGTTCCTCTTCTAGTATGTCAAATATATTCTCTACATCTTCATCAGTCAGTGCGAGGTCTTGCAGTATCTTTTCGCCTTCGACGCGGAGCTTACGAGACCCATTGACTCTCTTCTTGGATTGGACCTTCTTGTTTATTTTATAGTCGTCAAGAAATTCCATAAACAATGGATTTTGTCCTAAATACGACTCCACACAATACCTGAAGAATTCACTTTGTGTCTTTATCTCGTCATAAAACAATCTGATTTTCAAATTCTTATGAAGATCATCATCTATTATAAATGAAACTAACGAGTGGTTCTCGGGTATACTATATTTCATTTTAGTATATGAGTGGCGCTTTCTGCCTGACCGCTTGAGGTCTGACGCACAAACTTAGCCTTGGCTTGAAGTTCGCTGATGCGGCGTGCTCCACTATAAGATAGTCCACTTCGAATTCCGCGGATCAAATCATCAAGGACATCGCCTACTGGGCCCTTGCAGGGAACGGTCGTGGCAACACCCTCAAGTGACGAAGTTTTTCCTCGCCAGTCAATCTGAGCATCTTTGCTCGCCATACCTCTGTACGCCTTGACTTTACCCGTCGGCGTATTAATTATATCTCCAGGAGTTTCATCAGTACCCGACAAGAGAGACCCAAGCATAACGAAGTCAGCCCCAGCTGCCAAAGCTTTGACAACATCTCCCGAGTTTCGGATTCCCCCGTCAGCAATGATGGGAGCGTTCCTGTCTGATCGCGCGCAATCAATAATGGTTTGAAGGCCTGGAACACCATGGCCAGTCTGAACCCTAGTTGAACAAATAGAACCGCCGCCAATATTGCAACGCACACTATCGGCTCCCCAATCGACCAAATCATTGTAACCCTCCAAGGTTGCAACGTTGCCTGCCATGATGTGAACCGTGTCACCGATGGTAACACGTAGACTCCGTAACGCCTCTTTCATCAGAATATGATGTCCGTGAGCTACGTCGACACACAAAAGAGTAATACCCGTATTAACAAGCGCCGTTGCTCTCTCTAAATAGTCACCGGAAGTGCCGATCGCTGCTCCTACGGTCGCCTCGGCAGGCATACACCCCACATGGTCGCACTGAGTCTCTATAGAATTGTACCTATGTATGATCCCTAGTCCTCCACAAGAATCCATAGCCGCAGCCATAGGCGATGTAGTTATGGTATCCATTGGGCTGGCGATAATTGGTATCTCGCACGCGATGCTGCCTAGGCTGCTCTCTATCGAGACCTCCGACCTACTTCTAATATCTGAGTACTGAGGTTCTAATAGTACGTCATTGTATGTAAGGGCTTCTCTAATCATTTTGTATTCTCTCTAGTCCTTCCTGTATTGTACTCCAACATTCCGGACAAGTCAAGCGAACTCTATCTTCTCTTATTGTTATTTGCCACGTTTTAACTGTTTCTGTGTTTCTCACCCACTCTTGGTTGCATACACAACATTCCTTGGGGTGATCTAAAAACATAGAAGTCTGGGCCTCTAGGCGCTCCTTGGCGTCTTTACGCTCCTGCTTTCGCTTTCCCGGATTAACCTTGCGGAGCTTTTTCATAGGATGCCGTCAATGACTCCCAAACCAAGGGCTTCTTCGGCGGTCATAAACCAGTCTTTCTTATTCTTGAGGATCTCATTCAGCTTCTTTTTAGAAATAGAAGTTCTTTCGAAAGTAATATCCTCGATCTTCTTCTGAAGTCTCTTGGATTCTTCAAGCTTCTCTTCCATATCCTGGACCTTCCCATAAAATCCGGTAGAAACCTGATGATAAAGGGGGGTGGAGTGCTTGTAACCGAACCTCTTGTGGCCGCTGATAAGAATCATAAACCCGCAAGACATGGCTGCACCGGTTACAATAGTATGAATTGGCGTATCGCTTTTGTCCATTACACCCAGGAGGCCGAAACACTGGTATACTGCTCCGCCATAGGAGTCGATGTACATCTGGATGGGCTGGGGCTTATAGTCAATTTCATGAACTGCATACAGTTTCTTAAGATATACATCGTCTTCATTAATCTCAATGATAGCTTTAGTGAGCTTGTTCATCGATTCTTGATTTACTTGTTCTGGCAAGTAAAGATTTCTTGTCTTTGGTCTTGGTAACGTAACGGGCACTTTACTTCCCCGTGCTTCCTAGGGCTCCGTCGCCCCTGTTAGAAATGGTAATAGGATACCAGTCGTAGATGTCTGGGCTCTCGCTGGCCACGAAGCGGGCGTGAACCACCGGGACGACGACTGCTTGTGCAACCTTGGTCCCTGGCTCTAAGTATTGAGTTTCATTACCGATATTGTGAAGATTCACGAATACCTCTCCCTCATACCCACTGTCAACGACACAGGCTCCCACAAGCAAACGGCGCTTGTAAGCGACCCCGGACTTGTTTTTGATTTCCATCATGTAGCCATGAGGGATCCCGAAGGTACAACCCGTAGGTATCAGTACGCTTTCGCCGGGTCCAATAGCCAGCACTTCCTCTGCCTGTTCGGTGGGTGTCCACCTTAGGTCGAGACCCGCGTCGCTGGGGTTTGCTCTTACTGGAGGGAACTGATTCCCTCGTAACATGTGATATTGCAAAATCATTTTTATATCTCCTCTGGTGATTCTGAAAAAATTGTATTCAGGGAACCGTCCTTGAGATACCTGGAGATATACATCTTCCAGTTCTCCTCGGATCCAAGTTGCATAAAGATTGAGTCATTGTCGCAAGCGCGAAGATTCCATTTCCCCGCCTCCCTCAATATATCAACCTTGTTAATGATAAGATCGGTCACGCCGTTAATATCAATTGCTTTCTTAAGCTCTCGTATATTAAGCCAGTTGCACTGGCGCGCTCTTCCCGTTGTGGCACCATATTCATTGCCGAGTTGCTGCAGCAAGTCGAAGATGCGTCCTTTGCCGTGAAAATCCTTTGATCCCACGTAAGTGTCATATGCCTTCGTGACACCATAGACCTTGCGGACAGAGCCGGGCGGGATTCCGTTCAGGAGCGCCCCAGCGGTCGTACAGTGGCTTGAGGTGACATAGGGGTAGTCCCCCCAGTCAATGTCCAACCCAAAGCCCTGAGCGCCCTCACAGAGGATCACAGGCTCGATGATGCTACCGTGCAACTCCTGATACATATCGATAAGATAGTCCTTCAGTGCCGGGACAGCTTCTGCCCTCATGCCAGTGCGATTATACTTATCACGATAGGCGGGGCCGTTGCCTCGCTTGGTGGTGCCAATGTTGGTGTCGGCGCTGTCTTCGTTTAGGTGCTTATCCGTAATAATATGAGCGTTGTTGGCAACATAAATCAACCCTTCAGTTGAGATCCCGGCATCTTCCAGCATTTCGATTTCGTTGAAGAACTGTTCAAGATTCACGACACAGCCTGCGCCTATGATTGACTGGACACCAAAGAAGACGCCTGCTGGAATATGGTGGGTGACAAACTTCTGCCCATTATGGTAAATGGTGTGCCCTGCATTGCAGCCGCCGTTGTATCGTATGCAGTGGGTGTACTCACCGGACTTTAATAAGTGGTGGGTAACCTTACCCTTCCCTTCATCTCCGAAGGACAACCCTACTATGATGTCTGCGATCATTTTCCTTGTCCCCTGTAGCGTTTCTTGTAACCTTTGTTACCGCCGTTGGGGCCCGGTCTTCCGGTCTTCGTCCGGACACTGTTGCCAATCGAGGTCTTCTTCTTGTTAACATGCCTCTCTACTTTAAAGCTGTTCTTCTTAGCCATTTAGTTCACCTTCAATCCTTTCTTTCATTTGGTTGAACATATCCACTCGGAGTTCACACCCCGTGAATCGTCTGCCTGTGTTTGCTGCGGCAACGGCAGTTGTGCCGGATCCGAGGAAGGGATCTAAAACTAGATCGCCCTCATTGGAATGTTTCTTAATTAAAGCCTCACACAACTTAGTATTCTTTTGTGTCGGCATAATTCTATATTTGCCACCCTGAATTGGGTATTCGTAAATGGCATTATCATATTTGCTGTTGAATGTGGGAGAGCCGCCCTTAACACCCATTAGGGCGATCTCTCGGCAGTTAGTCAAATAATTTGTACTACTGTTCAGGGGCTGCGGGTTGGTCTTTATCCACTCAATAAATCGAATGCCCTGGAATCCTTTGTAGTGTGGTTTGAACTCATCTTTTAATTTGTGCTTCCGGTTGGCGAAGTCTTCGTCCGTCTCACCCTCTTTTTGGTGGGGAGTACCGGGGCGAGTGACGAGACGCCCAGGACCAGTCGCTCCCCCTTCCACAGATCCACCCATCAGCATGGCCTTAAGCGGAGTGATTTTCCAAATATCAAAAAAGATGATACAAGTGCCTCCCGGGCGCAATACTCGATGGAACTCATTTATAAATTCTTGCATCTGAGCCATAGTAAATTCGGAGTCCCATTTACCGTAGTCTGTTTTAACAGCGTACTTCTTCCCATAAATCGATCCATACTTAAGATAGTTTTTCTTAGCGTTCTTCAGGGCAGTCACCCGCTGGCGCCCGGGCTTATAACCACCCTGATCGCACCAAGTCTTCCACTCGGCGGCGCTTTTGAGACTGTGCCACGACGCATTGGTCCTAAAATTATTAGTACTTCCGTCGCGGCTGGCGACATGATCCACCCACTTATCCATTCCGGTGGTTCGGGAGGTAATGTAAGGAGGGTCCGTAAAAACAAGATCAATAGAATTGCTTTCTATAGTCTTGAGGTATTCTAGGCCCTCCATATTGGCTAGTTGAATTGTGTTCATATTAAAATTTCACATCCACTACCCAGGGGGTTTGAATTTCATCTTGCTGTTCTAGATCAGTGACAGGGGGCATCAACAAACGATCCACCGAATTAACCGGCAGCTCCGCATTCCAGGCGCGCAGCTTCTTCTCTCCTGCGGATCGCTTCTTGGCGAGGGTGGCGATGGAGGCCTCATTAATACAAGCAACCATCACTACCTCGTCTGCTTCATTGTTAACGTTCTTCTTCCACTGGCTGTGGGCCGGAACCGTAGTGTGGAATTCCTTGGCGGCTGTCGACAGATAGATTGCCAACTTGCGCCCGTCCGGGAGTGTCACCACAGTGCCCGATCCGTCCTTCCCCGGGGTAAGAGGATTGGTTAAACCGTAGGGGTTAAACTTATTGAACCAATCAGTTAACGACGTCATCTTGTCCCAGGTCTTCAACTTCTTAGCGATAGCGCTAACATCTTTCTTAAGAATATTCCAAATTCCCCGGAACTTCTTCCCACCATAACTCTTTGCGTACGTGTCAACCCAGGTTTTAATAATCTTTCTCTGATCATTAACAGGCAGATCTTCAAAATCTGAAGGGGAGCCGAAGACACCCTTACGGATCATCTCCTTTATGCTATTGGCTACGTCTGCTTTTGTAGCTGAAACGGCGTGGGAGAAGTTGGTGTTTTCGATTGTCTTAAATTGTTCAATTTCTGCAGAGGAGTCGTCCAAGACGTATCCCCAAAGATGGCCCTCCTTATTGCCCGGGATTCTACCTCCCTGGGCTTCTGTGGCCCGGGCGCCTCTTTCGCGCGTGTGTCCCCACACAACACGAAATTTCTGAGTGGTTGGATTCCATCTGAACCCACAGCCATTTTCTTGACCATTCTGCTCCATATCGTCCTGCTTTTCGGCAACTGCAGTATCCTGCGAGTCTTGGATGCGCATCTGATCTATGGTAAGCCTCTCAATGTCACCCAAAGGAATCTCATACATCTTCTCGCGGTAGTCGCGGCCATAGAAGACCGAGCGCACAGGACACCGTCGCTTCTTGGAGCTATATTTCCCCAAAGGGGGGAGCACTACCAGCGAGGAAACCTCACTTAAATGATTTTTCTTTTTTGCTTTTACGGCCATTACTTAACTCTCTTTCCGTTCTTAATAATTTGTACGCCGTGGTTCTTAATTTCGGTCCAACAAACGTTGGCACTCAGGCGTGGATCCTTCTTCTTTGTTGTTGTATTAAAACACCTCTGAAGCTTGGGACGCAGAATATCATATACTTTGTGCCCTGTCAGCCTCCAAGACTCCACGAGCCTCCCGCCTTCAAAGCGATTGAAATAGTGCTCGGGGTACTTCACAATTTTCTCTTCTACGAGATACCGTTCCTGTTGCGCCCAAGTAGACTGCTTCATCACTCCAGTATATGCACCCTTGCACCTGTTGGCAATGGTGGATTTATACTCTACTTCTTCTTCTTTTTCATTTATAGCATCCGCCCCGGAATAGTCCGGAGCCACTCGGTGACCTAAAGCAATTGCTGCATAAATCTCCTTGCTGCGGGCATAACTGAAGGGGTCTCCCCACTCTTGCTCGGCGCACAGCTGTGCCATCCTTTCATAAAGGTTCCTGTATTCTTGTTCGGGCGTCATAGGTGTTTTCTCCATATCCTTATAGTATCATTTTCTTAAGCGGGTGTCAACCCAATATTCGCAAGTTTCTTCGAATAGATCGTGTGGAAAATCCCCACGCCGGATCGTAGTCTAGTCGGCCCATGTAGGGGCGGTTCAAGTGGATCCTATCCTTACCCTCTACTATACCCCAACAGCGGAACTTTGTCAACACTGAATTTGAATCAATCACTGCGACAATCCAATATGGCTTCCCGTTCTTAGTTTTCTTACGAATGATCTCTCTGGGGATGAACCATACCAACCCCAGATCCGGGTCATAGTCCGAGATAGCGGGGACGAAGTTAGCCTCCAGTCGCTGCCTTACCTCATCGGTCATGACTAAGTGCATCGGGAAGATTCCAGTGAGTGTCGTCAGGTTGTCAATCTCTTCGGCGACGCTGAAGTCTGCCTCGTCTTGGTATGCCTCGATGTTCTCACTAAACTTCTTCTTGTTGTAAACTCTCTCCACAGCCACCGCAGACCAAAAGTGTTTGCGGCCGGTAAACCGATCGTCCATTAGTTTGTTTAATGCTCCCGAGCGACAGAGGACATCCAGAGCCTTCTTGTTCAGTTTGCTGTATACAATGTCGTCGTGAAACAGGAACTCTTCGATAGTATTGAATGGTCGGTGGTCGACAATCTGCTGAATAGCGGCATCACCCAATCCCTTGAGCCCCGCCAGGGGCTGTACGAGTATTTTATCATTGTTGGGATCGATCTCCCACACAAACGACGAGGTGTTGATGTCTGCTTCTACAATCTCAAAGCCGTTTGACTTCGCGATGTTGATAGCCTTCTCCTTACGCTTCTCTGGTTCCTTGTCGAGAAAGGATGCCATCCATTCCACCGGATAGTAATTGTAGAGCCACGCGCACTGGAACGAGATTGCCGAGTATGAAACGGCGTGCGACTTGTTAAAGCCGTAGCCCGAGAAGTACTCGAACCGCTCCCACATATCCTCTGCTTCGCGTTGGCGAATGCCCTTGTCTAGACAGCCGTTAACAAACTTGTTGCGCAGGCGGCTCTTTACTTTCGCTTCCTTGCCGGTGCCCTTCTTCGTGAGCACCTTGCGGAGCAGGTTACCTTCATCTAGTGATAGGTTCTTCCCGAGCTTGTGAGCTAGGAGGGCGATCTGCTCCTGAAAGATGAGGAACCCGTATGTTTCCTTTGTAACGTCCTTTACGTGCTCATTGATATAATCGATATCGCTTGGGTTTGCCTTTGCCTGGATGTACTGTTCGTGCACATTGGCCGATAGTGGGCCTGGGCGATAGATTGAAGTGATCGCTGAGATGTCGATAAGACTCTTCGGTTTGGCGTTTGCACAGAATTCCTGCGCTCGCTGCTCTGTAAACTGAAAAATACCGGCGAAATTTCCCTTCTGGAAAATGTTCTTGTATATCTCTGGATTGTCGAAATCAATCTTATCCGGGTGGAGGTGCTCGTTGTAAAATGCTTTTACGTCTTCAAACGTTGGCTCTGGGTTGTCGAAGTGCCTCTTCAAGATGTGACGGATTGCGCCTTCAATCATACGAAGCGTAGACAGGCCCAACAGATCAAACTTAATAAATCCGAGTGGCTCCAAGTGGCGGAGGTTCTGTCCCTCTGCCCACGGTGACTGGCGCACTCCGCCTGATGTAATAATGGGCATATGCTCGTTTAAATCGTCGGCGATCAAAACTCCGCCGGCGTGACGGGAACAAGATTTAACCTGTCCAACTAAGGCCTCTACGTGTGTCTTGATATGTGGATACTTTACAAGGTACCCGCGAAGAGAAGGAGAAAGCTCCATTACCTCTTTCCAAGTTGGAGCATAAACACCAGCTTTGATGCCATGGCGAATCTTTGCTGCCGGAGTGGCCTCTGCGATCATAGATGCTGTGACCTTATTAACTTCCCCAAACTCCACGCCGTAAAACTTTGAAATATCTTTAATAAGAGATTTTAGCTGAAGTGTGTTCCAGTTTGAAATTGGGATGACCGAATTCTGGCCCCAGTCTTCCATAAGAAGCTCTTTGAGGTGCATCGGCTCTGCGACATCATAATCAATATCAGGGTAGTCCGTTGCATCCTTGCGCAGGAACCTCTCAAAGAGAAGACCATACTTGATGGGGTCGATCTGAGTGATACCCAGGACATATGCCACCAGTGACCCTGCGGCCGATCCTCGGCCCGGGCCAGTCAGCTGGGTCTCATTAGCCTTGTCGGCAATAGCTTTCATGGTCAAGAAATACTTGCAGAACCCTCGGTCCTCAATAACACTTAATTCTTGCTGTAGACGATCAGTGTATAATGGGTTTTCGTGTTGTTCTTGCAGGCGTAGTCCCTCAAGGGCGTAGTTAACCAGTGCCTCGGCATCGGTGAAGCCCGCAGGAACCACGAAGTCTGGCAACTTAACATCAGTATTGGGAACAAAGGACTCAATACGATTAAAAGCAATGTTGTGCGTTTCAGTAATTGAATTCATTACCAATTCGTCGTCGTATTCGAATCCGCCGGCATCAGAGTAATGCTTATAAGACTCCCACATCTGGTTACCGTTCTTGGGGTAGAGTTCATATCCGATCTCTTCCACTCCCGGAGGTAGTTCTGTGTTGTCTTCCGCCCACGCTGGGGCCCCCTTGCCTAGCCAGCCTAGTCGTTTGTATAGCTCCCGATCCTTCCACGCATCACGGTTGGGATAATGACTATCCGCTGTTGAAATTAGCGTAACATTGAACTCTTTGCAAACCTCAATAACATATTGATTCAGTTCGTGCTGTTCTGGGATGTTGTTCCATTGGAGTTCGCCGTACCATCGGTCATCGAAGATCTCCATAAAGCGACGCGTCGTTTCTCTCATCGCCTCCATAACAGCTTCTGGGCCATCGTCCCGGTTCTCCCAATAGTTGCCGGCGTACGCACCACCCAAGCAAGCTGATGATGCGATAACACCTTCGGAATACTTGGCGAGTAGCTTATAGTCGACACGCGGATAACGATAGAAGTTCTCCTCCTTGTAAGACTCAGAGATCAGCTTAAAGAGATTGCTGAGTCCTGTTTGGTTTTGTGCCAGGAGCACCAAGTGGCTGCGGCGGTTAACAACCGACTTAACAGCCTTTTTGGAGGCTTCCTCGTCTTCGACTGTGGCGCCTGCCGTTCCATCTTTTGCCAATGTTTTCGCTAACTTGGCGTCTTCCTTAATCCTATCATAGTCTTCTCGCCACTCTTCGATTGAGGGCAAGAAGTAAGCTTCCACGCCAAAGATGGGCTTAAATTCCTTTCCTTCGGCTTGCATCTTTTGCCAATGCAGAAACTGGTGCGAAAAGCCGTTCATATTGCCATGGTCAGTTAAAGCTAAGGCTTCGCCACCGTTCTCGTAGCAATAGTCCATATGCTCGTCTGGATATCCGATGGCATCGAAAATAGAGCCTGCGACACTGTGTGCGTGCAGCCCTACGAATGGAATCTTTTTATTTGTCATTTAGTTCTCCCTCTGAACATTGTATTGATATTGGGGCGCTTGGTCCTGGCGCCCTCAGGTGATGATATAAATTTAACATATCCAGGCCACGTTGTCAAGTCATAAAAGCTTTTCATTTCTTGTTCGTTGTCACTTGGCCCTTCGCCGAACACATCTTGTAGCCCATAGGCTCTCGAAAGCAGGCGTTCCTCGGGCGGAAGCTTTTCTGTTGGCATTCCCTCGTCGGGCGCCTTCCATACTCTGGAGTTTGTGGTTATTACGTGTTTTGCTCTACGCCACTCGTCTGGGTCTATTACAAAACTGAGCGGCAGCCCATCTTTTACTGTTTTCCCCTCATAGGAGAAATAAAAGGGTGGGTTCTTGCGTAGTCTGGAGCGGTGGGTCTGCACTTCCTTCGGGTCCATCATTCCCATTGGAAAAGAGATATAATACCTATCTGGTGTTACTTGTTTAGAGAACTTTCTCATTATCCAGTAGGCGACGTTACAGCCATATATGGCAGACCAAGCATAGTTGTCAACCTTGTTCCGGTGCTTTGGGTGTATAGGAACATAATATATCGGCACCTCAATATGTTTGTTGCCCCCGAAGGTCGCAAAGTGGCCGCGGTTGATGCTGTCGATGTCTGTTGCTATCTCACCGAGCCTATGGCGGATTAAGGGGGCTACATCGTCGTTGGCGACAATCCATATGGAAGTGCAGCCGGCGTGCAAGCATTCGTATACTGTGGCCTCTAGTGCAGTGTAGTTGGGGGCGACAGGAATCAAAGAGGAGTCCCACTCCATACCAAACTCTGTATTCATTCCAGCGACCGGGATGATCGCAGGCATATTCAGTTTACTCATGAGTTGTTATTCTGTCGTCTAGGTCTGCGGCGCAAATCACCTTAATGTGGAATCTGCTCTTCACGGCGTGCCGGAAAGAGTGCTTTATCTTGAGATTGCGGCCGTTAGGTTGCTTAATTTCGTGCTCTTTGAGCTTTCGCTCCAAAAGAATGCGAATTATGGTGTCTGAATAGTCAAAGTTCTTAATATCCGCGGCACTTATGATACTTGAGGTGATGATATCCTTAAAATCGCCGGAAGTGTTCCTATCTATGCGATTTGATGGAACAAATTCCACTAGCTTAACAAAGCTATCTTGGAGTGGCCATACAATATCTCGGCCCAATCGGGAGCCTGCAGTGATATCAAACATATCGTGCACCAGATACTCCTCTATTACCTCGTCGAGGCCCATATCTCCGCAGTTATCGAGGTCAAATATGTGAAGTGCCTTAAAATTGATCAATACTTTGGTATTTCCCTTGGTAACAACCTTTAATTTCCCATTATCTAGGGCCACTGTCTCAACATCAAAAGGAATGGGCAGCAGTGATCTTATTCCGAGATCAAAGATGCCTTCGTACCATTGGCTCTTTATGCGTTGATAGCCTACAAAGTGATGAAATGGGCGCTGTTCGCTATTGATTATCAGGTGGTAACCATGCTTGCGCGCAAACGAGACCGCTTCCTCGCGCCACCCAAGGACTACGTTGTCGATGGTGTATTCAAGAGGAGGCAGTTTCATCATAGTGCTAGTATAGCACCGATGATGGGCTAGGTCAAGGGATTAATTCTATAGTTATTCAAGCAAGCGGTTGAGATTTTCACTTTAACTCACCAGCTGCGCGTACATATTGCCGGACTCATCCGTCTCATGCGCCATCTTAAAATAATGGACGCGGGTTCCGTCTCGTTCAAGAGTTCCCTGAGGCATCACAACGATTTCACCGTTGGGGCCTTTCGTGGGGCGAACCACATACTTATCGAAGTACTGGTTCGCCTCGGGGCTTCGCATGTCGTATTGGAATTCTACTACGTAATAATCAGGACCGAGAGCTTGCTGAATAGTCTTTTCGTCATCACTATTATAAACATCGTCGCGCATATTCGAAGGCATCTGATTGGATTGTGACCAGCGAATATTTGAGGAGGGTGAGGATTCTTCGTTTAAGAACTTGCGCCAGTTCTCTGTAATCAATTGGTGCTCTTTGTAACTTGAATATTTGCTCATTATATCTCTCCGCGTATTATAAATAGTCTAACTATCCGCTAAAATGCCAATTACGTGATTCTCTTTAATCACTGTATAGGTCTCGCCGTTATGCTGGATATCGCGGAGCATATGTGCTTCCACGATAAGCTGCAATCCGGCGCCCCATAGGG
>Ga0208790_1000465_pt1 | contig 20210 bp, 21 predicted proteins | sample 10_taG_FD_184083 | JGI IMG/M metagenome (GOLD analysis project Ga0208790, IMG submission 184083) | Marine viral communities from the Subarctic Pacific Ocean - 10_ETSP_OMZ_AT15264 metaG (SPAdes) (version 2) | ecosystem: Environmental > Aquatic > Marine > Oceanic | place: Pacific Ocean | collected... | reverse complement strand
GAATGCTGAGTTGCCAGCTTCAAAAAAAGTGACTCAGTACGATTAGGGCAAGTGGGTCGGTTTAGCGGCGCTTACGGATAATTCACCCGGGACCGTGAAGTACTTGTCTGGGTCCAGTGCATCAACAGCCGTGACGGGTTCAGCGTCTGGAATGGGTAGTTGGTTGTTGGTCAGAAAATCGTAGAAAAACCAGACACGTCTTGAGGTGGAGCCGGTAGGGGTAGACGTTATAAAGCGGACAACCTCTTTTTCTGGCAGCGCTTCAAAAACACGTTTCATGACCAACAGGTCAATGACGTCATGGCGAAAGGCAAAGTTAAGATGAGCATCGACGGTGTCTTTGGGTTGATAGCGTTTGTTGATTATTCTTCATGAATGTCGAAATTCTATTCTTTAATTCTCTTATGTCGAAAATCAATTAAAAATGTCGAAAATAGGTGTTATAAGTCTTTGATTGAAGAAACCCAGTCATTTTGATGTATTCAATAGTTGGTAATGTAAGTAAATTGACGCTAGTGTTTAATGATAAGTTGTTTTTAGATAAGTTGTTTTTAGATAGTTAGGATGCATTGGCTTTACTATGAATAAACTGCAAATCGACATCGTCTCCGACATCGCCTGCCCCTGGTGTGCCATCGGCTATGCCCGGCTCGAACAGGCCATGGCAAAGCTTGGGTCAGACTATGAGTGCAACGTGCAATGGCACGCCTTTGAGCTTAACCCCGGCCACGACGGGCAGGGCGAACCTATCCTGCCGGCACTGGCCAGAAAATACGGGCGCAGCGAAGACGAGATGCGCGCCGGACAAAGCCAGATGATGGCCATCGCCAAAGACCTGGGCATCAACTTTGAGAAATTGCAGGAACGCTATACCTGTAACACCTTTGATGCACACAGACTGGTCAAGTGGGCGGATGAGCACGGTCAGCAAACCGCCATGAAGCAGGCGCTGTTTGAAACGTACTTTGGCAAAGGGCTGGATGTGTCGGATCAGGGCATTCTGTTGTCCTGTGTAGAAGGCCTGGGGCTGGACGTAGAGCAAGCCAGAAAGGTGCTCGCCTCAGATCGTTACACCAGGGAAGTGCGAGAAGATGAAGCCAAATACCAGGGAGCGGGAGTCTCTTCTGTGCCCGCGTTTATCATCAACAACCAGTATCTGATTTCCGGCGCACAGGAACCTGACACTCTGGTTAAGGCATTGCAGGACATCAGTGCTGAGAGTCCTCAGGCAGGTTGACGGTACCACCTAAGAAAGGGCCTCCCCAAAAGGCCATCCAAAAAGGTCATCCAAAAAGAGGCCATTCAATATAGTCATCACAATAAGCAAAAAGAAGGAAATGACGATGAACAAGCTCACCGCTTATGGAGTAGCGCTGACCTGGACTGTGCTGGCTTCAGCTACGCACGGGGCCAGTGAGAATGCACAGCAGGCAGGTGCGCTGTCAGGCAGCTCTCTGCAGAGAATTGATGCCTCACACTTTAATATTGACGCTCAGGAAATCGCTGAGATTCGGCAGGGCATGCAGTCGGCCGTCGATGCTGACTACATCGCTGGCGCACTGCTGCTGGTGGGCAACAGCGATGGCGTGGGGATGCTGGAAACTGTCGGCACCCAAGGCCCTGCCGATGCCCAGCCGGTCAACGGAGAAACCATCTTCCGTATCTACTCCATGACTAAGCCGATTGTCAGCGTGGCCGCTATGTCATTGATTGAGGACGGCGTGCTAAGCCTGGATGATCCAGTCGGTGATTACATTCCTGCCTTCAACAATCTGCAGGTCATGAATGAAGACGGCACCACGCGCCCGGCGCAGAATGAGATGCGTATTGAAAACCTGCTGACGCATCAGTCTGGCCTGATTCAATCCATCTTTGCGCTGGGCACCCCACTCGGTACGGCTTACCAGGAAAATGTTCCCGTCAAAACCGACCTGACTTCAACAGCCACAGCACTAGAAATCTCGCAACGCATTGGCCAGTTACCCCTGGCGTTTGAGCCTGGCACCGCCTGGCACTATGGTCATTCCACCGATGTGCTGGGTGCAGTGCTGGAAGTGGCAGCGGGCAAACCCCTGGATGCCATCCTGGCAGAACATATCTTCAATCCGCTGGGGATGGACGAGACGACCTTTTATGTACCGGAAGCAAAACGTGCACGCATTGCCCAGCCGATTCACGGCGATATGAGCGATAACACCGAAGTCAGGGATTTTCTGTCGGCAGGTGCCGGGTTGAACTCGACGGCCGAAGACTATGCCCGATTCGCGCAAATGCTGCTGAACGGTGGAGAATACCGGGGGCAGCGCATCATTGACGAAGCCACCCTGGAACGGATGCGGGTGCCAGAAATCGATGACAACGTCTCGCGTGAGAATTTCTTCTACGGTTCAAGCGGTAACTGGGGGCTGGGCTTCCATCTGCAACCAATAGATGCCAGTCAACCGGAAGGGCCCTACAACTTCGGCTGGCGTGGTATTGGCGGCACACTCTTTGTCGTTGATCCGGTCAACGACTTCTATCTGCTGTACATGGAGCAAAGATGGGGCGGGCCGAGCGGAGCGCCGTTTGATAACAACGCCGCGCAGCGGGTGGTTTACGAAGCGATTCGGGATTAATTTCCCAGCCGGTCCCACATATAAGCAAACATCAACGCATTCAACTGCGCGCGCTGTTCATTGTTTGCCGCCCCGGAATGGCCGCCCTCGGTATTTTCGTAATAGAGCACGTCGTGGCCCATGTCACGCATTTTGGCCACCATCTTGCGGGCATGAGCCGGGTGGACGCGGTCATCGCGGGTGGAGGTGGTGAAGAAAATCAGGGGATAGTCTTCGTCTTCGCGGATGTTGTGATAGGGCGAGTAGGTCTGCATGTAGGCCCACATATCGGGATCGTCCGGGTTGCCGTATTCACCCATCCAGCTGGCACCGGCCAGCAGTCGGTGATAGCGCTGCATGTCGAGCAGTGGCACCTGGCTGAGCACGGCATTGAACAGTTCCGGGCGACGCATGGCGGAGGCGGCGACCAGCAAACCGCCATTACTGCCACCGCGAATACCCAGGTGGTCGGGTGAGGTGATGTTGCGGGCAATCAGGTCTTCCGCCACCGCTTCAAAATCTTCGTAGGCCTTGTGGCGATTTTTCAGCAGGGCGGCCTGATGCCAGCTCGGACCGAATTCGCCACCGCCGCGGATGTTGGCCAGCACATAGACGCCGCCGTGTTCAAGCCAGTTGCGGCCAATGACAGGTGAGTAGTAAGGGCCGTAGCTGATTTCAAAGCCACCGTAGCCAAACAGGTAGACCGGGTTCTGCCCATTGCGAGGCGCGTCTTTGTCCATGACGACAAAGTAGGGCACTTGCGTGCCGTCGGCTGAGGTTGCCATGTACTGCAGCGTTTCCAGGTTTGTCGCATCAAACATGTCGGGCAGGCGCTTGATGGCTTCAGGCTGCAGGTCGTTACCGACATGGTAAAGCGTGGTCGGATCGGTGAAGCTCTGGTAGCTGACAAAGAAGTCTTCGTGCTCAAAAGACGTGTTGAGCGGAGAAATCGCACCGTTGCTGCCAAAGGCCACATTCTCAGCATTCCAGCGCCCCATGTGATTGCCGTTCTCACTGGGTGTATAACGGGTCAGTCGGCCACGGACATTGTCCAGCCAGTTAACCAGCACGGCATTGGCCGTGATGTGGATGCTGTTGATGGCGGTTCGATCACCTGGTTCGACGAACAGTTCAGGCGCTGCCGTGCCTGCCAGCAGGTCTGGCATGGGCGCGTGAACAATCGCACCCTGGGAGAATTCGCCCCAGTCACTGCGCAATTCAATGAATACTTCATTCTGGAACAGCCCGACGATGTCGCTGTCGTTGGGGATATCCAGGTCGATCAGTTCGCCGTTCTGGAGCACTGCGCGATCGCGCTCGTAAAAGCTGACGCTATCGGTAAACAGGGTATAGGTGTTGCTTTCGTCGCGTAGTATGGTGGTGAACACCGACACAGAATCGGTAGGCACACTGAAGAGCAGTGGGGCGTCTTCCAGTGGCTGACCACGTTGCCAGCGGCGCATCTGCGCCGGGTAGCCGGAGTCCGTCATGCTACCTGTGCCCAGGTCGGTGCCAACGGCAATGGTATCTTCATCCAGCCAGGTGACACGTGACTTGGTTTCCGGTAAGGAGAAGCCGTCGCGGATAATGGCTTTGTCGGGAATGCTGAACTCACGCACCATCACGGCATCGGAACCTGCCACTGAAAAGCTGACCAGGCAACGCTCATAGTCGGGATAGAGGCAGTTGATCTCACCCCAGGTCCAGTTCTGCTGCTCAGTTTGGGCCAGCTCATCCAGATCCAGAATGGTTTCCCAGTACGGGTCGTCCTGACGGTATTCGTCCAGCGTCGTACGACGATAGAGCCCGCGCGGATGCTCGGCATCGCGCCAGAGGTTGTAGAGGTAGTCACCACGGCGTGTCACAGAAGGAATACGGGCGTCGTTGTTCAGTACTTCCAGTGAACTCTCATACAGCGTCTCGTACATGGGGTTAGAACTAAGCTGTGGCAGGGAGCGCTGATTCTGCTCTTCCACCCAGGCCAGTGCTTCCGGGCTTTCCACCTCCTCCAGCCAGAGGTAGTCATCTGCCCATGCGGCAGAGGACAGGCAGAGGGTAAGCCCCAGGCCCAGGCTTAGGCTTAGGACTGGGATAAATGCATTGCTTAGGCGCGTGATGGCAGGCATTGTAGTGCTCCTTGTTATTGATACCATCGTATCGTAGCCAGAACAACATTGTCCCAGTTCAAGCGTTGTTTTGACGTCTTTAGGCGACTGAGTGAAGCCCTAAGAGTGACAATTGTCATGGTTCAGGCTGAATTATTCCCTAAATTGACCCTCAACCTAGCCATTTGTCTAATGACCGGTTGGCTATTCATCGGTCACCATAGTTGAATGGACGCAAACGAATAATAACCAATAAGGAGGCAATCGTGGCGACCCTGGTTTACTGCCGTGGCTGCGGTGACGATTTAGATGTCAGTGCCATCTCCTGCCCGCAATGCGGCGCACTGCAGCGCTTCAAACCACCCAAGAGCAAAGTGCTCGCTTCACTGCTCGCCATCTTCATGGGCGGCTTCGGCTTCCACCGCTTTTACCTAGGCCAGTGGTGGGGTATCTTCTACCTGCTGTTCTGCTGGACAGGTATCCCATTTATTGTCGGTTTCATCGAGGGAATTGTCTTTCTTTGTGTGAATGGGTCTACCTGGGATGCAAAGTATGGTGGGGATGAGTATTAGGTGGATAGTGTGCAGGAAGGACTATTTCAATAAACGTGGGCATGGTTATATTTTATAGGGTTGTTGGTGGTCATTTTAACCTTTTGAAATATTTGTAGTTGATGTTGAATAGTGAATAAATATACGTGCAGGGATAGTGTGCAGCGGGGTAGGGTAAGTGCGCATGCGCACTAATATAATGTTATACGGTGATCTTAGTAAGTCTGATTACGATCCAAAGCGGACGTTATTTACCCACGTGATGAGTGAGTTGAAATCTTGCGCAGGGCAGAAGGGCCAAAGCTGATTTCGATCTGCTTTTGGGGCGTTTTAACGCCGAGATAAGTATCCAAACGATCAAAGATGGGCACCAAGGGAATAACTAGCCCTTCAGCAACGACTTCGTTTAGCCGAGTATATGAAACTGATGCTTCGCCCGTGACGATCACCAGACAGGCAAGTGGATCTACTTCTCGGGGGGCTTGAAGCGTCTCTAGGAGCCGTTCCAGAACCGCTCCTATGGCAGCACGTTTAATGCCGTATCTCTGCTCCATAAATGAGATAACGGCGATAGCTAACAGCTCAACGCGCGTGAAAACGCGGCTGCGGCCAATGCCTTGATCGACTGTGAAGGATGGCAAATCGCGTAATAGAGCCCGCATCTGGTCTCTTGTATAACCTGATATTGAGCATGCGTCGGCCATCTTTAGTGTTCGAACATCCATCAGATTTGTTGTTACGTTGTAGGTATTGCTGCCCATTAAACCAGTTTATGGGTTGGTTTGGCAAATAAACGTGTCTATTAGACGCATCTATGTGCTAGACTGACTGAAATTACGGGACTGGCATTTGTGACTATGGGTCAAGGTTGAGTTCCTGTAGGATGTCACGCTATTTTTAAATAATGAAAATGGATAAAACCATGGCCACTGCGGATCAGATTAAATCGCTTATTCGCTCGTATTCTGAGGAAGATCGGGAGCGTTTCTACTCGATTGCCCTTCAGGTGGCGGCACATGAAGCAAAACAAGGACATGCAACCCTCGCTCATGAGATTCGTGAGCTTGTGGATAATCATCGGAAGAGAGCCCAGCAAGGTCTGAAGGTCGTCCCTTTCCCGCAGGAATTGAAAGGTCTGGTTGTATCTGAATGCCCGGATATTCCATTCCAATCCTTGGTGGCTCCTCAGGCTACCCTGGATCGCTTCCATCGGGTGATCAAAGAGTTCTATCAGCGTGGCAAGCTGCAGCAGCACGGTTTGTCTAATCGTCGGCGTATCTTGCTTGCTGGCCCCCCCGGAACTGGTAAGACAATGTCGGCTCGGGTTTTGGCCCATGAGTTGAAATTGCCACTTTATACCGTTCAGGTAGATCGACTCGTGACGAAGTTCATGGGAGAAACCAGTGCCAAGTTGCGCCAGATCTTCGACATCATGGAGCAAAAACAGGGGATTTATTTCTTCGACGAATTCGATGCCATTGGCGGTGATCGTTCGATGGACAATGATGTCGGGGAGATGCGTCGGGTACTAAACGCCCTGTTGCAATTTATCGAGCAGGATCAATCGGACAGCATTATTGTTGCTGCGACTAACAACCCCAAGCTTTTGGATCAGGCTCTATTTCGTCGATTTGACGATGTGCTCTATTACTCTTTGCCAGATGAAAATGAGCGGAAGCATCTAATTGAACTGATCATGGGGACTTTTCTTACCAGCCGTTTTGCCTGGAAAAAAGTGTTGTTTGGCTGTGAAGGATTGAGTCAGGCTGAAATTGGCTCAGCATGCCGTGACGCAATAAAAGAAGCCGTACTACATGATCGATCTAAGGTAACCGCCACTGAATTGATTGGTACTTTAAATCAACGGAGACAGATCTATTCAGGGCTCTGACACTCTCTTTTTTAGCAGAATAAAATAGTTTATGGATAAGCTCCCCCATATCGTTTTACCTGACCAGCCTGAAACCCGCCCTTATACCAGTACTTCTTCTGCTGTCATCTCAAAGACCGTCATTCCCAGAAACCGAGCCCAGCATGGCCAATATTTGCAAGGCCAATTCAGAAGGGCGTGGGATGAATCCCAGAGCAGTCAGCTTGCTTTGGTGGGAGCGCGCAATGGTGTGTATCTTGAGTTTGTCAGTGACCCAGATGCGGAGCTAGTGACCAAAAGTCTTGAGGATATGCGATCCAAAGAAATCAGATTGCTGAATGTACGCAAAGAGAAAAACGAGTCCGGTCAATTAGTCACGTTAGCAACTGTATATGTATGCAATCAAAAGAGAAAATATTTTGCCAAGAAATTGGAAGAATACCTGAGCCAGAATACCGATAAAGGAAATCCAAAACATCAGGATTTGGTGGCAAGCATATCGGATATCAGAAACGCCCTGTTAGTTGACTCGTTCTGGACGGATACCAATGCTCCAAAACCTGGGTCGGATAAAAAATGGGTTGAGACATGGCTGCGAGGGGATTCTGATGAAAACGTAAAAGCCTTTGATAGGTTGCTTTCTCAGCTAAAGCTGGAAGCACGTCAAGGCGTCATAAAGTTTCCAGAACGGATGGTTAAGGTTGTTTTCGCCAGTTCCGCTGACCTAGAAAAGCTGACGCAGGCAAGCGACTTAATTGCGGAATACCGCCTTGCGAAAACCACCACTGCATTTTTTATGGAAATGGATGCAAAAGAGCAAGCTGGTTGGGCCGATAGCTTGCTGAATCGAATTGACCAGCCAGAGAATCCAGTGTCATCGGTGTGTATTCTTGATACGGGTGTCAATAATGAGCACCCTTTGATTCAACCGTTTTTGTCTATTGACGACTGCCAATCCGTTGACCCTTCTTGGGGTGCGCATGACCATGATCTTCATGGTACTCTCATGGCAGGAACCACATTGTATGGGGATTTAACGCCATTACTGGAAAGCAGTGATCCTGTTTCGGTTACTCATGTTTTGGAGTCGGTGAAAATTTTGCCGCATGATGGAGAAAACGAACCCGACCTCTGGGGATATATTACTGCTCAAGGAGTTAGCAGAGCTGAAATACAATCGCCAGACAGAAAACGGGCATACTGCATGGCCGTTACTGCGACGGATACTCGTGATCGAGGGCGTCCCAGCTCCTGGTCTGCGGAAATCGATCAGTTAGCCGCGACATGGGATGAGCAACGGCTATTTATCATCAGTGGCGGCAACTCCCTTCATACGATGGAAGTTAAAGAGGCTGCGCAACAATACCCTGATATTCAGGTGACAGAGTCAGTTCATGACCCGGCTCAGTCATGGAATGCTCTTACAGTTGGTGCAATGACCAATCTGGTCGATATCGTGGACTCGAATCTAGCATCGTACAAGCCTGTTGCAGAGGCACAAACACTCTCGCCATTTTCTACAACATCGAGTACCTGGGAAGAAAATAAATGGCCGATTAAACCTGAGTTGGTATTAGAGGGTGGCAATTTAGCAATAGACAACTCGGGATTTGCTACTGAGTGCGATGATCTTTCAATTCTTTCCACTACCTATCGACCAGATGCGCAAGGTTACTTTTACCCCTTTAATATGACGAGTGCTGCCACAGCTCAACTGGCGAGAATGGCGGGAGTCATTAGGGCTGAGTATCCTGACTATTGGGAAGAAACCATTCGTGCATTGCTCGTGCACTCGGCCAGCTGGCCGGAGCCGCTTAAAAAACAGTTCATGGCTGCAGATAAAAAGAGTGAGTATAAAAACCTGCTTAAGATTTGCGGTTATGGTGTCCCCAGCCTCGACCGAGCTCTCTACAGTGCCAGAAATGCATTAACGCTTATTGCCCAAGCAGAGCTCCAGCCATACGATAAAAAACCGGGTGGTGGAATGCGCACTCGCGATATGCATTTTTATGATCTGCCTTGGCCGGTAGAAGTTTTGCAGGCGCTTCCTGACGAGGTGCAGGTAAAAATGAAAGTCACGCTGTCTTATTTTGTCGAACCAGGGCCAGGTGAGATTGGCTGGAAAGATCGTTATCGCTATGCCTCTCATGCGTTGCGATTTGATATCAATAATCCTGGGGAATCCAAAGAGGAATTTATCAAGCGGATAAACAAGGCTGCCAGGGAAGTAGATGAACAGCTGACGGGCACGCAATCAGCTTCTGGGCATTGGTTGCTTGGCTCAACAGCCAGAGATCGGGGTTCTATTCACTCAGATACTTGGACAGGCACCTCAGCCGAATTGGCAGCCTCTAATTTTATCTCAGTGATGCCCAAAGTTGGTTGGTGGAGAGAGCGGTCACACCTTGGATGTTGGAACCGAAAAACCCGATATAGCTTGGTTGTTTCTATTGAATCAGAAAGCACGGAAGTTGATGTTTATACGCCCATTGTGACGAAGCTGAAACTGCCAATTCCGGTTGAGATTCAAGCTTAAATTGGATGTCTGGATCGAGAGGCCGCGTTAAAGGTGTAGGGATTAGTTTATAACTACTATCGGGATTATGTCCGCAGTTCAGTTGTGGGAACAGTTTACTTAATTCAATGTCCGATTTTGGCCGGATTTTGAAATCGTGAAGATGGTGTAACTAACTTATAACAAGCGCAAGCACTCGGTGAGCAAAGCGTTAGGCACCTACTATGATCCAGTGGTTGAACGACAATCAAGAACTCGCAACTCTTCTTTTTACGGCAGTAGTGACTTTATCGACGGTCGTCTACGCTGTACTTACAGCAGTACTTGTTTTCGAAACTCGCATGATGCGGCGCGTTCAAACTGAGCCTAGGCTTTGGGTTTACTATCAGCTAATGGAAGAACATATCCACTTCGGCCATCTTTTCATCAAAAATATCGGGCAAGGGCCAGCATTCGATATAGAAATTGATCTTGTCGCGGAAAATTCTAATGAAGGTGGGAAACTAATTATTTCCGATTTGGAAAAGGTTAAAGCTTTTTGTAACGGCTTCTTGTATCTTGGTCCTGGCCAACAAATGAAATCCGGCTTTTCGTCATTTTTGGAAAACTACGAAGATAAAATCAAGTCGGTGATAATGGCCCAAATACACTACAAGGGTGCTTCTGGTGAAAAGTACCGTGAGGTGTTCCGTATAGATTTCTCTGAGTTTGAAGGGGCAGGAAGACTTGGCACGCCCAGTTTGTACGCAATAGCTCAAAGCCTCGAGAAGATCCAGAAGGACGTGAGTCAGCTTTCAACTGGTTTCAAGAAACTGAAGGTATTGACGTACACGCATGAAGACAGGGAGCGAGAGGCAAGAGAATGGAAAGAGCAAAGGGAACAAATGATGAGAAAGGATAAAGGGAAAGATGCCTAACAAAATCATGAACTTATCGCCTTCGGCCTCGCCGGTTATGAACAGCGTTATGCAGATAAACCATGAAGCAAGGCAGTAAGTTTGAGCACTTGGCCACAGAAGTATTTTCTGCACTAAGTGCTAACCGCCCAGATGAGGTTGTTACTCACGATGTGGTTCTACCTGGCCCAGATGGACCAAGGCAGATTGACGTTCTAATTGAAGGAAAGGTCGGTCCTTTTCGAGTTAAGACAATCATTGAATGCAAGGACTACAACAGAAATGTAAATGTAATTGCTGTAGATTCTTTGCATTCCAAAGTTCAGGATGTAAAAGCCCAAAAGGCAGTCTTAGTTGCTAGGAAAGGCTTTACAGATGGCGCTAGAAAGAAAGCCAAACGGCTAGGAATATCGTTATGCACATTGCACAGCATGGAGCACGAAGTATGGAAGTTTGATTTGGAGATTCCGATTATCATCACTGAGTACAGCTGCGTAAAATATGCGCCAATTTTTCTATTTAAATTTTCTGATAGCGAAAGGCAGCAAGATGCTGTGATTGTGGATGGAATTCCATTTCTTAGAATGCCAGAAGATAAAACAATACGCTCTGAAAACATTCCATTTAATGAAATACTAGCAGATTATTGGAACGCAAATGACATTGATTGCGAAGACGGTACCACGCGACACATAGCTGATCCACGATTAAGCGAATCCCAATGGGTATCATTTCCTGACGGGAGGTGTGCGAATCTGAAAGACATGAAAATAATGATGACCTTAGTAAAGAAGCACTATCTCGGATATGCAAACTCTATCAAATCAGCGAAATACATAAACTATATTGAAGAGGATCGGCGGGATGTATTATTCGATCCAATTGAGCTTTCCAATTATCGTCAGACATTCTCAATGTACACGGAACTTGACGATCTTCCGAAGACAAATGACCCGCTTAAAATAAAGGTCAAGATTCTACACAAACCTGAATTGGTTCTAAATAATGTATAACAAACCGATCCTGAGCGACAAAAGTATGTCGTCATGCCTTTTGCAAAAAGCGCAAAAGCCACGCCAACACACTTTCGCGCCAGATCAGGGGCGTTATATGTATGCACTCAGAGGGTAGTCGATGCTTTACGAGGTAGATGAAAAATCAGGGACACTACGATCTGTAAAGTCCTCTTGGATGCCGAGAGAGCTGGAAATAGAGAAATATCTCATCACTAGAGAAGATGACGGACCGTCGATTCTTTCTGAAGCTGTTTTTGGCGAACCTTTATTGCTTGTAAGCAATCAAGTGCGAACCCGCAACAAGAAAAGGGCAGATATTCTTGCAATGGATCGGGCAGGTAACGGCGTAGTTATCGAGCTCAAACGAGACCAAGGTCACCTTTGTGTTGAAACACAGGCACTTCAGTATCTGGCGGATTTTTCTGCTTACTCAGGAAAGAACTTCATTAAAAAGTTCGGGCAGAAGGACACTCTCTCGGAAGATGAGATCCTTGGATTTGTTGGCGATAATGCGGAGATTGAAGACCTAAATCGAAATTCCCGTGTAATTTTGATGGCAAGATCCTTTGATTCAACATTATTTTCAATGGGGGAATGGCTGAGTTCCAAGGGAATATCATTCCGCTGCATAACCTACACCCCAGTGGAAATAGAAGGGAAAAAATTGCTGTCATTTTCAGTGGTTTTTGACAGAGCGAACGAGGCGCTTTACCCAGTTAGCTTTGCGTCGACTGTCCGCGAGCCAGGATATTATTGGCACAATATCGCCAATGCTGACCAAGAATGGTGGAGATTTCTCGTCGATAATCAACAAATTCCCGCTTGTTTCGAGAACGCTCCCGGCGATCAAGGTGAGAAAATCCTAACAAGGTACATTCCGGGGGACAGTATTGTTGCATACGCCAAAGGATATGGAGCAGTCGGGTGGGGAGTTGTAACTGACCCTGCTAAATATCGGTTAATTGCGGTTGGAGACAAAGGAGACCGCTTGGATGGTAACTGTAGGCATAGGCTGCAGGTTAAGTGGAAGGCGACCGCTGGTTCCTTAAATGAGGGACTTTCACCTGAGACCGTACGCCAGCAGTTTGGTATCTATCACCCAGTAAGTACCTCTGTTTCTATTGATTCGGAAAAGTGCCGCAGTTTAATCCAGCGCATGAACGACAAATTCAACATATAACAAGGTGTTGTTGTCGCAGCGCAAAAAACCGCGCTGCTGGGACGCCTTCGCTGGCGCTCCGGCGCCCCAAAACACGGCGTTATATTTCTAGAGTAGCTGATGAGTAAGTTCAACGATATATACAAATTTAGAAAAATGAACACCAACTCATTGGTTTCCCTGTCCTCGTGTAAGCTGTGGTTTTCTTCCATCCAAGATTTGAATGATCCATTCGAAGGTTATGTTTATATTGCAGAGCCATCGACTGACGGGGATAAAATCGTCCAGTATACAAAACTTGGACAAAGTGTTATCGAAAAGCAGAACGGGCTGACTCCCGATGAAGCGCGTGAAATTGTACTAAGCCAGTACTTGTCGGATCCAAAAGGTTTTATAGAATTTATTGATGAATTACTTGGCAGACATCCAGCGACAATATCAGAAAGCCTCTCCCAATTTGGTGTTTATTCTGTCTCATCAGACATTCCTGGAGAGGCCATGACACAAGAGTCCAACATGCTTATGTGGTCTCATTATGCCGACGGCTTTAAAGGTTTCTGTATCCATTACGATCTGCAAGAGCTTCACTCTTCGTTGAATTCGATGAACCCTGGAAAGAAATTTGAATGGTGCTCAGTCAAATATCTAGACAGGCCACATCAAATAAATCTTGTAGAAGACCTTGAAAAATGAACTATTGAAGCTCTGAAGAGCATTCAATGTAAGCACGAACAATGGTGCTATGAATGCGAAATCAGAATCTTGGCGTCCCAAACAGGGGCTTTTTCCTTTTCCCCGTCAGCTGTAAAAACTATCTACCTTGGCGGAAGGATGCCACGGGAGCAAAAGGACCTAATCATAACTTTAGCGGGTAATACCTTCCCTGACTGTTCGTTGAAAGAAGTAAGGGTGGCAAATAATTTAGGGGACTTCGCGGTCAGTTTTACCGAAATATAACAATCTCATTCAGTTCGTGCCTTCGGCACCGGATGCAACCTACGGTTGCACCGCTAATGAAGGGCGTTATGTGCTACTGAGGTAGGAAGTATGAACAAGAATCAAAAGATTATTGCTGTCGTAGTGGGCGTGTTGCTCACGATAATGCTTTGTTTTCCTCCGTTTCACCTGATCCGCGAAAATGGAACATTTAATGTAGGGTATTCAATTATTTTCTCGCCTCCAGAACGTTTTGCCTCTGTGAACTTAGGGCAGCTCATGATCCAGTTTGTTGTCGTTCTTATTGCTGGAGGGATAGGCTACTTCGTGCTGACAGATAAAAGGTAATTTCTATAATGAAGAGGATGTATAAATTCAATAACGGCAAGGCTTACCATGGCTCAGAAAAAGTAGTTTCAGGGAAGCTCAAAGGCTCCACTGTAGGCAGCGACTACTTTTACTTCTTCTGCCCAAAGTGTCCTGACGATCAAATTCTGAGAGTCCTTGAGTATGGCATTCATGAGGAGTCCGACACAAATGCCTACAATGCTGATTGCAAGAGCAAGGCCAAGTATGGCTTTACGCTCGCTTTCAAGCTTTATTGCGAAGAGTGCGGCTTCAAAGATTTTGTCAAATTGTCAAATACGGGATACCAAATGGGAAGTGCTGGCCAGTTCAATTCTTGACCACGCACATAACAATGCGTTCCAGCGGGACTCAATCGCCGTGTCACACCTTTTGCAAAGTACGCAAAAGCTGCGCCACGACAATTTCGCCCCTGAATAGCGGCGTTATAAGCCACTATTAGGCCGGCATCGATGAAATATTTTCTAAGAAGAATTCCTCTGAATGGCTTTTCGCTGCTGGAGATAGATGAAAATCAATTCCTTTTCCTTGAGAAGTCTCAGTCTTGCTTAGTTGCTGCGCTAACGATCGAGGAAAACTATGAGCTACTCTTATCGAATTACCTAGAGCTTGAAAAGGATTCATTGTCAATAACATGCGATGCCATGATTCGAACCAACCAAAGATACTCAGACTTCTTTGGTATAAGATTACAATTCAACAGGCGCCTCGTTAACTTATTGACTGCAACAAAGCTATATATCGACCATATAAGCCAGCACGTATCATCCTGTATATCGTCAGAAATTGATGAGAGCCCGGACATCCCAAAAATATTTTCTCGACATTACGATGAGCACTTTGAATATCGGCTAATGGAGGCACTACGCAACTACGTCCAACATCGAGGTTTAGCGGTGCACTCGACATCTATGGGAGGTAAGTGGACTACACCCGATAAGTTAAATGGTCATATGGAGTACCAAACAGCAATATATGTCCATAAAGATAAGGTACTAAAGGATAGTAAGTTCAAGAAGGCCGTAGCACGCGAGATGCCGGATAAAGTTGAACTTATTAATGCCGTCCGAGTTTATATGGAATCTTTGAGTCATATCCACAACGAAATTCGTAATATTATTCGAGACGATGTTCTGTGTGCCAGAGAGGCGATAGATTCCACGGTCTGCAAATTCGATAGCGAAGAAGGTAAGAGACCTATCGGCGTTGAGGTTGTCTCCGTTCATGACGACAATGAAAGACCAGCCAAAAATTCTTTCTATCTCCTCTTAGAATGGGACAATATTCGCTTAGAGTTGGAGAAGTCCAATAAGCCTTTGACTAATCTCCATAAACGCTTTGTCTCAGGGAAGGCTTATAACAATTAGTTTCAGTCCGTTACGGCCCGAGGGCCTCCATCGGACGCCACTAAAAGTGACGCCGCTGAACAAACGGCGTTATTCACCCGAGCTACCTACGAAATACAGGAAGATAAATGAGCAAAACAATTGGAAAATGTACCTGCGGTTCTCTGGAATTTACGTGTGAGGGAGACCCGATAAATTCTGTTTTTTGTTATTGCTCCTCCTGCCAACAGCTCACAAACGCTGACAAGTGGTTTGGCCTCTGGTACCCCAAGGATAATATGAAGCTCCTGAAAGGGGAGCCCCTGGTATTTACTAGAAAAGGTGCATCAGGTAAAAACATGGAACACCTGTTTTGTGGCGATTGCGGTACGACTATTGCTGCATTCTGTGAAGCGGGAGATTTCTATAGCGTTGCGGCATCCTGCCTGCAAAATGGCAGAGAGTTGCTGCCAAACATGCTCATATATACGTCTCAAGCGGTGAGCTGGGCGCAATTCCCAAGTGATATCCCAAAATTTGATATTTTGCCACCAGGAATGGGCAAGGCTTAGTTCTTATGGCGGCTACTCCGGGATGGTATCGAATGATTGCCTTGATTAGCTGCAGCAAAGCCATTACATTCGCGTCTTTCTGCTACCTTCACCCCTAAGCAATCAGGCGAGTCTCCGTCCATGGCCACCAAACCCAGCATCCACAAGTTCACCATCGCCCTCAGCGATCTCGACCGCGACATCTACGACTCCCTCAACCTCACCGTAGCCCGCCATCCTTCTGAAACCATCGAACGCATGATGGTTCGCGTTTTAGCGTTTTGCTACAACGCCAGCGAAAACCTGGTGTTCTGCAAAGGCCTCAGTGATTCGGACGAGGCTGATTTGTGGGAGAAGAACCTGAACGGCAGTCTGGATCTGTGGATTGATGTGGGTGAACCGGCCTTTGATCGCATCAAGAAAGCCAGCCGTATTGCCAAAGCCGTGCGGGTTTATGCTTTTAATACCAAGGCCAGCGTGTGGTGGAGTCAGCAGCAGCCCCAGTTCAGCCGACTCAATGTTTCTGTTTATCGTTTCCCCTGGGAACCGCTGGAGGCCCTGGCTAATGTGGTGGATCGCACCATGGATCTGTCCGTGACCATCTCTTCAGGTTCCGCTTATGTCGCCACGGCCAATGGCGAATTTGAATTGACTGCCGACGTCCTGCAGTCGGTGGACTAGTGTTCATCAATAGTCCAGCCACTCCATAAAATCCACCGACGCCCTGATCAACCGAGCACGTGGCGTTTCCAGTAACGCAGCATGATCACCACCAGCCAGCACCACCCACTGCTTGTTAGGGTTGGCGATTTTGGCAAAGAAACGCGCATGCGCATCCGTGTCCGCCAGTGGATCGAATTCCGCCTGTAACAGCAGCACAGGAACATCCAGTGCTTCACCATCCAGTGCATTCCACTGATGCAACTGGTTCCAGTCAGCCCGTATTGGATCAGCGGTCAGTGATGCTTCCACATATGCTTCAATGGCCGCTTCACTGATAGAGCCGGGCACTATAAAATCAGAGGCAGCAGCTTCAGCCGTATTGGTTCGATTCTCTGGTTCACTGTTTCCTGAGGCAACCGGCACTTCCACATCCGGATCCGTGGGGTAACCAAACAGCGTGACACTGCGAATGTCTTCCGGGTAACGCTGAGCTGTCAGCTGCGCCACCATTGAACCGTATGACCAGCCCCAGACATTAATCGCTTCTCCGGTGCGATCTACCAGCCAGTCCAGCACCACCGACATATCCATGGCTGCCATATCAGGTGTGTTCCAGCCACTGGCATCCTCAGGTGTGCCACCATAACCCCGCGCATCCATGGCCCAAACGCTGTAGCCCATCTCGTTGAAACCTTCCATCAGAGACAGGTCTTCACCCGGCACCTGCAGATCAAAATCCGGCACCGAACTCCAGGTGCGACCGTGATGCAGGAGGATGTGACCCTTGGGCTCCGGCACCGACTTCTCCCAGACCGCGATAGGGTGTCCGTCGGATGACACGGTGTGCTGGGTTGGCGGGTTTTGGGCGAAGGCAGTGTTTATCCAGCAAAGTGTGAGGAAAGGGGTGAGTAGCAGGGCGGAAAATCGCTGAGCAGACATGTCGGGTCTCTCTATCTGTTTGACGAAACGGGTGTCTTGAGAATAGGAGTTTTGGATGGCCAAGTCCAGCTACCATCCAGCTCAGTCAGTGACCTTAAAACACGAATGCAACTTAGCGTTGCTGTGCCTGCCATCACACCCAACCACCCCGTTGCTGCGTTACGCTATCCGCCAATAAATAATCTGACTCCACCAAACGCTTTATCCATTTGTTGAGCAGGTACAATAATGAATAACCTTCTGGAACTCGGTCTGGTACCGTTTTTCATCCAGCAATTGAATGATGTGTCATTGCTGGAAGCACAACTTGGTCGCGTGACTGCCGTGCAGCGTTCCCGGTTAACGGTAGTGACCGAAACCGGTGAAAAAGTTGTTGAGCTTTCGCCAGCGTTGCTCCAGGCAGAGCCGACTGATCGGCCCACTGTCGGTGACTGGGTGTTGCTCGATGAGTCACTCGTCCGTATCACTGACGTACTCGAGCGCAAGAGTCTTTTCAAACGTCTGGGTGCCGGTAGCAGCAGTGAGATTCAGCCCATCGCGGCCAACGTTGATATTCTTTTTATCGTCACTTCCTGCAACGAAGAATTCAAGGAATCACGCCTTGAACGCTATCTTGCGCTTTGCGCAGAAGCTGGTGCCATGCCAGTCATTATTCTCAGCAAAGCCGACCTGGCTGATGATGTTGATCAGTATGTTCAGCGTGCCCGCCGAACACAGGCCGGGGTGGCTGTTGAGACAGCAAATGCGCTCGACCCTGACACGCTTGCAGGTGTTCGTTCCTGGATCGACAGCCATACCACTGTCGCGCTGGTCGGCTCTTCCGGTGTTGGAAAATCAACACTGCTGAACACACTGGCAGGGCACACGCTGACTGCAACCGGTGAGATTCGTGAGCAGGACAGGAAAGGTCGACACACCACCACACACCGTCAACTTCATGCGCTCCCTGACGGCGGATTGCTGATTGATGTGCCCGGCATGCGGGAACTTCGCGTTGCTGATGTTGACCAATCATTAAGTACGGTTTTTAAGGATATCGAAGCGCTGGCCACCCAGTGCCGTTTTGCCGATTGTCACCATGACTCAGAGTCAGGCTGCGCTGTTATGAAAGCGATCGAAACAGACAGTATCGATAGTCGGCGCTTGAGCAATTACAAAAAACTGTTGCGCGAAAATGCCCAGGCCACCACAACACTGGCACAAAAACGGCAGCAGGGTAAGGACTTTGCCCGGATGGTCAAAGAGGTCAAACGTATCAAACAGAGCAAGCACGCAGAATGAACATTTGCCATCATTCAACATAATCTCGCCCGCTTCTTGTCAAAGTCAGTGGTTATATTGAAGCTGCTAGAAGCGACGATCAATCAGGAAGATTAATAACAATGAAGCCGTTAAACAAATTGTTGCCCCACCTCGCAGCGATCAGTTTATTCATGCTGTTGCTGGGCATCTCCATTTTTGGGTCCGATCGGGAAGCCGGTGCAGAGGTTTTGCCTGAGCCGGAAATTACCACCTATTCCAACGTACACCTGCAGTATGATTAATTATCTGTTGGCCCAAGGCAGCCTGGCAACTTTCCCCCAATCCTAATGTCTGTAAAATGATGGACTTTGTTTTAGCAAGGCATTAGCCAGGGACGCCAGCAGTATGAGCCGACAACGCAGGATCAAAGCAATCCTCATCAAATGTCTGATCGCCTATGGCATTTTCACCTTTTTGCTCGGCATCGCCTTCGTCTCCGCTGGCGGCATGCAGCTTTTTTCCTCTTCAATCACGCCGCCTGTGCCTGAGTCGCCAACCCTGGCCTCTGATCTGGAATACCTGCGCGATGTGGTTCTGCTCAATGAAAAAGACATCACGCCAGAACAGCGCGCCGCTTTCAATGAGGTGCTGGACAATGCCCCAGAGCCGCAGAGCGTCACCGACGTTACGCTGACCGCCATGCGGGCGCTGGCGGTGTTTGATAATGCTCATACCACGGTGCTGGAAACCTGGATGCATCACTTGCCGGTGCGCTTTCACTGGACATCCAACGGCCTGATCATCGTCAAGGCCCGCTCGGCCTATGCGGATCTGCTGGGGCAGAAAGTTATCTTGATGGGCGGGAAGCCACCCAATACTCTGCTCAATGCCATGACGGAGTTTGTCGGCGGGGGCACAGACAGCTGGCGCCGCTACCGCAGTGAGTCGCTGTTCTCAGTACCTGCTGCGCTCGCGCAGATGGGCGCGATGGTCAATAACGCCAGCGTTGAACTGGCTCTGGAAAGCCCTGATGGTCAAAGATCCACCGCGACCCTCCAGGCCGATGAAGACCCCATGCCCGGCGATCCGTTCTGGGATTTCCGGCATGCCTTCCCCGGTAATGATAGCTTTGGTACTGCCGGCTGGGAAACGCTGCTCAGCGATGATCAGCCACTGCCGCTGTATCTGCAGCAAAGCGACCGGCTGCACGTGGTTGGCAGTCTGCCTGATTTCAATGCGGTATACCTGCGCATGAACGCCAGTTTCGCTGACAGCGACGAAACCCTGGATCAGCTGGAGCAGCGGGTTCTGAATCTGATTGATGACACCGCTGCTGACAACATCATTGTCGATTTTCGTTTTAACCGCGGTGGTGACTACACTCAGGTGTTGCCCATTGTCCGTGCCACGGCCGAGGCGGTGCCCGAGCAGGGCGAGCTCTATCTGCTTGTTGGCGCCAATACGTTCTCTGCCGGTATTATC
>Ga0208790_1000463_pt1 | contig 20278 bp, 24 predicted proteins | sample 10_taG_FD_184083 | JGI IMG/M metagenome (GOLD analysis project Ga0208790, IMG submission 184083) | Marine viral communities from the Subarctic Pacific Ocean - 10_ETSP_OMZ_AT15264 metaG (SPAdes) (version 2) | ecosystem: Environmental > Aquatic > Marine > Oceanic | place: Pacific Ocean | collected... | reverse complement strand
GCGGGTCTACGCAAACTAGCTGAGAAGTTTCATGAACTAATACTTTTTCCAGAAACCACATAGCGGACTGACCCTCAAAGCTTCCTATCTCTAAGAATTTTAAGTTAGGCTTTCCTTTCATGGGGCGATAAACGTATCTCCAGAACGGGGTAGTTTTCGCCAGACGATCTATGTGAAAAGTAGTATTGAATTCTCCGCCCCATTTCGCGTATTCTTTTTCTATCTCTTCTCTAGTCCTCATATTTTTCTTTAATAACTTTTAACAAACTGTTCAACATGTTTTCCGGCGTGTCGTTATTTATAATGCTATCCGGAATTTTCTTTTGACCTTTTTTTGCTCCTAGACAACGAATATCTTTCCTCTTGCTAGGGTCTGGATTAACAACTTTGAACGTCCTTGTAGAGCCTTTAATAGTGTATAGGTTAACGTCATTAGACAGCGCCGATGCGACGTAAATACTTTCGCCTTCATGGAGTATGTACATCTCCTTTCCGCTAGTAAATCTATTTATGTCTCTGGCGATATGAGACATGTACGAAGAAAGCAACGTGGACCATCCCGCGTCGGCAGACTCAGAGTCTGAAAACAGATGCCAATCTTTCTGAAAAAATCTCCAAGGATAAGCAGGGAGAGTCGAACTCTCTAAGATGTTATCTGCGCGAAGACTCATATTAAATGGGTCTTCTTTTACGGGCGTTATATTCGTTATCTTACCCTTTTCTATTTCTAAGCTTTCAAGCGCAATTCTCATCTTCCCCTCTTCGTGAAAGCCAGTTAAAATCGTCAACCCCTTCCCAAAAACACCACGCTTATTTTTTCTAAGGCCTTGGAAATAATAATCTTCTTTTTCTTTGTAGTAATCCTCCTCGTTTTCGTACGACTCTTTAGGTCGAAAAACAAGATCAGTTCTAGTTTTAATTACAAGATCATATTTAAAATTATTCTCTTTTTCGTGCCATGATTTAAGCTCTATCGCTTTGCCTAAGCTGTAAAATTGTCCCGTCGAGTATCTTAAAGAGCGACCAGTGGATATACGAATAGAGGTTTTATCTGAATTTACTCCGGGCGCAGTTTTTATTGGAATTTTGCCAAGATGCTTTCTCCAATCTTCCGTTGTGTCATCTAGCCACTTATCGAGCCTCAAAGTGTTTAAAACATTAGATAGGGAATCACAAAATAATCCAAAGGTTTCTTCGGGGTCTTCAACAACTAAACTTAAATAGCTTTTACTGGAGCTATACGTATTCCAAATATCATCTTTTAGAGATTGAACTTCGTTCTTCTCGTTGTGATCTTCAATATCATCTTCTGGCGAGTTTCCCACGTCGCTCCAGCAATGCATAAAAACATCAACATCGTGACCCGGAAAATCGTAAAATTCTTGCCTAAACGACTCTATTGTGTTTTTATAAAATCTTGGCTGACCAACTACGCAAACTGCTATTTTCATCTTAGAATTCAGTAAGGTTTCCGAGGTTAACGATTGGGTCGTCAAATATAGCGTCTTTCAAAACCTCAAGAAGCCCCTTAAATTCTACATGGCCCTCTCTCAATACGCAATGATGATTATACTCTTCTTCAGTAAATGTTCCCCAATTTATAATTTTAGAAAAGTAAACTTTATCAACCCCTAACCGTTTCCCTAACTTAACGAAATCAATCATTTCTTTGTAATTAGCTTGCTGGACAACAAAATCCAACCTTAATTGATTTATCATTTTTCGCCTCCTTAGCGAAGAAAGAAAAGCTAAATTTTCCTGAAGTTTTCCCCAGCGCCCTCCCCTGCGCGTAATTTTGTATGTGTCTTCAGTGGCTGCATCTATGGAGACGATGACTGTATTAATATTTTTTTGTATTTTTGACATTTTTTCCCAAGTCTTCTCGTTAAATAAAACCCCATTTGTCTGGAGATTAAAAAATACTTTAGGAAAATTGGAGCCGTCTACGTTAAATAAAAAATCTCTAAATATTTTTGATCCAAAGGGGTCTCCTGACCCAGTTACGCTTATGAGACAATATCTATCATGAGGCTTATTAAAAATCCCCTCGATTAACTGCTCTTGAATTTCCGAGCTTCTTTCGTAAGCAGGCCCCGAAGTAATGCTAAAAGTTTTTTTTCTACAGCTAGGACAACTCAAGTTGCAAGATTTATCATGACATAAATTATAAAAGACCGGAGAGAGATCGTCTATAATATTGTTGTCTATAATGTCGCGGTGGCGCTTGTCCTCCACTGAGTCTCTAAGAGGTAACGAATTAGATTTTATATGCGGGCACAACTCGTGATTGCAGTAGCGAAATGAGCCATCTAGAATACTTCTTCTTATTTCCTTTACGTCATCATTGTTAAAAGCTTCCTTAATGGAATAATTTTTATTTAGAGGGGGCGTAAAATATTTTAGCCATGAAGGGCAGCATAAAGCGGCTTGTCCATTTCCTTGAGTCTCGAAATGATCAAATGGCTTATTGCAAAATTTATTAGAAGTATTCCCCATTAAAGTCCTTTAAAGGCGGAAAGCTGTATTCGAATGTTAATAAATCCCCTTGAAAGCTTTGAGTAACGTAGTTGTATGAATTCTGATTGTAAAGACTTTGAAACTTAAAATCTTTTTCTGCCAAACTTTCATTCTTTTTCAATAATTTTAATTTAGGAAGATCAAAAAGCCCGCATAAGTAATTGAAGCCGCATCCTAACTCCTCCTGTTTTATGAGCCCATCCACCAATATCCGAGTGCGAAAATCTAAAGGAATTTTATTTTTTTTAGACTCTTCGCAAATCATCTCTACTTGAGGGCGAGCGAGTATCCCACCGTAATTACTTAATACAAATTCTTCAAAACCTACTCCTCTAGTTTCCTCTTTCTTCGATGCGCCTCCATTTTCCGTTGACCACCACCAATTATAAAGAGAGGCCATTCTGCTATACGGATTACGCACGCAAGCAAATACGTAATAGCTTCGCCATATTTCTTCTCCTACTTCTTCTCTTATTTCAGTAGCGGAGCTATGCTTGTAAAGTTCGCCGTTCTTCCTCTTTTCTTCGTCATCCTCAGATTCGTGATTAGGGTGACCCCCTAAAATTACATCTTGACTTAAGTCGAGAAAGGGATAAAGAGCGTGAGCTATACTCGTTCCTCCCGTCTTTGGAACATGTACAAAAATAAATTTATTTTTGTGACTAATGATCATCCGCAATACCTTTCCTTTATTTCGTAATAATCAAGGTCCCACCCCATTCCTAATGTATAATTTTGTTTTAAAGGCATGTGTACGCGTTTATTTTCGGGTGTTTTATTGCCCGGTGCAGTGCGGCTATGGGTTTGATCAGGAATTATTAGATTAGGATAAGCTACTACGCTAGAATCAGGAAACATTTCCGCCGCCAATAAAGCCACGGATGTATCTGCTGGAAAAAATTTAAAGCTTAAGAGTTTAAGTAAGGGATCGAACATTTTTTTACTCAGAACAACTCCATACATTCCACAGGTTTCCCTAGTCACGGGGTAATGAACTCTTTCGTAATTCCAATTTGGGTCCGTCCATTTTCTTTTTCTTAAAACGTGATTGTACTCACTAGCTCCCAAGTAAAACACGTCGCTGGATTTGACAGTTTCTACGGCGTTGTTAAGCATCTCATCAAATCGCTTGTGAAAATAAATGTCATCTTGAAAAATTAATATTTTTTCATATTTATTGTCGAGAGCGTCCTGAATAAGCTCTATATTCGATAATACGCAACCCATTGCTCCAGAAGATCGGTAAGCCCCTATGCTTGGGGTAGCGAGCATCGCTGCTCCCCGTCTTAAAAATAATTTATATAGATTCTCGTCTCTATATCCATCAATCAATTTCCTAAACGCGTACTCCCTTGCCTCGAAGGAAAGGGGTCCCTCATACCCGTCAATCCCTACAAATCTTTGGTGATCTATTTCTTTTTGGCCTAACTTCTTTTTTAAAATATCATATTTATTTAAATCCTTTTCAAGATTTAAGACGTAAACGTTATCAACTAAGCTATTTAACAAAGACTTTTCCATGATTTAAAGAGATTGGTATATCGAGCTTTCCTCCAAGCTATTCTTAAAATAATTTCCGTCGAGCTTGCTTCTGGTTTCGCATGTTAGTAAATATTGATGCGCTTTTTCAATTAAATCATAATCTAAAGCTTTAGCCGCCGCTTCCTCAAGAGTGTCAAAAAACAAAGGGTAATCTTTCCCGAAGTATTCTATAGTAGCTGGAAGCTTGTTGATCAAAGTCGGTGTGGCTCTAGCAATAGCTTCAATCACTCCGTTATTGGCGCTGGAAGCATAAAGGTCTAAAAACATAACATTGTCCACAAAAAGATTATCGTAAGCTTCATTGCTTAGTCTATTTAAATCGTATGTGTTGTCGTTATATTTAGCAGGAACATCTTTCCCGTAAATCTCTTTTTGTTTAATTAAAAAATAGTTAATCGTCTTTATCGGGCTCTCTCCGCTATAAGGTAACAGCCTCATCTTCCGATAGCCAGAAGAGTCGTCTAGCGGTAAAAGAAAAAGACTCAGCATGTTTCTTAGCCAATATCCTATCAAAAATATTTTCTTATCTTTGTTCTCTAAAAATTTGTCAAAATTAAAAATCTTATCAGGTATTTCAGTGGGATGAATTAATGGTTGAGTATGGATTCCGGTCTCTTGCTGCACATACTCCGCTAAATCAGTAGAAAGCGTAAAAAACCCTCTGCAGCGCTCTAGACTTTCTTGAAATTCTGGTTTCGGTATAATTTTTTCTAAAGAATTAAATCCAAAAAACCAATCGGGAGTAAAGGGAGGGTTATGTAGTACCCCTATCCAATCTTCAGTATAGGTTTTCGTTTTTTTAGTCCAAGAGAAATTTCTCTCTATAAACGAGTCGAAAAATATTCCCTCGTCCTTATGGAGGGGCGCTAGCGTATCTAGCACGTAAGACCATCCGCTTCGGTGGTTGCCAAAACAGACCTGTTCGTTTAAATTTATTTTCCCCGGAGACTCTCCTTCAATTACCTTGAAAATCTTATCATAGCTTCCCCAGCTATTTTTTTTCCAACGCTCTTCCTCGTTGAGAGTTTCGGTTACCTTGATTTTGTAATCATTAAAAGAGTAGACGCGGCTCATCTTTAGTCTTGAGGGAGTCCTCCAGCATACCACCCCTCAGGGAGTTTAAGCTTATTTTTGGAAAGAGTCCACTCCCCATTCTTAAGGACATACACCTTCCCGGCGGGAAAATTCGGGCCAATTCTAACTAGGTTAGATTGAGTGTCTACGAAAACTACGCGAGTAGAGCCGCATCCTAAAAGAAGTGCACAGCTAGTTGCTAGTAGAAATATCTTCTTCATTTTTTTTCTTTGATTTGGCTTCTTGCTCTTCTATGCGTTTGCGCCATTTGTCTTTAAGGCTTTTGGGCGTGGTATCTGCGTCAGCCGCCTTGGTATCTTTTTTTACCTCGGCAGATAACCACTCTAAAAGAGCTTTGAATAACGCAGATATCCACGCCATCGTTTAGCCCTGTTTCTTTGCGAGACCTCTGGAGATGGTGTACCCCAAAGCTGCGGCTGCAGAACAGATGAATCCAAAAACCTTATCCGCGTTGGAGCCGCCCTCTGGGTCCACGATACCCGCGCCCCAAGCCAAAGATGCTAAAGTCACGGAAAGTGTTACCCAAAACTCGGTGCTTTTCCAGCCCGGTTTAACATTATTATTATTTTTAGTAGCCATAGTATTTTTATTATAGTTTATTTTGATAGGAATAGAAGCGAATTATGCTTCGCTTTTTGTTTTTTTTGGATCAGTTGCGTCCAAAAGCTTTTCAAGAGCGTCTCTTAATTTAATATTATCTTTATGTATATGCTCTATTAACATTTTTTGCTGAAATATAGTTCTGTTAAGTTTTTGTTGCTCGGTTTCTTGAGTAATGTCTTTAGTTATTGACCAGCCTACAAACATAATGAAACAAATCAATATAAATAAATCTAAAAAGATAGAATGCTTGTTCCTCTTGCCTTCTATCTCTAATAGTTTTTTATATATCTCTTTCTCATCCATTTAAGTAAGATCACCCAACTGAGCTAACTCGCTTAACTTGGAAGCTGGCTTGTCGAGCCCACCTACCGCGCTAAACACCATTAGAGTTGGCTTATCACCGCTATATATTCCTCTGTGAACCACGCTATGAGGCTTGAGCATTCTTGATAATTGATCAAAAGCCTGATCCAAGCTTGACTGAGGTATCGTGTTGAGTTGCTCGGTTCCCCCTATCATAACCGCAGCCGCGCAACTTCCGGTGGATAAGTCTACTCCTCCCGTGAGGATATTGTTTTTAAGGTTTTCTCTAACAGCTCTAGAGATAGCAACAGGATCGTTCCATTCGTTTACTGGGGAAGCTCCAAAGACTATAAGCCCTGAATTAAGAAGGCTTCCGTAATCATTAGAGTCAAAAGCGGAATAAGTGCTATCTTTAGCGGCGGTGTGATTGAATAAATGAAAAAGCCCCGCCATGCTGTGATTGGCCGCTTTCCAAAATTGAGATACTGCTAGGTTGGGGTACAACTTCCCAATTTTCTCGTTATCTATTAAAATTAAAGGAGATACAATTCCTTGCTCTACGAGTCCATAAGCTTCGTTTAAAACTTTGTGAGCATTAGCGTTTACTTTTTTTCCTTCGGAATTTTTAGGAAGAGCAAGAATAACTCCAACTTTAGAGTTCTTAGCTTTTAAAGTCTTTAAGAGTTCTTGGGAGGACTTAACTAAAGGTACAACTGAGCCGGAGCCCGTGCCTCCTCCAGCTCCCGCACATACAAATATTTTATCTAAATCGTCGCCGAAGCTATGCCTCATAAAGTCTAATACATCTTCCGACTTATCTTGGTAACATTTCGCGGCTACCGCAGGGTCTTTTCCTGCGCCCCCACTGCCGATGCATAATTTATTCTCTAATTTAATAGTATTTAAATCTTGTTGAGCGGTATTAATTACCCCAACCCTTCTGTAGCCCAAGTCGTGAAAGGTCTCCGCGATACGAGACCCCCCTTGGCCTGCCCCTATGAACCCAAATTTAAAGGCTACCGCAGCAGCGTCTTGAATTGTATTCGTCTTAGCTTCTTCGGGGGGGGGAGGAAGAAGCAGGTCGGGCATCGAAATGTCTACCGGATCATTATAAAGAGTCTTCACTTGGCTCTCTACAATCTCTTCGTTATTTCCTTCTTCGGGGCTAGGGGAAATTTCCTCGTTATTAAGTTTTTCGTCGTTTTCCATATTTTTTAAAATTTGCTAGCTAATAAAAGACTACCTAAGTATAGGTCCACGTTATGCTCAACGCAAATATCGTGAACCTGTTTAACTCTTTCTTTATCCTTATCTTCGGGTTTCCTGCAGTATGACGCTATGCTTTTCTCCCAATTAGAAGGCTCTTCGTTACAAATAATTATGTCACAAATTTGAGCAGCTATCTCTTTCTGCTTCTTGTTGAGCCTTTTAACCTTGTGAAGCTTTCTAAGTTCTACCTCGGTTAAGCCGCCCAACTTCTGGGATAAAATCATATTGTCTTTAAGGAGATTAAAGTCAAACTTAACGCTCGCATCGCCTTGTCCTACGGGAGTCATTTTTTTACTTTCTTGGGGAGTCCCTTCGGTTCCTTCAGGTCTACCCGCTTCCTCAGGCGGAATTTTCTCCTTATCGACATCTACTTCCTCTGATTTTTTTTCTTTTACATTTATATTCTCAGTTACTTTTTTGTTTCCCATGATGGGCTCATAGTATCCATCATTTTTAGCTTGCTTAAATTCTTCTTGAGACTCAAGAGAGTCTTTGCGATAAGGCAAACGATTAGTCTTAAGGGAGTCAAATAATTCATCTGCTGTAATAGCTCCCAACTCATATAGACGAGTATAAACCCGATCTTTAGTCACAGAATCTTTTAGGCTTATTTCTTGAAAATAAGGAGTAGGATAATTCTTAAGACCCATTGTCTTGGCTATCTTTTTAATTTCTGGAATTAAAAACTTATGCAAGAATGCTTGACGCCCCTGCTCTAAGCGCGCAAGGAATACTTGGACTTTACTCTCTTGATTAGCAAACTTCTCTCCGCCCACCAAGATGTTATTAAGGCCCAAGTTAATATCTCGATCAAAAATCTCATATTTCTTAGAGTCCAAAAGCTCTGAAATTTTAGGAACTACAAACTCAGCTTTAGTAGTGTAGTCGGAAATGAGCACTCGACCAACTGATTGATTCTGAAAAAGCTCTTGCATGGCAGCGAGATTTCTCTGGTTAATCCCTCCTTTGTCCGGGTCAGTACCCATAGTAACTAACAAGATTGCTTGCTGCATGGTTCGCGCAATAGCCATATCCATTTTTTTGAGCTCGCTTTTCGCGTCGATGTCTTCTAAAACTGGATAGCCCATTGGCACACCATAAGGCTCATAATCTTGCTTCTTGTAAAAGACGGTCATAACTCTATCCATGTCTAGAGGGATTTTAAGCCCTTGAGAAGAGTTGACATTTGCGTCTTTAATCTTATTTCGTATTTCTTCAGGAAGGGAATCAAAAATTGTAAAATCTTCCTCTGTAACTGGATTGCGTAATCTATTTACTTCGTATCCTGAGAGATTTTTGTAATAAACTGGATTGTAAAAACTTAAATTTCCTGTAAGTCTAATATCAGCAGGGTTCAAAAGCACATACTTCAAGGGAAGAGTTAGCTCCTCCGTAAGCGCTTTACTCAAAAGAGAAGAGCCAAAGACTTGAGTCATTTTTTTGACATCTTCTTTTTTTACTTTTCCATCAAAGCGATATAAAAATACATTGCCAGAGCGATAATACTCTCTGAAGAATTGATCTTGAATGCCCCACACATTTATTTTACCAAAAAAAGCTTCAAAAAAGTCTCTGGATTTCTTGCTACCATCTTTAAAGAATAATGAGCCACATGAAAATTCCGTCATTAAATCGATAACGTTTCTAAATTGAGCAAAATTATAGTAGGCTTTTTGACATAAGATAACCGCGTCTCGAACGGTGATATCTTTCTCTCCCCCGTAAATTGCTGAATACCTCCACGGAATCAGACCATCGTCAATATTCTTATATTTATCGGTGCGCGAAATGTCAGCAGCTCTATTGCGTCTAGAAGAAGTCCTTTGGGTAGAAAGATTAGCTGCCGTCGCCATCAAGGGGGTAACGTCTTCGTTTTTACCCGTAGATTTAGATGTGGGAGAAGTCGCCTTCTTTCCTTGAGTTTTTCCTTTGGCCCTCATAATTGATTAATTAATGATTATTACACTTTTTTAAACCATTCTAGGTAAAAAAGTAGTAGAAAAATCATCCTTCTTTTGCCGGACATCAAAATAGCATTTTAATGCCCAATTCGCCAGCATTAAAGCCGTATAATTATCTCGCCGCGCTCGGTTGGCGGAGGTGCTCCTTTTAAGATGCTGGGGTAGATCAAAGGTTTGAGTACCTTTAGCTGTGCTTTTAACCTCGATTAAAGCACACTGCTTCTTAGCTTGGTAAACTAGCGCGTCCTGAGTTTCGATTAAATCGCTTGTCGTCTCAGCCCCTGTCAGCTTTAAATTAATTAAGGAATTATTTTGTTTATCAAAGGCTGAACCGTTAGCTGTAGCTCGCGACGCAAACCAAATATGCTTATGGTCAATGCACGCCTGAAGGTGCTCGTTAGCTTTGCGAATGAAATCGCTAGTAAAGTTTTGTTTAAAACAGATTTTATAGCTACTCTTATTGTAAGAGGTTTTACATTTTCTTACCTCTTTACCGTACTCAATACCTTCTTTTACGGAATCGAAGTCTATAAATTTAAGATTGATTCCAGCATTGATGAAGTTCTCGGACTCGTTGCAGCTATCTAAAAATTGATACCCCGCGTTATCGATGCAAATCATATCAACGTCAAAATTTGTTAATATATAAAAGAAATAGTTAATGTGATCTTTTAGGTCTCCTCCGGCTACCGCATAATTATGTACTAGCGAACCCTCATTCCTTTCTTCGTCAATTTCTAGAACAGCGATTGCAAAATAATCTGACGATGGGCTATTGCTAAAACTTGGGTCGATGCCTATGATATATTTTTTTCCTTTACCTCCTTTAATTAACGTTGTGGGCTCCTGACCATCTGGAATAGTGCATTCATGCATTTTCTTTGCGCTAAAGTAGCTGTCACTTCCATCAGTAAACTGAGCGCAATACTCTCGTAAAAAAGAAGAGTGAGATTGACCCCCTCCTTGGGCCTCTTCAATGATAGTCTTGTCTATCATTTCGGGAGGGAGAGCTTCGTAACCTAATTGAGATATAAAATATTTAGCATCATAATTCTGGTCGTCATAAATCTTGCTCATCCACTCTTTGTAAGTTTTATATAAATTTTCGAAAGTATAAGAAGCTGAAGATAAAGCTATCATTTTCGAAGCGTTTTCGAAAACCATCCTATCTTGCTCCGTCATTTTCCCAGCGGTTATTAATTTATCTTCGGTTTCCCTAACCTCAATTCTCTCCTTCATATTTTGAGGAGCAACTAAAAACGGCATCAATACCGTCTGAATTATCTCTTCCGGTAATAAAAGGTACTCATCTAATACTAAAATATTAGCTCGAAATCCACGAATCTTTTCCCCGCTTAAAGGGATTGCGGTGATAGAGCCTCCATTTATTTCCCATTCATACTGATCATTTCTTTTCGAGGGCCGACTTGAGAAGGCCTGAAGGAGAAGCTCTGCTCCTTTTGTTTTAACGAGTTTCTCTAAATTATTAAAAATAAAACGCGCCGTTCGAAAAGTGGGGCCAGCTATAAGTATTTTAGTTCCGGGGTTGAATACGCAGTGTAAAAAGCAAAATACTGACGCGATAAATGTTTTGCCGCAACCTCGTCCCCATACGCACATTGAAAAATTTCGAGTCATAAGACCCTTAAGCGTAATCTCTTGGTAAGGGGCAAGCTTTATTCCTGATATCAATTCTGTAGTAAATCCAAGGTTTGCATTTAAAAATTTAGCTAAAGAAATGCGAGCTTCTTTATCCTCTAAATACCCTTCTAACTTTAATAACTCTTTATTAACGTTAAGAGGTTCTGTTTTATATTTATCTGGAGCGTACCACATTATCTTCCGTCATCATTACAGAATTTTTTTATCATAAGCTAACTGAAGGTCTATATGCTTGTAAACACAGTCAGATAAAAATATTTTTTCACTTACCCTTACGGCTTCCCTTCTCCCTTTAACGAAAAGAAATTGTACATGATTGTATTTTTGTATAATGCGCCTAACGTTATGAAAAATAAATTCTGGGGTAGCTTTTATCTTTTTCGAGATATGAGGTAAAAAAGGAAAGCTTAAAGCTTGAGTTAGAGTATCTTCTACTAAGATAACTAGATTAGCGTTTTGCTCTGCCGCTCTTTCAATTTCCCTGCAAAATCTTTCATAATTTAGCGTGCTTAAAGTCGAAATAAAATCAGCCAATGATTTTCTTTCTATATAGCAATTGCACGTCATGTCCTTATCGTTAAGGGTGTAATCTCCGAACTTAAGGCCATAAACCTCAGAAGGTATTTTAAATTTTAGAGGCTCTTTTTCTCTTGAGTCTATTAAAATTTTATGACCCTTATTAAGCTTTCCGGTTACTTCTATATTTTTAATTTTTTTATATTTATTTTTCAAGCCTAAAGTTGAGCATAACCCATAATAATCGTCGAAATATTGCTCGAAAGTCACTATAGAGGGGATTGCTACGGTTCGCAGTTCGATTTGACACGGAGAATATACCAGCTCTTTTTCTCTTTTCCTCTTGCAGAGAAGAATTTCTAAATACTCTTTAGCTTTATCTAGGGGCTGCTCCTTAAGCCACTTTAATTGATTTACTCTCGTGTTAAAATCATTAGAAAAATAATAGTCTTTAGATTTAAACTTTATGATCTTTTGGTCATAAAGGTCGTGTCTTGGGTGAAATTTTTGATAATAAGCTGCGACACGAAGTTTGTGAGCCTTCAAATGAGCGTGTAGCTGACGCTCAGTTTCGAATTCCTTTTCGCAAGCTTTACATCTGAAGCTCATATCTCAACTCTCAAAGTCATAATTAAAATTTTCCCAATCTTCTTTGTATATTCCCCCTACCATCTCTTCGGTCTCCCTAGTGTAAAATTTAGTATAATGAGGCTTTCTGCAGATGTTAGCTGATAAAGGCATCCTCTTGCAAGAAATATTTTTTTTACTTAAAATACTTTTAAAATGAGAGTCATACTCTTCAAACTTTCCGACGTAATCTAAATTAATTTGCCCCCTCCCATCTTTAAGCCATTTTACTTGAGGCATAATCCATCTCCCATTAAGTCGGTTGCCTGCTATATTACAATTATTGAACCTTGCGTCTGGCGTTAGTGATTTACCTTTTAAGCTGTGGACGAACTCCGAAAACCCATTTTTGAACTTTAGGAAAAATTTCTTATCAAAAATCTTTTGAGAGCTATCTTGTAGTAATTCTCTGCCTCGATACCAGTTAATATAAGTGCTAGAAAACCAAGGTCTAGAAACACTAGCTAAATATGTATAAAGCGCGTTTTCGGCCTGAGTCCAAATATACCAAGAAACTAGCCTATCCCACGGATTCCTTACGAAAGTAAATGTAAAATATTTTTTAATATTATAATTTTTTTTATACTCTTTGATAGTCTGGTGTTGTGCTGTCTCCGGGTTTCCAAAGTCAGTCCCCTTGAAATTGAAAAAATTTTCTATACTTGTGCCTCCAGTACGCGGAATATGTACGAAAATTATTTTTTTATCTTCTAAAACCATCTTAACTTTCAAGTACCTCTTCCTCTGTCAGTCCAAGAACTCTCGCTTTTATTTCATCCATACTAGAAATATTCTCAATTTCTTGAGCTACAGCATCCTTCCTTATCTCAGCTAAGGCTAACATTTTCTTCCTACCCTCCTCCTCCCTCCACACTTCAACTAAATTTAAGATACTGGCGTTATCTTTTAGCTGACTTTTAAGTCGAGAGCTTCTCTTCTCTTTAAGATCATCTAAAAGCTTATGTTGCCTGTTAACTGATTGATGGTATTCGTTTTGAGCTGTATTAATGGATTCGACTAAGGCCATTGAAATTCTTCTACCTTCGGTATCATTAGCTGCATCGTCAAGAAGGCCCTGCAAGTGCTCAACTCGCCGTTGAATATTTGAAGCGATTACTGCTTCGCCAGATAATACTATATACTGATCGACCTCTTCTTGGCTTAAATCTGGTTTATCGTGAGTGTATCTTATAAAACTGCTCTCGTAAAGTTCTCGATCAACGTTAGTCGATAAATGATTCATGTGGTGAAGAAACCTAAAAGTATGGAGATAACGTATTAAAGTTTCACAATTCTTTTTGTCTATAGCCGTAATTTTAGAACGATCAATTCCGTTAAGAATATACTTATTAACTTTAGCTATAGCACGATCTATGGTCTTGGGAGGTCTGTACTCTTCTTGAGGTATTTCGCCAGCTTGAAAGCTTTCGTCTGGATTTAAAGATTGAATGTGTTCTTGAACGGCGCGCGCCTCGGGACTAAGGTTGGAAAGGTTGGGGTCGTTAAAAAGGAGACGAGCAATCTCTACAAAAGTCATCATGCGATAATTATTGCTAATAAATTCAGAGTCTTCTTCTTGGAGTTTTATTTTTTCTTTCGGTTGGTATTGATGGGACGCGTTAGCTTTTAAACCCTTTTCTACTAGAATAGATTTAACAAGCCTGCCGTACTTGCTTCTTCCGTCTTTCATATTTTCAGGTTCTTCCGGAAAAAATTTATCAACGAAATCGGAAGTTAAAGGCTTTATGTCTGTGCAACCCTCTTCGAATCTTTCCCAGATAAAATCTTTGTGTTGATCATTAGCTTTCATATTATAAGATATCTATTTCGTTATTATCTAAAACTTTCTTTACCTTAGTAATTATCGTTTTTTGAATATTCTTAATTTGTTTATACCCCGGCTTTCTATCTTTCTCGGAAGTTTTGTATCCAACCGCTTTTGCGGCAGACTCTTCAGAGAGATTTTTTATATACAAAGCCTCGTATACTTTCCATTCTAAGGGCTTTAAAACGCTCTTCATTTTCGCATGTAATTTAGCCGCGTTCGAAAAGAAGTTGTTCTCGGTATAACTTAAGCTTTTTACTTCAAATAAATGATTCTCTAATGGCACAGCTATTTTAACATCATGAGCAATCTTTTTAGTCTTTTCCCATTTCGCGACTAAAGGGCATCCGTCGTTTTGTTTGCCGTAAACCAAGCATTTATCTTCGGGCTCCGCTGCCGCGCATCGAGCACATGGTTTAGAATAATTACCGTAATTATTTCTAATAATATTTTTAATTTGATTAGTTATGATCCTATTTAACCAAGGAGCTAAGGGGTGAGAGTGGTTGTAGAGATGCCACTTTTTAAAAATATGCAACTTGATTATTTGGGCTACGTCATCAAAATCTAACCAGCTCAAAGAATGGAGCGTCCAGCGACCCTTTCTTTTTTCTATCTCTCTGTTTATTAAAGGAATAGACTCCTCAAAAGAGGGTTTTAGCTTTTTCCTTCTTTTACCCATTCTTAGGTCTTATAGCACCCGCCTCTTTTAGAAACTGCTCTAAAACCTTTTTCTTTGATACTCGAGGAACTTTCTTTTTGGGAGATTTTTGAGGCGCAGAACCTCCTTCCCTTTGAGCTATTTGGCTAAGTGCTCCTAGGGAAATGCCGCGATTCGCTCCGTTCCCCACTATATCGAAATCTAATTCATTAATAGGAGGGACGCTTTGAGCGTCTTCTCCTTCTGGAGGTAAAGCTAAAGCTTCTTCGGGAGAAGTCGTATTTGAGGCTTTGGCCGCGCTAAAAGACGCGCCACACTTTTGACAAAAATTAGGCTTGTTTGTAGTGTAACTATTATCGTTACCGCACGATGAACAATATATCTTCATAATTTCTCAATATTAGTTTATTTTATAATAAAAACATGAAAACTTCAAATAAATATTTACACTCAAATATTAATAAATTAAAAAAAATATTAGAAATTTCCTACCCCTTATGTAAGCACGCTGACAAAAACATCTCTCAATCAGCAGCTTTAATAAACAAGTTAGCTAAAGAATCCCTAGATAATATAGAAAAAAATTTAATATAACTCTTTTAATTTTTTAACTAAAAACCTTACTAAATCAGACCTCATAATATCTTCTTCTGTAAATTCGAAATTATAGACCCCATGACCAGCACTTTCTTCGTCGGAGAATAATTTAAACATTTTTTCAAAGCCTCCCACGCCTCCATTCCTCAGGTCAGTTTGAAGGGGGTCAGCAAGTATAAAACAACGGCTATTTTCTCCGAGTCTCGTTAAGACTGTGGTGATTTCTTTAATTGTAGAGTTTTGAGCCTCGTCTAGAATTATGCATTTATCTTTCCAGTTCATTCCCCTCGCAAAATTAACCGGAAACATACTTACTCTCCCTTCGTCTTCCAGCTTCTCAGGCTTGGTTTCGGTTAAGAGTTCGTCTAACTTGTCTAAAAAAGGTAGATTGTAAAATCTTAGCTTTTCTTCTGCTGACCCCGGCAAAAAGCCCAAACTCTTATCTGAGCTCTCTACCGCCGAGCGAAGATACATTATATCTGATGAAGCCTTCATATTTAGAAGCTGAAGACCGCAGTATACGGATAAAAGGGTTTTGGAAGTCCCTGCGGGTCCACTTACAAAAACTATTTTAGTGTGAGGGTTTAACGCTACCTTAAAAAATTCTTTTTGCTTTTCAGTCCAAGGAAATTGATTAAGTTTGATTTGTTTTCTTGTGGGGTTTTCTACAATTATCTTTTCGATATTTTTGTTCAGGTCTTTGGCTACTTCTTTTCCTCCTCTGATTTTAATTGTCCCTTTTGAGTCAGAGGCCAAGTTCGTCGAAGCTCTTTTGGAGCTTACTGATTTTTTTCTCATCAAACTATATTACACTTCGGAAGTGAATTTTTCAGAATAATATTTTAAAGTAAAGAAAAGTCCTTTATTAAAATCTATTTTAGATTTCCATTTTAATTTTTTTTCTATCTTTGAGGGGTTAATAGCGTAGCGATAATCATGACCCGCTCTGTCTTCTACGAATTCAATTGATGAAGCGTAGCTTTTGTCAAGAGCTTCACATATTTGCATTACAACTTGTAAATTACTTTTTTCGCAATTAGCTCCAACCAAATAAGTCTCTCCTATTTTTCCTTTGCTTAAAATTCGCCAAATAGCTTCGCAATGATCTTTCACGTATATCCAATCTCTAACATTAGTGCCTTCACCATAAACTGGAACTAATTCATTATTTAAAAGTTTTTTTATAATTGTGGGGATAAATTTTTCTTCGTGTTGATTAGGCCCATAATTATTAGAGCAATTAGAGATAGTAGTTTTAAGCTCGTGAGTGTTAGCGTAAGCCCTCACTAAAAAATCCGACGAAGCTTTGGTCGCTGAATAAGGATTACGAGGACTATAGGGAGTTTCTTCAGTGAACCTTTCCCCCTCTTTAGCTTCTCCATATACTTCATCAGTTGAAACGTGATGAAACCTAGCGTTAAATTTTTTAGCAGCTTCAAGGAGGGCGTGTGTGCCAATTATATTGGAGTCTACAAATTCTTTTGACCCTTTTATAGAGTTGTCTACGTGAGACTCGGCTGCTAGATGAACGACATGAGTAATGTCGTGTTTGTAGAAGGTATCGTAAACGTTATTGTAATCTGAAAGATTATATTTTTCCAAAAGGTATTTAGGATGACTTTCAAAACTTTTTGTATTATCTAAAGATGCAGCGTAAGATAGGCGATCTACATTTATCACTTTCTGCACATCTTTCTTTTCGATTATATGTTCTATAAAATTAGAACCTATAAATCCACATCCTCCGGTTACTAGAATATTCATATTTAATTATGTACCAAAAGAATTTGAGGTATTTTTAATACTATTGGTTTTTCTAAGCTCTTATAGCATTCATTAAAATAGTGCCAATCCCCAGCAAATACTCTAGAATTAAACCCTACTTTTTGTGCTATTTCTGTTCTCATCGCAACGCTTCCCATATCTACACAAGCTTCTTTAAGTTCGGTATCCAATACGCCGTAAGGCTCATTCCTGTCAAAATTCCAATTCATATGAGAGTGGTGACTAATTAAGTCCCACATTATCATATCGGGTCTATCTTCATTGGCGAGGGTCAGCTCAATGCCAATGACGTCCGTGCCTCGCTCGATGCGCTCAACCGCTGGCTGCGCGATGGGCTCATGCTGGGGGTCTACTTTCCCGGCGGGGAATTTAGAGTGTAAGGTCTCGATCAATGTCGGAGCATAATAATTATCTCCATTAGTGATGACTATATACTCTGAATCACCGATGGGATTTTTAAGGCCATAGTCTCTTAAAGAATGCCCAAAATCATTATATCTTTTTTCTGTGGCGGATAAGATTACTTTATCATTAAGATACCCATGCTTCTCAAGGTCGTCTTTCAGACTATGAAAAACATCGTCTTTACCATCGTGAATAATGTGCAAGAGCCATCGGGAATCTGATTGAGCCTTGATGGAGTTGATAAAACATTTCAATTTTTCTCCGTGATTATAAGTAACGCAAATTATTTCAATCACTGGCTATCCTCTTCCTCAATTGGTCTGTAATCGTGGTTCGCTATAGAGGTGGGTAACTGCAAAGAGCGTATTGATTTGTTATACCTTTTACCATACCACTTCGTCGTTTGGTGATTAACTTTTGCAGATTGATAAATCTCTTCCCAATTTGGATACCAACTGTCAAGAAGGGCTTTGGGATTATTTGGGCAATTCACAATCATTCCCTCGTAAGTAATTTTTTTAAACGGAAAAACGTCTCCTCTCAAATGGCGAGAGAAAGGGGCTCCGATATTTATATAAAAAGTAACATTTTCTTCATCTTCTCCTATAAAGTCTATATCTATCCAAGGCCATTTGAATGGACCGGACGCCACTGAATCTTTCCGATAAATTTTAAAATTATGCGAGCCATCAGCTATAATTTCATACCCTTGGCTCTTTAAGAAAAGTTCAAATTTTTCTTTTATTTCAAAAAAGCGATTTTTATCCACAAAAAGGTCAGCGTCTCCGTCCCACGGAATCTGTCTCCCGTTTCTTACTGCGCCCAATAACGTGCCAAAGCATGTACAGGGAGCGGATTCATTTCTCTCTAAAAAAAGATAAACGTCTCGAAATAATTTAATAAAATTATTAAATTCTGTTTCGTTTTCCCAATAATTTCTAAACGCTAGTTTTTCTTCTGATGAACGTTCCATTTGTTAAACTATATTCTAAATTTTGAGTATCTCTAGTTGTTTTGTATTTTTTTTCGAAATCTTTCTTCATCGCATCCTCTTATGGGCAACAAGTGCGTAAAAATGGGTATTGTCCCATCTATTATATTCTGCGGGATATATATCATGCCTTTCTACTTTATCAAAGCCGACTTGTTTGAGCATCTGAACTTCTTCAATTGTTAATCTATAGTTTCCATAGTAATCCTCTCCAAGAGCTTTCGAGAAGCCATCTACGATAACTTTTTCACTTATTCCAAATTGATTTTTGACTATGAAGGCTCCCCCCTCTTTAAGCATGGAAAAACAGTTTTTATAAATTTCAGCCGCTTCGTCTTCATCGAAGTGGTGCATTACCCCGAAAGCCGTAACCATATCGAATTGTTGATCTATTTTAAAATCCAAAAGATTAGTATTAATTACTTCAACCTTACTCGATTTTTTTATAAACTTAGAAAATTCCTCAAAAAGCTCAACACATACAATTTTTCCTACGTATGGCTCTATTTTATTAACGATCAGCCCAGAGCCACTACCTAAATCTAAAATCTGAGATTCATGGTTAGCGCGTTCCAGTATAAACTCTTTATCAAAATTTGTCATATCATTATCTGGAGAAAGCTTCTCGCGTCCGGGCACAAACCCTTTGCTTGCTGCTCTGTTGTATATTCCACTTGTTACTTTATCGTTTGGCATAAGATACTAAATGTTTTGCTAATTCATGATTAGAGTCTATTACCGGACAGAACCAACTGAACGAATAATGATCGAACGCTATACATAGCTCTGTGCAAGCTAATACAATCGCTTTGATTTGAGGAAATTTATTAGGTATAATATTTAAAATTCTTTCAGTCGCCTTGGCTGCGTCATCCATTTTATTATCCTTCGTTGCGTACAATGTTTTTTCTGTTAGTGATTGTATCTCTTCGTCTGGCTCTAGGTATTCATATCCAAAAGATTCTAAAAACGGTTTATAAGGGGATTTGTTCCTTACTATGTATGCTCCCAATACCAGAACTTCTCCTTTGTCTATATTGTCTTTTACTGCGTTAGATGTAATTTCAATAGTATTTACGATATTGAAGTCAATTGTTTCTTTTATTTCCGGTATGAAATAAGACGCACTGTTGCAAGGGACATAAATGGAGTCTACAGGATAATTAACTAATTTATTTATTGAGTCAATCATGGCTGGTACTGGAGACTCCTCATTAAATATAAAATGCCTGTTTCTACTGGGAATTTGAGGGTTATTGTCGAGAATTATTCTGACGTGATCTTTTTCTTTTTCGGGACTAGTTATTTCTAAAATTTTTCTAAAAAATTCTAAACTAGCGTAAGGCCCCATACCTCCCAATATTCCCACGGTTTTCATTTAGTTTATGCCGCTTTTAATTTTAGAAGTAGATATCCCCTTAAGTCTTGGGATTCTTTTTATTGTTATATTATTTTCTTTGCAGTATATTAAAGCTAATTCGTGTTCGGGCACTCCTTGTTCCCCAAAGTCTTCTCCTATAGCAAAAATATCCGGAGTTAGCATTTTTAATTGTTCTGATTGGTCAACGTTTTCATAAATAAAAACCTCATCAACATATTTTATTCCTAATAACAAGTCTGCTCTATCACGTTGATTTATGACTACGTTATGTTTTTTAGTCTCCATTGCTATCTCGTCATTACAGACGCCTACTATCAAGTAGTCCCCGAATAGGCTCGCTCTTCTTATGACATTTAAGTGCCCTACGTGAAGTAGGTCCCAAACTCCGGGGAGATAAACAATTTTTTTCATTGCGAGTTGCGTAATGCCGTAATCTTCATTAATTAATTTACCTCCGTCCAGTACTTTAGGGATTCAATTATCGCCTCTTCAGTATCCCTCATTTTTATTCCGGTTTTTATAAGTTTGGAATTATCGA
>Ga0208790_1000461_pt1 | contig 20352 bp, 9 predicted proteins | sample 10_taG_FD_184083 | JGI IMG/M metagenome (GOLD analysis project Ga0208790, IMG submission 184083) | Marine viral communities from the Subarctic Pacific Ocean - 10_ETSP_OMZ_AT15264 metaG (SPAdes) (version 2) | ecosystem: Environmental > Aquatic > Marine > Oceanic | place: Pacific Ocean | collected... | reverse complement strand
ACATTTGTTACGCCTAAAAAATGGCAGAAACATTTTAACATACCAAAGTTGTCTAAAGATGAAAGAAAAAGACATTTAAAAGAGATAGCTTCTAAATATACAGAAAAAAAAGTAACACTGTATAACGCAGATGCTATATTAATAGCAGTTTATGGATTTACAACAGAGCAAGGAGGTTAAATGATAATAGGAAATAACTATATTTCTTTGTCAATAGGTGAATACAAAAAAGAAAAAGAAATAACAAAATTCATACATATAAACTTTATACTTATATCATTAATGGTTCAACTAGAAGAAACATATATAATGTTTACGTTATCACTATTTAAAAAAATAGAAGCCAATATTACACTATCAGTTAATTAGGTGTTAGAATAAAAGCCCAATTTGTTTAACCTTTTATTTTCATTTTGGGCTCTAACATCTTTAAATTCCCATAGACCTATATAATTTAGTTAGTTCTGTTTGTCTACTTTGAGCTAATTCAACAGCTTTCTGAGCTTCAGTCTTTTTCTTCTTCTTTTTTCTCGGTTCCCAAGGTAAATGTTTTAAAGGAAACTTTTCTCTCGCATCTCTTGTCCATGCTTTAGGATACAATCCAAATTCATGCATTAACACACTCCATATTGTACCATTTTGTAGAGCTTTCCAATTCCTAGGTATCTTAGCCATCTCAACATTAAACGTAGATAATAACCTCATACCTTTTTGTTCATCTGTTAATTTATATGCATTATTATATCCAACTATCATATCTGTAATAACATGGTCTGGAAATTCAATCCATTCTTTCATACTTGCTAAGAAAAATAAATCACCGACAGCAGGGCCTATATAACCTCTACCTTTAATATCTTTCTTACCATCAATAGCATCTTTTAAATCTTTTATTCTATCTACTGCATCATTTTCCATTAACCTGTTAAAATCAACATTTCCTATACCACTCATTAATTGTGTAAACAAATATAATCCTGCAAACTTAGTTGGTATTACTAGGTCTGGGTTATTCCATTGTCTTGCTATCACAGCATCTTTAGAATTTCTTAATAGTTCTGATTGTAATTGTAAGAATGACATTGGAAAGTGCATAAACTGAAAAGCAACTTGACCAGCAGCTCCAAGGTTCTTACCAGTTCCACCTATAATAGGAGCTTTTTGAGATGCAGAATATTCAAACGCATATTTATTCACCATATCAAGTGCATACTCTTTAGCATCCTTTGTAGCTCTACCCTTAGTGCTACCACCATCTTTCAATTCATTGTACTTTTGTTTAAATGAGAACCTAAACATATGTTTTCTAAGAAAGTTTTCAGTAACCTTTTGCAGGACAGCACCAGCCCCGGTAGCTTTTGTTAATACACTATCAAATGTTTGCCATCCCTTTTCATTTTTGTACTGTAGTGATGGTTGTTGGGTCTGGGGGTCGAATACAATGTCGACATTATCAACGCGCAAACCTTCAGTAGGTAGTAGACCTTCTGTAAACAGTGGGTTCGACAAGTCTTCAAACCTAAATCCCTGTTCATCTTCTATCTTATCTAATACTTCACGAGCTTCTCTGTGTTCTGATCCTTCTTTATTCCAATCTCTGAGATATGTATAGAAAGAGCGGTTACCAACTGACTGTATATAGTACAATCCTGACATTGTATTCCTAGCAGCTGTTGCAACTCCAAACCCAATCTTAGAAAAGAACTCATACCCAGTTAACGCTCTTACTGTTTTATTAACCCAGTTAGGTCTATCTTTATAACCACGACCAGCAAGTGTAAACACATCATTCAAATAATTATTTAACCCTCTAGCAACCTCACCGTCTTTAGGAAGATTTTTCATTCCTTTTAAATAAGTGCTCTTTAAATAGTTTGTTCTATTAAAAGATATTGCATCCATTGAATATTTTCTTAATACAGTTAATGGGTTCTTTATCCAATTATCATATTGAAACCTACTTCTATCTTTAACAGATGATGGAGTAGAACCAATAGATTGTCTAACAATAGAAAATGCGGTATCTAAATCACCTAAGAACTGATCTTTACCTTCCATAGTGCCAGCTTCATCAATCCTATTCATAACTCTTTCAATAGAAGCAAGTCCCTCTGTAATATAATGTGGAAAATAATCACCTTTTTCAATACCTTTTTCTATACTGGTTATATGTTCATCAACACCTTTTAGGTATCTACTTAATCTTACTGTACTTAATTCATTATATGATAGTTGAAGAGCTTTTTTATGCCGTCTTAATCCATTAATTAAAACTCCTCCCATATTATCCAGCAATGTTCTTGCATCTGCTCCGGCTTTTTCTACATTTAAAGAAAACCTAGTTCCCTTTATCTGCCTGCCATGCTTATCTAATCCTTCTTTTGTTCTAAGTCTAACCCCATCCTCATTTGGAGTCGATTCTAACCATTCTACTAACTCACTTAATACTTCACCACTTTTAGTAGCAAGGGAAGCTCCAATTTCATCTCTTAATTCAGATATTTCTCTATCTTTTTTCTCATAAGCTGCACCCTTTAATTTTTTAAGGTTTTGCAGCTCATACACTAAATTCCTTTCAAATTTCCTTAAATCTCTATCAGATTTTATACCGGGCAATTTATTCTCAAGTGAAGGGTCTCTAAGAATACTCTCAGCCCTTAAGTGTCCTGCTATTTGTGTGTTAGATGATATGTACATTGAGAACTTCGTTCTCTCATAGTTTGTTGCAAGGTTAATATGTTTATTCATCCACCTTGTTGCTGCAAATTTCCCCATTACACCACGCTTAACAAACCCTAACCTCTCAATTATATTCAACTTAGGATTATTTAGTCTACCAGCCTCTTTCTCTATTTCATTTGAAATACGCCTGATATCACCTTCAGTGAAGTTAGCAAACGATTCATCAGCAGGTTTATATGTGGACTTCCAAACAATCTCTTGGAACATCCTTTCACCAAAGTCTTCAGTAGTATCGCCATACCACTTTCTTATAGAATGTCCAATAGACCTTGTCTTGCCGTCAATATCTTTTATCGTGCCGCCATCGAACAGCTTTTTTAAAGTTCCTAAATGTTCTTTTGTAAACTCTTGTTCTTTTGTTAATACAGCACAAGCCATTAGTAGCACTCCAAGTTAGTTGTTGATTCTTTTGATTTAGGGTCAGCAAATACATCTAAGCCAACTTCAATATCATCATACTTACCAAACCTTAATATACTATAAATATCTCCATTAGGGTCACGAACCTTTCTTGTCTTAGCACTTCTGAATGTCATTTCATTCTTCAATACTTCTGAGATAGCTGGTGTATATAAAAAGTCAGGATTAGTCTCAGCAATCATATTATATACCTCAGACTTACCTTCAAACGGTGTGTTCCTTTCTCTGTGTATACCATCTGAATACATAGATGTATATTCTAAGTCAGGTACATTATCATACCTACGCCTAAATGTTGATCCATACTTCATAACAATATCTTGATACAGTTCTTCATACCCATTATCCACTAACCACCTTAACATAGCTTTTGATACTCTTTTATTTATTTTAAATGACGGCAATGCAACATTTCTATCCCGTATATATGTAACGGTACCAAATGCAGGGTCTGGCTTCATCATATAACCAATAATATCATGTATTGTATTTAATTCTTGTTGAGATGTCAACGGTTCAGAAAACTCAGAGTCTGGTATATGTTGCTTCATAAAAGCATCAACAAGCCTATTTTCAGCATCCTTTAATAAACCCCAGTTCTCAACTGCTGCCGGGTGACCTTCGCTTATTCTATATGTTTCACTAGACAATGCACTTATTTGAGCTTTTAATCTTCTCGCAGCATCAATAAAAAGAGTCTCTTGTACAGCCTCTCCAGAAAATCCTCTAATATTATTCGCCTGAATGTCACCAAAAACACTCAATAATGAGTATGCGTCAATAGTTTCAGACTTACTTGCTGCATCGTATCTTAATGGATTCTTTAGAACTAAATATCTACCGGGGGTTACCCATTGTGTTGACTTAGGTCTTATCTCTGTGACTTTCTCCCACTTTCCTTTAACACTTGTCTCTCTATATAAATAATTTCTGTTGCCAGTCTGATTTGGTATATACTTAGACTTACTTATCTTAAACTCTTGAAATTGAAAATGGTCTAATATATCTTTACCGGCTTTTCCATCTAATAGTGTACCAATTAAACCATCTTCTTTCTTTCTCATATGTTCCATAATAGCATTTAACCGCTGAAGCTTTTGAGCTAAATAAATAGATGTGCTACCTTTACTATTTCTTCGTAATGATTGTCGTATACTAGCAGCATTCTTACCAATTAATGCATATGCAACTGAATACTTCTGAGCATATGCTAAGTCTGATATTTTTGTTTCATATTGTCCACCAGTAAGACCAAATGTAAGTTGACCTTCTCCGTCAGCTTCTTCTAATGCTTCCATTATTTGCTCATGCGTCTCAGCATTAGATAGAGCAATGAAGTTTTCAACAACACTAATACTCTTTGCTAATTCTTTTGTCTCTATGCCATACTTCTGAGCTGTTCTATCATATGTATTTTTAACATTACCTATTCTCTTTAGAGCATATCCTGCTGGAGTGGAATCATACAACTCTCCTTGTCTAATTTTATACTCACCTAAGAAACTGAATGGTGTTCTCTCTACCATTACTTTTGTTTTAAACTTTCCATCTAATATTCTTTGTCTTAAAACATTAGTTGTTTCATTTGCCCCTTTATCATAGAATATCTTTAATAAAGCATCTCGCTTAGAGTCACCCTTTTTATATCTACGGATAAGTCTATTAAAGATAAACTGGTTAGGGTTAAATGCAATCTGATCCATCTCTTGTCTCATCCTTACTAAATCATTTTGGTCTGGTATCCTTCTACCTGAACCATCAAATAGATCACTCATAACACGAGAAGGTCTTCCAAGAGCATCAATCATTTCTATTATAGCATCTTTATAAACATCTTTCTCATAATCTTTATACTTTTCTAAATCAAATAATGGCTTGTACCCATCTTCATTATAATCAACCGATTTTATGTCATGATTTTTAGGCTTATCACCAAATAATATATATCTCTTTAACTCATTAACTGTTGACTTATTAGTAAGGTTAGCTCTCTTTGTAGTATCAATTAAACTTTGAAGAGTGTTTGCATATCTCTGTAAATATGCATTGAACGTTTCCCCTTCAAGTTTTAACATATTTTTATCAAACATATTCATATTAATTCTATTTAATGAATTAATACCTGCTGACAACCGTTTTATCTGTCCGAAATGATTCTTAGCAATATTATAGTTTACTACATGCTCATCCATTCTCTTTATAGGATTTGTAACGCTACCAACTGGTTTTAAAGTTTCACCATTACTAAAAATATCTTTAAAGTCGAAATCTGTTGGCTCATACACATATGCATCCATTCTTCTTGGTGCAAGACTAGCTACTGCATCAGTTATTTCATATTTTGTATCGTGATAACTAAAAGCCATATCAGCATCAAAATCGCCTTGATGTTTTGTAGCTAAATCAAGAACATTTATACCAACAACATTGCCCATCTCAAACGAATAGAATCCCTCAACTTTATGAACAGCAACGTCGGCAGCTAAGTTAGGCATCCTTAAACTTAAAGACTCTAACCATATATCTTTTGGCTTAAGCATATGATGTAATACACCTAATTTTAAACCCTTACTCTTGCTTATCATATTAAGAGTACTCATCTTATCATTTAATATTAATCTTTCGTCAGCAGTGAACTCCTTTTTTCCTATATTAGAAGTAGCCCAGTCACCACTTGCGTCCTTTCCAATAAGAACCTCTCTACCTCCAATATCAACTATATATTGAAGTTTATCCATGTTCTCAATGCGTATATTACTGTCAGCATATGAAAGCTTCTTCCCTCCAAATCTAACTTGGTTACCAGAGCTGCTATATACAGGCATTGAACCTTCTAGGAATGGTATCATTGTAGAATACGAACCACCTTTTGTTTGAGGTTTTCTTACTCTATTAACAATAGTCCTATAAACAATTCTATTAACATCATCTTTTACGAGCTCAGACTTAGGGTCTATACCAGCAGTAACCATAACTTTTACAAACGCATTAGTCGAACCATCAATTATAGCTCCTTCCTCAGCTAATGTATTAAGAATAAAATCAGATATACCTAATCTCTGACTACCACGACTCACAACACCTTTTATTAATGCATCACCAGCAGAAGTCACTCCATCATAATCAGCATATTCTTTCATAAACTGTTCATGCCCAATACTATTTAAATACTCATCTAATGCATATGTAATATTTGTAACAGCATGTCTATCTTCTGATTTAACAAACATAATATTCTCTATTTTTATATCTTGTACTTTCCCATCAGTCCTCAGCTTATTAGCATTTGTGCCAAGAGACCTACTAAAAAATAATGGTACTGATTCTCCCGCCCAATTATCTCTGGGAACAACTTGTTCTTTTGAATATTCTTTAGCTGCACTATTAAATGTTAAAATATCTATACCAAGACCATCCATAATAGCTGCAATATTAGGATCATATGTAAAGTTTTGTTTTAAAAGGACAGTATTTATACCATCATTATAAGCAACAGACTGTTTTACACCACCAGAACCATCGCCAGCCTCCCTTCCTTCCTGCAATAGAGATAGATGCCACATATTCGTACCAACATAAGTTGCAGCGTCAACAGCTGATTTACCTTTTAGGCTCCTCATTATATTTTTAGCCATATCTCTAGTGAAATTTGCATCAGCTTTTATATTATTATTCTTAGCTAATTCTGTTAACTGAGCTTCAACCATTGCAAGTGATTCAAAATGACCTGCTTCATCTTGAATAGATACAATTTCAAGTTTCCCTTTATCTATATAATAATCAATAACACCTAATTGTTCTGTTGTTAACAACTCTCCAGCATATTTACCAATTTCATTCGCTCTTCTTATAGCCCTTAAAGCAGTTTCATTTCCAGCTATTTTAGCACCAACCCCTTCACCAAGACTAAGATACTTAAATAAGTTAGTCATTGTAGGATTTATTTCACTACCAGTTGTTGGAGTTTTCATTAGTCTATTAAATGCTGCGCTGTTCATCTTATCCCAGTACATTGAACTAACGAACACTTCTAATTGAGATGGATTTAATTCACCTTCTTTTTCTATAACACTAAATAATGATTTAAAGTTATCTATAATTTCTTTGCTTATTATACCTTCTTCTCTACCTGCTTCTAATTTTGATAGCTTATCATTATACCATGATGTAATAACTTCTTTAGCATTTCCTACTCCTCTACTATCAATAATCAACTGTGTATTAAAACTTATAGGAATCCTTATTACCGCAGGCCCTATAGGTCTAATTACTTCTTTTTCTTGTCTCTCTTTAGCTGACTGTTTTGTCGCTTGAAGTTTAGCATTATTAAAATACTTTACATCAACGTCTGGTATTGCAAATATATTACTTACTGCTGTAGTTCTACCGTTATCACCAAGAATTATGCCTTCACTTTCAGCCAAAGCAACATATACACCAGCTTCTTCAAACTCTCTAAGTAATTCTGATACACCAGTGCTAGATGTAACCATCTTGGATTCAGTTAATAAATAAGTAGGTTTCCCATCTACTGTTTCACCGTATTGCAACTTTACAGACCTAGCTGTATGTGAACCAGCAGATGCAAACAATAGTTCTTTTATAACAGAATGTTTAAAATTATCAAATTCTTTTACAGCTTGTTCTGGAGAATCACTATGCATCATTTTATATGCACTTTCAGCTTCTTCAAGTATTCTATCAATCCAAAACCTTGTAGTCTGTGGGTCTTCATGTCCTTTTTCTGCTATAAGTGAAAGTTTTAAATCTTCTTTGACTCCTAAAAATTCTTCAGACTTAAAATAACTATTGTGCTCAGATAGTCTATTTATTTCTTTACCAGACTTTGCAAATATATCGACATTCTTATCTTTTAAAGAACTATCACCATAGTAATCTCTCCACATCTTTACGCCATTAAAATACTCAGCATCAGATAATACACTATTCCAAGCATCAACATGATTGTTTAGTTCTCTTGCAAAATCTTCAAGTGATAATGTAATTCCCTTTTTAATTTTCTGATCAAGGCTGAGACCACTATTAAAATATTTACTCACCATCTGACTAAGATTATCAGAATCAGTTACTTCAATACCACCTTTTTTTAACTGCACTGATAAGTCAGCAACTAACGCGTCAAGTCTTTTTCTACCTCGTATCTTGTCGCTAGCATAGTTTTGGTATCCAAATATAATTTTTGAGATAGTTTCATTTATATAGTTTATTCTTTTATACTCTGGAGTTAATGATCGTTGCAACGCTAGCAACTGATCTCCGTGAGCAGACATCATGCCATCTTCACCAACATTTTTAAGACTTAACTTTTGTATTAACTGGTCTACCATTTGTAACATTTCAGGAGACATATTATTTTCTGATTCTGTCTTAACTTTTTGTAATGAATCAAGTAACTCATTAACTTCATCAACAGTTAGCTTCTTAGCTACAGGATTAATTGGGTCAGTAACATCGAAAAGGTCTGTCATTACATTATCAACAGATTCTATAACTTCAACCCTATCATTATTATCCTTCTTAACTTTTCTGTATTCACCGGGTACATCCTTATCAAACTTTGAAGTAATAGTATGTGTCTCATAAATAAAGCTATGTAAGTCAGCAGATGCAGTGTCAGATATTGGCATCTCTGATTCAACTCTTATAAAAGCACCGTTAATAGCCCTTAGTTCACTTAGAATAGCATCATACTTTTTCATTTCATCTTTTAGTTCTTCTTTCGACATGTCTTTAGACAATGTTCTTTCAACAGACCTTCTGTCTTGAACAACTAAAATTCTTTTACCATTCTTTTCTTCCATTCTAAACGCATTGTGAGCTAAACCATTCTCAACAATAGCTATTTGCTTAGCCCCAATATTCATTGAACTGAGAAGTCTCTTATAATAGAAGTTTTCAAAGGTTCTGGACATATCTACATCAATCTTAAACCCACTCTTTTTAAGATTATTTACTACAGCTTTCACTTCATTATAGTCTAATTCTTGTAATTCTTTTACTTCACCACGGCTACTTATATTTAATATTTCTGATAAAGCTCTAGCAGCATTATCAACTTCTAAGAAATCACCTTCTGTAATTATCTTCTGCCACTTTTTAGTGTCCATACCCTCAGGCATTTTCATTCCATTATATTTAAAGCCTTCAGGAATCAATAATAATATATCATTATAAATAGATCTGTCTGATTCAGTTAACTTATTAGTCCTGCCTTCAACAAAGTTATACAATGCATTTAATGATCGTTCTCTCTTGTAATTTTTAAGAACATTAAGGAATTGGTTTGATTCTGGGAGTAAATCTAGTACAGTACCTGGCTCATAATTGTCTTCTACAATCTTTTTTGTTAGTGATTCAAGATGCCTTTGTATTTTAGGCCCCATTCTTTTTGAATCTATATCACTAGCCATCTTCGTTTCTTCGGCTGTCAAAGTTATTTCATGCACAAAGCCAAGTGATTCAAGTTGGTTAACTATCATATGCAACTGTCTTATAGGATCAAAATTAGCATCACCATCAGTACCTTTTAATCCTTTTACTTTTGCAACACCTATTGATTTTGTTATATCAAATGGGTCTGCAGTTTCCATATAATCAGTCTTAACATGTAAGTCTCCTAACGAGTTAAGAACAGTTTTCATATAATTCTGATATATGCCATTGGCTTGATCGTTATTAAATACATTCTCCCTAAAATCAGCCATATTCTGTTCATTTAAAAACTCACCATCAGATATCTCTATCTTTCTCAGGTTTTTGTCAAGTATTTCTAACTGCCTATCTGTTAATCTATTAAGCCTAACATCAGGTTCAACACTGGCATCTTCAAGTCCAACTTTTCTTGAGTTTTCTGATAAAACATATAGGTTATGTACTTGTTGTATTAATGAATGAACATCACTATTTAATTTACCAACACCATCTTTACCCTCTACGCTTTGTTTTTTATTTTCACTAGTATTAATAGATTCATTAATCTGTCTCATTACAGGATGATTAAGAAGACCCATATATGCATGACCTAAGTCTGCTCTTAATCCATATGCTTCCCCAAGATATTTTATCTGTTCCCCTTCAAACCCAAGGGTTCTTAGAAACTCTACTTTTCTATCAAAGTTATTTAATGTTGGAAACTTCTCTTTCACAATAGGTTTATATCTTCTTGTGAATAAAGCTCCAACTAATAAGTGGGCTCCTAATACTTCAGGATCAACATTCCTTAACATGTTTGCGTCAAGAAGTGTAGATGCATTAAAATAAGCAGCTCCTATTGTCATTCTTGGGACTGACTGAATTAAATCCATTCCGAATTTTTTATACATTTCACTATAAACTTTATCAGGGTTAAAATTGCTGAATAAAGATTTTAAATGTAAGGCTGCTTCTTTTTCTTCACCTTTTACAAACGCATTACCAACTCTTTTACTTGCTTCGACAGCAAAGCTTGAATATTTTAATCTATTATTGTTTGATAGTATCTTAAATAAAGCATTGACCTCATTAATATCTAAGTCATCATAATCCATTGTCTTAATCTTATTAAGACCAGACTTTACATCTTTACGAGTCTTAAAGAATTTTAACCTGCCACCACCGGGGAAAGCTTCTACTGCCGGTAAGAAAGCTGAGAACATTAAAGCTTGTCCAACATCAGTTACTGGATCAAACTCATGACCTTCAACTGCCATTGACTTAATACCATCATCAATAAGGTTATATATTGAAAAACTAGCAGTTAACTCAGCGGCTCTACCAATATATGAAGTTATTGCACTTTGATCTGCTATACTAAATTTTGTATTTAAAGCTCTCTCTACCCATCTACCTATACTATTAACATGGACTCCCTTTTGAGATAATCCTTTTAATGAAGCTTGCGTTATATCTTCAACTAAATCATCTGCAATAGTAGGAAACCTATCCTTTAAGGCTCCTCTTATTAAACCACCCATTTCTTTTTGAGCTCCTGCAATAGTAGAAGTACTTATTTCATATAGAGGTATCTGCTCTTTAGCAGCTTTTGTAGCGAATACTTTACCAACAGTACTACCAATCTTACCAGCATCTTCAAGTTTTCTATCTACTGCAAGAGCCTTAGCAGCTCCAGATGCCCTCTTAGTAGCGGCTTTAGTCCCATACTTTGATACAGCAGCTACTCCTTTAGATGTTGCCTTACCTATTAATCCTAGTGGAGCTAAGAATCCAGCAGCTTCTCCTATTACAGCACCTGCTTTAGCACCTCCTCCTAATTCATCCCATTGATAAGGAGCTTCTTCACCTAATGCTATTCCAGGTAATCCTAATAATCCTACATCGAAAGCATGCCAAAGAGCGGCACCAGCAAAATGTAAAGCTCCTGATTTTTTTTCTGGGGTCATTAACCATTCAGGCTCCTCGCCTTCAGCAAGTGAAGACCAAAGAGACTCACCTGTTTTTTGTACTCCCGGAGTTGGAGCCATAGGTGATGTAGTCGCAATTGTTAGAGAAGACCTCTCGTCTAACTCTTTCAAAAAATCTCGAGTTAAATTATCAATAGGCACTGTAATATTATATTTATAGTTTTTTTGCTGCTTCTTTTAACTGTTCCCACGGGCCAGATAACTTTTCAGCTGCAATTTCTTCAGCAACTTTAAGTAATTCATCATCTGGCCAAACACCACTTCTCAACCAAAGACCAGCTTTTTGTAAAGGGTCTATACCGAAATGTGTGATTGAAGGAGCCATCTCTATTTGTCCCGTTCTTATTGCTTCTTCTCTATTAAGACTTACTAATTCTTCAGCTTTACCTCTCTTTTCCTGTATTGAAATATTTAAATCTCTTATTTCATCTTCAACTAATCCTATAGCTTCAAATTCATCTTGTAATAAACTTTCTTGAGTAGGTGTTAAATCTAAACCTACTCTATTTTTAGCTTTAGCTGCTGAAATTTCTACACTCAAATTTTTTAACTTATTCCTTAACTGTAGTTCAGTTGATTTATCAGTATCAATCGAATTAATTAATCCTTGAATTTCACTACTAAAAGCACCTTGAGTGGCAGCATTAACAGCTAAAGTAAGGTCATCTTTTTCATCTCCTGTAGGCATAGTAACTCTTTCAGCCATACTAATATCTCTTGATATATCAAAGTCACCCGTTCCAAACTCATAACTTTCCTGAGCTATCATATCCCTATTTAATATAGTTTTATCTATATTAGCTAATTGCTGATAAGTAATTTCCCTTTTTGTTTCAGAAAATATACCTGTATTATAAAATCCTTTAACAAAAGAATCCTGCACTCCTGTATCAGCTTTAGAAGATAACTCACTAGCAATTTCTAATATAGCTCCGGGTTCTTTTAAATAAAACGACTGAACAGCTCCAGCTATTCTCCATGCATCATGTTCATTAAATCCAAAACCACCAGTGTTAACACCATCTTCCATATCTGGGGAATCAGTTAAATCATCTACCATAGTTGAAGCCCACCCTTCATCATCCTCAGGGTTATACCAACGATTAAAGCCTGTTAAAGTTATAAAATCATTAGCCTGTAAATGACTCATCTGAAGATTAGTAATCTCAAGCCTTTTTAATTGAGATTCAGCCATCTCCATCTTTTGAGCTTTTTGAGCTGAAGCTATCTGCATCATTTGAAGTGCAGTCGCAACATCAAACTCTCGAGACTCACGACTTTCTTGTAGTATTGCTCTTACTGACCTTATTACATCTCCTGATTCATATGCCATATTTCTTTACTCCCTCCCAAATTTTTCCAGCGTTTTTTCCAAGATACCAAGCATCTTCTTGTTCCTTAGCTAAATCTTTCTGTCTTTGAAATTTCAGTCTCTCACTTGATATTCTTGCCTTTTCGCCTTCATACCAACCTTCTATAGCTCCCATCTTTTTTCCAAGATCACCTATTAAACCTTGACGACCTTTTTCAAACGAACTTTGTATTCTATTCCACATTTGAGAACTTTTCCGACCAACAGTCCCACTAGTAGACATTCCAGTTTTTTGAATAGCTTCGCTAGTTTGTTGTGCTAAATCTTCCTGGGCTATACCAGTTTGCGCTGAAACACTTTCTACATTCTGTCTATAATCTTGTTGAGCCCCAGCTTTCTTTGACACATATCCTTTTTCAAGAAGACCTTCAGTTCTATCTAACTCTTCCAATCCCTGTTGGGCGGCCTCTTGGTCGTATCTTGCTTGTGTTTCTGCAGCAGCTCCCGACGTTGCTCCACCTATAGCTCCAACCACCAAACTACCAACAGCTATAGTTGCTGTTACAGGATCAAAATATTCTGGTAAACCAGTAGATGGATTAGTCGACCCAGCTCCTGCAGCTTTCACCATTCGTTCACCTTGCTGACCATACATACTAATCAGAGCTTTCTCTTTTATATTACCATGAGCACGCTCGCCTCCAGAGAAATGAAGTATTTCAGTATCTCCATATCTGCCTTTCTGTGCAAGTTCTGAAAAATGATTATTTGCTATTGTAGCCATTATTAGTTATAGAGATTTTGCCATTCTTGATAAACTTGTCCATACGATGTCTTTGATTTTTTACCCCAAGCCCTTGATCCATATTTATTCCAATCATCATCTATATCACCTACATCATACCCTAATTGTTGCATTTGATTCATAAATTTCTTCATATTATCCTTTTGTTTTGCACCTGCATATTGAGTAGTAGGGCCTGATTCACCCCAACTTGATAATTGAAAACCCATCTCACCAATAAGTTGCGTACGATCATCTCCTTCTAATTCTTCTGAACCTTCTCCTGTTTCCGCTCCTGCTTCTTCATATAACGTTAACTCATTATCACCTGTACCTGGATCTACATCAGATTGAGATTGTTTTTTAGGTTCATCTTCTGGTTTAGGAGTTTCTTGTTCATCATATAGTGATGTCTTTTCTAACAAATCATCATATTTCATCATACCAGCTGTAACTGTTATATCGGATTTAGTATATGTTTTATCTCCAATCTGATATTGTTTACCTCCACTCCGCATCTGCTCCCACAAATTCATATCTTTCCACTTCTGACCTTTAGAACCAACTTCAATTGCATCTTGACCTCCAGAAACAGTGCTTAAATCAGATTCAAACTGTAACCTATCTGAACGACCTTGATACAGAGTGCTTCCTAGTTCTATTGAAGCCTGTAACGAATCAACAACATTAGTAATGTTTCCCTGTTTTACTTTAGTCATCTTATCTCTATGTTCAAATCCAAACAATATGTCTTGGACGCCAAACTTAGAAGCTTCATACGTACCAGGGTCTGACTCTGCTGCAAAATATATATCGAATATTGAATTTCCCTTTGGCATAGTTTTTTCTAATTTACAAAATTTTTCATTATTGTTCTATACATTTTTTAAGTAGACCACTCAGTGACTGCGAAATCTAATTCAGGTGTTTCTCCAAATGGTTGATAAAACACATTGATATTATAATCAGTCCTTAATTTGTCAGCAGTACCATCATGATCCGCTGCATCTATGTCTGTACCATCATCGTCTTGATATCCGTATAAAAGAACTTCTACTTTTAAACTCCAGAATGTTGAGTCATGTGCAGAAAGCTGATATAAAGTACCCTCATCGATTCCACCGCCGACGTATTCATTTGAAGTCAGATTCAATCTATGAGAACCTTTTATATATATATCTCTTACAGGGGTAAAAAAAGTATTATTGGAGGGGGTTTCCAAAGTATATTTATCATCATGAGTCGCGTGGTATGGAGAATAATCTGCATTATTATACAAATAATCAGTCCTAGTTCCATCAGCTAAATATGTTGTTGTAATCGCTCCCGTAGCAAAGTCATCATCAGCTAAAGTTTGTATTCTTTTAATACCTGTTCCTTTTCCGTAATTTGTTGTACCATCAGCATTATGCCCATAAGCATTATTAGCTCTAGCAATTAAATGAGCTCTTACATAACTGTTGCACCTTGTGTCGGTAATTGACTCATACCATGTACCTTCTTTAATTTGATATCCTGCAGGGTCTACATGAGAGTCTCCATATGTTAAAGCAGAAGATAAAGTCATACCACCAGCTACCCAAAATAAAAAACAATCATAATCAGCAAATGATTGACATCTTTCTTCCCTGCCTGGGTCTTCTAACCCACCACCAAGTGTAATAGGTTGAACATCTCCAAATGGATATGTATGTTTATGCCCAGTATCAAGGTCTCCCCAATGGTCATAATAAGCTTGGACTGTATCATCCTTATCATCACTATTATCATAAGCATTTCTAATATTAACAGTAAGAAAACCAGACAATAATCTATCAGGGGGAACTCTTGCGGCTGCAAGGTACTTTGCGTGTTGTGGTATTTTAGCCATTTTCTAAGTGTCCCAAGACCAGTCATCAGCAGAGACTCCAGATATGGCAGCGGCAGCAGCTGAAAATATTCCTAACATTGAATAATTATTCTGTTTATCTGCTAAACCCATTGTCATATGTTGTGTAGAGTTATTAGGTTTTATACTAACAGTATATGGGTCTGAATTTGTAAGAGCATAACTATTAATATTAACATCACCATCTATTGTGACACCACTTGATCCACCATTTATATCAACTAAAATAGCAGTTAAATCTACTTGAGTTGCTGCTGCATTTCCTATTAAAATATCTTGAGCAACAGCATCATTGCCAATTAATATATCATCAGCAGCAGTAACATTTATTTCAATATTACCACTATTAGAAGCATCTAATGTTATACCAGTATGACCGTCAAGTACAAGCACAGCAGCAGCTGCGTCAACAGTAAGATTTCCAGCGGAAGTAGACCATGTAGCAGCACTACCAGAAGTAATAGTAACAGGCCTACCTGCTATAGTACCTCCATCACTATTATCATGTGTAATAGTAAAATCACTACCTACACCCATACTAAACACAGATGCGTCTGTCAACAACTTTACATCATTACCGAATATTGCATCTTTAACAACGCTTAATCCCCCATCAGTCTGTAAAGAACCATCAGTAGTAGAAGTAGCCTCAGTTGCATTATTTACATTTAGTAAACCAGCAGCTGAAAAAGTAGCAGCTGTGGTAGAACCTATTGTCACAACACCAGAATCCGCAGCCAAAGTAGCTGCTGTCCCATTATATATTGCCTTAGCAACACTTAAACCACCATCGGTTTGTAAAGAACCGTCAGTTTTACTAGTAGCATCAGTAGTATCGTCTACTATAGCTCGACCAGTAGCTGTTACATTATTAGCAAAAGTCCAAGTCTCATCATCTAAAACATTTTTAAAATCTGTTACTGTTGTTTGTCCAGTTCCTCCAGCACCTACATTTAAAGTGCCAGTTGACGAACTAAAAGCGTTATAAGTTGTTGGGTCAGTCGTTCCATCCCCAATTAATATAGCTCCATTTGTTGTAACCGCTAGTGGTGTAACAGCGCTAGTCCCAGAACCAAGCATTACAGCTCCATCCGCTATAGTTGCAAGACCAGTCCCTCCACTACTTACATCTAATGTTCCAGAAATCGTAATTTCATTTACTGTTATATTATTTACAGTATCATTTATTTCTTCTTGAAGAGTTCTCGTATCTTTAGTAAGTAACTGAGAATATACCTCGTTATTATACTTTACATACTGATATAATCCTTTAAAAGTCTCTCTATACTGAGGTTTCCCCTCTACAAGAGACTTCTCGTTGGGCATATTACCAGATAATTGAATACGTTTCTGATTAGTATGTAACGCAACCCGTTCTGCTCTTGTCATTCCCATATTATTTTACATTCTTTAATCTATAAACTGCTGAAATATCATTAATTTCAAAATCAGATGGAACAACTTGTCCACCCTCAGCTACAAACTTTAACCTAAAAGATTTAATATTATTTGCTTGAGCAGACGTAGTTGGCTTCAATTCAGCTACAGCCCATGAAGCCGAAGCAGCTAACTCATTACTACTAAAATTAGTTCCATCAGCAAATGTCTTATTTAAAGATGTTCCTCCATCTACATCAAAATACACATCTACATTGGTAGCTGTAGCTCCTTTATAAGTAACATAAACCTTATGTAATTTCTTTCTCTGTCCTGGCTGTCCTAAATCAATATCTTTCGTTATCATTTCAAAAGTAGTTGATGCAGCAGATGAATCATCCCACTTAAGAACAGTTCCAGTTGTATGTACATAAACTAAATCACCATTCCAGTCTGTAACAAAGTTTGTTTTCAATACACCATCTGTAAGAGCACTGTCTCCCTTCACCCAACTCTGTGTTACCATATCATAAAGAAAAATATCCCCTGATGGCAGACATTCTGGAGAAGTATCGTTAGCTAAATCGCTACCCCAAGCAGCACTAACCGTTGCTGTAGTATCATCTGTAATTGAATCAATTACTCTTGTTGTAGAAGTAACTGTAATGCTATCTCCTACGGAAAGCTCTGTGAGAAATTTCGTTCCAGTACCAGGCACAGCTGTACTATCGACTGGGTCTATTGAACCAGTGAGTGTAAAAGTATTCCTGTTATCTCTTGATACAATCAACTGTCTCTTTTTAGGCAAATATCCTATCATAGAATTATCAGTAGTAAATATATCCCATTCACTTTCCTTTATTATCTGTCTACCACCTTTTTCAAGTAAGTTAGTTACCTTTTGACCATCATATAAATAACAACCAAGTCTATTCACCCAAGCTACTCCAAAATCAGTCTTACAAGCAGCAGCAGGATGAGATATTCCTTTATGTATAAACGTATCCTCTAAAAATTCTATTTCTTGTGATACATTGATTATATGCACCTTATTCTTTTTAAACTGCAGTATCCTATCTGCATATTCTTCAAGCTTTATTATCTCATCACCATCTCTAACAGAAGCTTCAATTATCCTGCTTAATGGAAACACATCAAACTTATTAACAGGAGTCTTAATCATTGCATCTGCCATAATATCTTTTGAAGAATCTTCATTTTCAACCATTAAACCACCAACATAAACTCTCCTACCAACCACTACAGCGCTTCTATACTGTGAAATAACGCTCTTTTCTATTGCATCTAAACCAGATTTTACTTCATAAGTAGTAGTTAAAGAAGGTTCTAACATTTCACATCCATTAGCAACCCCAGTAGTTGATCCTATCTGAAAATAATAATAAGGTTGATTAGATTCAGCATAATATATAGCATCAAATTCCTTTTGCGATGTAGCAACTAAAGCCTTCCCTTTGATAAAATCCACTGACACTTGTAAAAACCAAGACTGTGTAGAAGTCTGAGCAACATCTCTCATATACATATTACACCCTGTTATTCTTTTATTCCATGGGCTCTCCACATTATTCCAATCTGCAAAAAACAAACGAATATTTGGAGCTGTCGTAGCGTCTGTTCCAGGCACATTAAGAGTTGCAGCTCCTCCTGATACATCTGTAGCTGTTGTAATCTGACTTTCCTGCTCTTCATCATAAATAAATGAAAATCCTATTTCCCACTTACCAGAATTTGCAACAGCGGTACACCAACCAGAAGCTCCAGTATCAGTTTCCCAATCAAACTCTACAAAAGCATTATTATTAGCCAAACTAGCAGATAAATCAGATGGGGGAGTCCCCGCTTCATATGTTGTCATTTGTATTATACCCGATTGAGCTATATTTGTACTCGTTATAATCTCTGCTCTAAAAGTATCTGCTGCGGCATCTCCTCCCCAATCGACAGCCACAGTTGTATCAGCTGCATCAAAATATGCAAAACCTACGTTATATAAAGTTCCAGCCATATACCATCCATTTAACATTGTTATATCTTGGTAAGTTACAAATGCACCATCAGAGTATGTTCCAACCCTAACTACTAAATTCACGTCCATAGTTTCAAATGGGGATGCGATAAAAGATCTTGTAGTGACGGCAACGGTTATAATTTCGTCCTGACCTGAAAAAGAGCTTTGTGATACACTTGATGCAGAATCGCTACCAGCAGTTGTTACTGTATCACCATAAACATCGCCAAATTCTATATTATCATCATAAAAACATGAATTAGGTTTTTCAATTTTCTGAGGAGCGTTAAACCATTGATTAATTGTGTAGCTTGGTTCTAATTCTTCAAACAAAGTTCTATCAATATATCCATACCATTGATTGAGATTTTCACTCCCAAAATTTCCATCACTTACTCTCAAAGCTCCATCAATAGAATAAAAAGAAGGTTTTGGGTTACTAGTGCTTCCAAGTGTAATTACTTGTGAATTACTCCAATCATCTTCATTTTTACTATACATATAAATAGCAGGGTCACTAGACTCATCATCTGCCAGTACTAAATAATCATCACCAGTCTCTGCAACATCATACAATCGGAGTGAAACATTATCAATATTAAATGTAGCTGCTCCATCTGATACAACATCTATTGTAAATCGCTGGTCTGGGTTTGAAGCATGTGAAGTAAATGTAACAGAATGAGTTCCATTAGATTGTTCTAAATTTGTATGAGCAGCTGCAAATTCGGAACCTGTCCCCTTTATTCTAAAAGTCGTAATATTCCCATTAGTCCAATTACTAATTGTATATGTAAAAATATATGTTTTATTAGCTATGCCAACCTCAGCTCTATTAGCGGCAGTTTGAATTAATGTACCAGAACCTGTATTATGTGTATATGTAGCATCAGTTGCATCTGCTGCCATATCACCTGCTCCAGACCAAGCAGAACTAAAATCCCCAGTATTAGCTAAATGCTCTCCTAAGTGACCATAAAGCCTATCGTGGCTCCACTTAAATAATCCATATCCAGGCTCAATCTGTATAGCAGTTGAAGTACTAGCATCATGAGCAGTTGTCCCACCCATTGTTCTTATCTTACCGATTTCATCTACCATTACATCAGTGGCGGATGATAATTCAGTATCATTAATATCACGGGGGTCTGAGTTAGAATTTAATCCACCATGAAACTGTTGTATATTGTGGATTTGCTTAGGCATCTTCCTCTTGCTCTATATCGTGGATAACTTCATTTTGAGCGTGCTCAGGTAATTCACACACTGGACAATCATCTTCAGAGAAGTCGTATTCAGAGTTGACATCGTGGTCAAACAAATCAGCTCTCATACTTCCCTCTACTCCTACTATACGACCGCCTTCTGCTACTCGTA
>Ga0208790_1000455_pt1 | contig 20429 bp, 20 predicted proteins | sample 10_taG_FD_184083 | JGI IMG/M metagenome (GOLD analysis project Ga0208790, IMG submission 184083) | Marine viral communities from the Subarctic Pacific Ocean - 10_ETSP_OMZ_AT15264 metaG (SPAdes) (version 2) | ecosystem: Environmental > Aquatic > Marine > Oceanic | place: Pacific Ocean | collected... | reverse complement strand
ATATACCGCCTTGATCCTTCATCTTCTTAATCAAGTCGATATTTAGAGCATTTTCATCTGGCAATTTCTTAAGATTATCTCTAAACTCAGTTAAAAAATATATTTTTGCTTTCTCTTGAAATTTGGCTTCTGTAACCAGCCTTTCACACGTACTGTGCATGGCGGTGCCAAAAGCAGTATATTCATTACCTTCAAAGCTTGTTACATTGTCTATATATGCTAATTTATGCTTCCAGGCACACTCATTCCATATTTTAAGCTCTGAAAACGAAACATGACTCATTATCCACCTTCTTGTGTATTAGTATTCTTTGGATCCAGTGTAACTGTTGTTTTTTCATTTGTCAATGTTTTTTTTGCGCTGGTGCGTGTGCGGGTTGCTACAGTTTTTCTAGTGGCTTTTCTAGTGGTTTTTCTAGTGGTTTTTCTAGGAGCATTTACAGTGCGAGTTGTATTTTCATTGTGTCCTTTGGTTGTCCACACCCACTGCCCTGTTTGACTATTCGGTTGGTGGCTATTAACCTTGGAAGTGCCTGATATTAATCGTTCAGCTTCAATACCTGCACCTAAAAGCACCCTTCTGACTGTTGATGCATCAATTTCTATTCGCTTGCTAGCGCTTTTAGCTCCATCATTATATTTAATATTAGCAGTAACCGTTACCGTGCCAGCTTTTTTATCCACTGTCCATTTTAAATAACTATCATATTTTCCTTGTTTATAGCTCATGTAAGATCTCCTATATTTTCTAATTTATTATATACCGTGGGACTTAGCTTTTTCACTAATTGTCTGTTATATAAGTAGTAATGTTCAAAGCAATTAGCAAAATACTCTCGCAAGCTAGTGGCGCCATATGGAGACACAAACAAACCAGAAGTAAAGCTTTGTAATATATTATACCCAATTTCACGATACAACAGCTCATCAAACTTTTCTGAATATTCAGTATTATAAAAGTCTGTCAAATTTACTTTATACCCTTCATAATCTAATATTTGATATAGTCTTTTTCTTTTCCCAAGAAATTCCAACTCTATAACGTTATCTCCATATAGATCTTCTCCATATATTTCTTCGGCTGAATGAGCGATTTCATGTACAATATCATTAACCATGTCATTCGCGTCATCTTGCGCGTTTGAAACATAAATTGCGCCATCTTTATAGGCAGCGTTGGTTTGATTTTGAACAAATATATCAAAATGTCCGACATATATCGCATCTATTAAATAAAAGAAGTGCTTCGGTACCGTTTCTTCAATTTTTTTCAGCACTACTTCTATATCAACAGTTTCCGGAAGATCGTCCTTAAGAAAAACTAATATGTTGTTAAATAAAAATTTTTCTTTCCTTTCTCTTAAAGCTTTAATAGCAGATTTTTTAATATAATCTATTCTCATTGTTTATTTGTAACGTTATTCCTCTTTCATCTAATTGCTTTTGCAAATTTTCCTGCCACTCTTTTTGCGCAATTTCCGCATCATTTAACCCCTGCTTGTAGCCTCTAATAAAATTTTCTTCAGCAACAGGCAATAAGAATTCTGGAAATTCCTTAGCCATAACTTGAATTACCATTTCAACATTCACTTCATCATCTTCAGGTTGCAATTTTTCTCCCACATAATTAACCAACCACTTCTTCATCTCATTATCTAAACCAATTGGCTGTAAAATATCTGGTTTAAAATCTTCCTCTTTCAACGTATCAGTCATAACATTCTCCTGTTTTATATACTAAATTAGTTTCATTTTTAATTTAAAGTATTTTTGCTGCTAACGTAGCTACTTTAGATCTTTCACCCTTAGTTAAGGTGATATGTCCTGCTAACTCATAATATTTAAATTTTTCAATTGCATAAGTTAGTCCATTAGAGGTTTCGTCAACATATGCATTATCGATTTGCTCGACGTCGCCTGTTAATATAATTTTAGTATTTTCCCCCACTCTCGTAATGATTGTTTTAAGTTCATGAGCAGACAAATTTTGTGCCTCATCAATGATTATATAAGAATCTGCAAGAGAACGCCCCCTTATATAAGTTAAAGCTTCAATTTCGATCGTACCGTTCTCTGTATACATTTTAAGTGTTTCTTTATCATTCCCCATTAGAAATCGTAAATTGTCTTGTATTGGCATCAACCATGGGCTCATTTTTTCTTCCATGGAACCAGGCAAATAACCAATATCTTTACCCATAGGCTGAATAGGTCTGGAAACTACCAATCTTTTATATCTAGCTGCTGTCGTCTCTTCAACAACTTGTTCTAATCCGGCAGCTATAGCCATTAATGTTTTGCCGCTCCCAGCTTTTCCAACCAACGTCACCACATGCACATTGGGATCCATCAACAAATCTAATGCAAATGTCTGCTCTTTATTTCTTGCTCTAATTCCCCATATTTTTTTCTTAGAATTGATTCCATTCACTCTTTGTAATGGAGATGTATAATTTATAAATCTTGCCAGCGCAGTTTTTTTATCATTAGAGTTTGACACCAACATCATATATTGATTAGGAAATAATTTAATATCCTCCTTTTCTAAGAAAATATCTTCCCCACTATAAAATTGATCAATTGTTTGATCATCTACCAAGTGAGTTACGTATCCATCATATATATGAGTTGTGTCCTTTACAACTTGATTGGTTATATAATCCTCGGTTAAGAGTCCCAAAGCATCACACTTAACGCGCATGTTGATGTCGCGTGAAACTACAATTACCTTTCTATTTAAACTTAATCTTTTTTCCGCCATGGCGACACCAATGATTTCATTATCTGGTATTTTATAATCAATATCTTCAGGTAAATTTGCAAACTTAAAATTTTTAACTGTTATTAAACCTTTACCTTTATCTATTCTCACTCCTTTGAATAAACTTCCTTTTTCTCTGAGAGAGTCTAATTTACGAATAACATTTCTAGCATTAGATCCAACACTATCTTGTCTTTTTTTATGATTGTCTACTTCCTCTAAAACTTTAAATGGAATTACAATATCGTTATTTCCATATGAGGTTAAAGAGTTCGCGTCAGTTAGATATACGCTGGTGTCGAGAACATATATTTTTTTAGCCATGTATTTCCCTTTGCGCAGGAATATTATTATAAATAGATAGATATTTCGAAATTCACCAGTATTGGGGGATCTGTTTTAAAACCGAACAGCTGCTTTTAAGCTGTTCTATACTAGTTATTTTAGGAGGCGCATCGCATGAAATACAAAAAAACAATGTTTCTATTAATAATTTTCATTTTTTCTCACATCAGCAGCTGTAGTAATCCTCCTTTTTCTCACCATGTTAGTCGCCATGATGAATATATGCAAAGCAATCTCCCAAGAGAAGCTTTTATAAAAATAAAATCTAAAATCACAATTAAAAATTGTGTAGCTGGAATGTGCTCTAGACGTACATTGTCATATGCAGGATCTGGTTTTATTGTTGGTGTTGGAGAAAGAGGATCCTTTGTCATGACTGCTGCACATGTATGCAGAGATCGTGATGAGGACGCTAACAGACTTTTAGAACATAAAATAGTCGATCTAGATGGTAACGAACATGTTGGAATAACACTGGCTTATGATATCCAAGCCGATATTTGCCTTATGTATGCAACTGGATTGACAAACAAAAGGGCATTAACAGTTTCCCCAAATGAACCAAAACCTGGAGATAGATTATATAATCTAGCAGCGCCTGCAGGTATATTTGATATCAATATGATGCCAATATTAGAAGGTTTTTACAATGGAGTTAGTAGCGGTGCAGCTGTATATAGCATTCCTGCTGCTGGTGGAAGTTCTGGATCTCCAGTATTAAACAGTCACATGCAAATAGTAGGATTGATCCACTCTGTACATGTAGCTTTTCCCATGATTACAATTGGACCAACTTATGAAGAAATAAAGCACTTCATTGAAACTAATGTAGAAAAATATTCAAATTTATAGCTACTTTTCCCAAATAATTGATCCCAATGTGTTTTTCACTGCAGTTAACCTATCATAAAATTGCATGCCTTGTATCTCGTCATACAACACATAACTTTGAAATTCATCTCTATCATAATTCGAAAAGATGTTATACAACATGTGAGATAATTGATCGTCAAAATGTATACGTTTAGTTGGAAATTTCATCATGTCCTCGCATGTAAAAGACAAATTCTGATTTTCATAAAAGGAAACATCAACATAATCTCCTTTATTATTCATACTAGGCACCTTATAGCACATTACAATACTGAACGTTTGAGGGTTACATACATAACGTACCTCATCTGCATATAATTTAGTATTCATTATATAGTGCTCACTTCTTTAGGAGATATAAATTGCAATTTACTAGTTTTATTTCTAGGATCAGTTAGTGTTAAATACTGATTTGTGTTCCAACTTAAATAATCAATATCTTCAATAAGCCATGTTCTATTTCGAAACAACACTCTGCTTCCTACGTAAGCTTTTCTACCTCTTTTATCAATTGTGAATCTTCTTGTTGTTTTCATTTTTCTTTCCTCGGCTCTTTTTTTTATTAGATTTTGGTTTTTCTTCTGGTTTAACCCAGAGTTTTAATCTGAATATTTCTCTATTTGAAGATGTGCCTCTCTTAATCTTTAAATGAATGGTTTCTGCATCATCATCATAAGTCATAGCTGCATCTCTTGCCTCCTCGTATGTATTAAACATACCAACGTTAACCCACTTTTTATTATTTGATTCATCAGATTTATTCATATGATCTCCTATATCAGTGGAAGTGTCGGGAGTCGAACCCGAGTCCGAAAAACCTCAAAAACAACGTCATTCACAAGATTAGTCAGTTATTTGAACTCTGACAAACTCAAACCCTGCATGCGCGTACCACCAGTTTTGTGACTTTCTTGAAAAACTGGAAAGCTGCCTAGCTTCCTTAATGGAGTGCTAGAAACTCCAAATTACGCAGCTAAGGCGTAATCAAGTTCAACATTATCGTTGGCTTTTATAAAAATTGAGTATTTTTACTGTGCTACCCACACAGCCTTGCACGTTTATTTTATCCATTCTCCGTCGAAACCTTTTCACCCCCATTATTGCTATTAGTATATACAATTGTATATAAGATGTTAAGCTATTTTTCGAAATAATCTTCAACTTTAAATTTTCTTAAGAGTTTTCGCAATTCTCTTGGCGCTATTCCTAAGAATCTTGCTGCTTCTCTTTTGGATTTTGTCGCGCTTAGGGCATACTTTAATAATGCATCTTGTACAATTTCTTTTGCACTATACCATATTGGCATGCCATATAATTTATTGCCAAATACTTTAGAAGCTAATTCAAGCTTGAGTGCAATTGCTTCCTCAAGTGTCAAAGAATTTAACATTACCTCAAATTCTTCGTTACTTTTCAGATCGTTGCGGAGTTTCTTTGCGATGCTATAATTTTTATTTTTCCCAGAGACTTTTCTTTTTTTCCAGACCACTTAAATTTTCTCTCTAGATATGATACAATAAATTCATAGTTTGATTAATTAATCAATCCAATCTATTATAATCTTTATTATATTTTATTCTTTATATTATTTAAATGAAATATTAGATATGATGGATTGCAACAGTACTAGCTAGACTCCTTCTTCTTCTTCTACCTCTTCTGCACCAACAGGTACATCTAGATCGTCAGCTAGTTCTTGTTCAAATTTTCTGAAATATAGCTTAAAGTTAGTAATAATATAATCGCGATATGCGTCTGCATCTTCTTCATCTTCTAGATCTTCATATGCGCTAATGATCTGTTTTTCAACTTTATTCCATGCCCTTTCTGCAAAGTTGCGTCCAGTTCTATTTGCTCCCGGCAGATCTTGAAACGTTTTTTCTTCTTTTTCTGCTTCTTCCTTTGCCTCTTCTTCATCTTGTGGGCGTGCGGGAATAAATTTCGCTTCTTCTGCCTCTTCCTCATCCACTTCAACACCAATTACTTCCATGATAGCTTCTTTTATTCTATCTTCAATTGAAGCTTCCTCGTCTGTTTCTTTTCCACCCGGCGCAAATCGATTTGCATCAACAGGGGCTAAAGCTGCATCTAAAGTGGCAAGGAAGTGAGCGGCAAAAGAATCTCGTTGTTCTTTTTTGGTTGTTAAAGTCTTGTATTCCTCTTCCACTTGCACTATAGTAGCTTTAAGCACTTTATCTAATTCTACAATACCGGTGTTTTTGTGTTGTACGCCGCTAGCAACACTCGTGCTAGCATCTTCAGAAATTAGCCTACGTATCATGTTTCTCAAAACAGTTTCTTCTAGATATTCTTTTTTAGCTTGTTTTAATTTTTTTTCATATATTGCTTTAATTCCATAACGTACAAATTTTCGTACTGTCATCTCCTCTTGCATTTCTGATATAAATTCTTTTCTATCAATCATATTGCGCGCCTCATTGTTTTAATTAAATAGTTATATACTTCATCAATAAACTGTTCTTCTAGCTTTGTTTTCTTTTTTTTCTTTTTCTTTCTTTTTATTTTTCTTCTACGTACCGGCTTAACCTCTGTGGTACCAAACCCGCCAGAAAAACCTGCAGCTGCCCCCCCGCCGCCGCTGGACATCTCTTCTAATGCTTCGCCTTTTTCTGCCACTGATGATTCGGCTTCTGCTTCCATAGCCGGTGCTTCTTCTTCTGCTGTGTCTTGAGCTTCTTCTTCTGCTGTGTCTTGAGCTTCTTCTTCTGCTGTGTCTTGAGTTTCTTCTGCTACTTTTCTAGCTTCTTCTTCTTGTTTAGCCTTAACAACGAAATCACTACTTAAGGCTTTAAACATTTCATCTCTGGCAGCTGCTTGATTAAAAAGATCTTTTGCTTGTTTTTGCAGCGCCTGAAGTGCGGCTATGCCTTTTGTTTCATTACCTGCTTGTTGTAGAAAATATTTAGCTTTATCTTGAGTCGTCATTTTTTCGAAATCCAAGCCCTCAGACAAAGTTCTATCAATTTCTTCTTCTATTAGCCTAAGAAATATTCCCACATGAAACTGGGAATCCTCCTTCAACTCAGCGTTTTTTAATTTATTAACAATCATATTATGTAATGTCTCATCATACCACCCCATTATATCTTTAAATCCCTTTGGATTGCCCTCAGTACCTTTTAGTGCAAGACGAATATTCGTACCAGACATCTCGCCAATACCTGGAATGTTAATTGAAATATGAGGAGCAATTGCTAAATAACCATTTTCTGAATATGTTTTAAGATCGTCTAAATGCCCTTCATAATATTGAAAATAAGTTGGTTTTCCTTTTTTTGTAGTGCCCACATTGAATCTAGGACTTTCTTGCATATCTTTTTTACCAACAAAAAAGACGACTGAGGTTGTTTCTGGATCAAAATCCTCTAATATCTCTTTTGCTATATATGGATTTTTAGTCATGACAATGTTATTTTCTGGGATCTCGTATCGAACCATAATGGCTTTCTTTTCTTCAAAATTGAATGGTGATTTAGGGACACCACCTTTATCGCTCGCGTCTACTACTGGAGAAGTGGAGATAAAGGTGTTTTCCTCTCCAAATTTTTCTTGTATTATTTTAAACACTTCGGCGTGATGTGCACCCATGGGTTGAAACCTTCCTGGGTATATAGCTATAACCCTATTAGTAACACCCTCTGGAACGCCCGTAAATGCCTCTTTAAGAGCGTTTAACGACATTGGAGGCATATGCCCCCTACCGTATCTAAAAAGCCCTAACAATTGATTTATAGGAGCAAAATTACCGGTAAATTTATACATTTGCCCTTTCCACTGAAAAACAAACCCTTCTACAACTGTATCGATATCGTCGTGAGTTTTAAGCTTGTCTAATTGTTTAGCTAATATTTCATGAGCCTCGTCTTTGTGAGGTCCATCATATTTATGAATAGAGTTGATAGCTTGTTCAACGTCTTTTTTAATTCTATCAAGCTCGGCGTCACTATCTAAGATATAAGCGCTTCTCAAACTTCTCAATAATTCGACAGCGAAATCATGTATTGCTAACTCAATTGGCCAAATTAATTTTTTTATTTCTGTATTAGAATTATCAACAAAGTCTTTTACAACCGGATACGACTCTTCAGTACCACGTTCTTTTAATATCTTCTTTAATTTTGTTAAGCTTAAATAGCCAGGGCTTTTAAGCACCCTATTGGCGACAAGCTTTGTTATTGATGGGGGCAATCTTAATTGCTGCCGAATTTGTCTCATTAGATTGACGTATAAATAATCACCAATTGTCATATCACCTTGAAATCCGGTATTGCGTATTTTTGATAAAACTGTTTTTAAATGTACATCGTCGTCTAATTGATTGAGTTTTAAAAATGCAGTTCTTTTAACAGAAAATGATTCTTCTGTTTTCATTTCTTCAAACCGATCAATAACCTGATCTAGCACTTGAGATTCTTGTACCGCTTCAACGATTTCTAAATCATTTGTTTCTTTATTATATCTTTTATGTCCCATGTGGTGAATGGAAACAATATTTTCATCATAATTAACAACATTTGGAGCAATTGGTCCCTGAATTTCAGTATTATAAAAGATATCACCCTCTAAACCGAAAATGGAATTACGCTCTTCATCTGAAAGGGAATCTACTGCTTGTTTATAAGCTTTGAATGCGGTAACATAAGCTTTTTTAGTTTTCTCACCACCTTTAAAAGTGCGATTAACCAAATCTTCTAAAGTCATGCCACCGCGACTCATATCACCTTTATTCCTGGCAGCGCGAACTCGCCCATCAACATAGCCTAGATATATGTTATAACCATCTGTTTTTTCTGTACCAATTAATTCGCCTTGTGATGCGGCAGTTAAAATTTCTGCCATTTCAGTATAAGTTAAATCACGGTTGTCATAAAGATGCGCTAAATGTCCTGCAACACCACCCATTTATAATCTCCTTAGTTAGAAATAATATTGTTTAATATTGAATCGATCATTGAGCGAAGCTGTTCTTCATTAAGTTCTTTGTCATCATCTAGCTCTAGTTTATCCTTTCTAGATTCTACAGAATGTGGGTTGAGGTTTAAATCAACATCCTCGTCCTCTTCAGCTTGATCAAGCTTTTCCAAATCCTGATTATCTAAATCCAGTGTCCTATAATTAGATTTAAAATCTGGTGCTTGTAACCCGCCTCCTTCATTTAATACTTTTTTGGTTGGTTTTGGAATATTGTATCCGAACTTTTCCATTAACATGGCATTAATTTCCTGATTTTTCCAATCTTTAAGTCCCATTGTAGTTTCTCCTTTAAGCTTGAGCGCTTTATAATTAGTTTCTTGTATACCAAATTTCTTTTTATATCCATCTTCCCACGATCTAAAACACATATTCCCCTGTTCATAGGCTTCTCGTTCCATTTCCTGCATGTGTTCATCTTCTTGCGCGTATCCTAAGTGTGTGGAAGTAGGATTTTTAAACTCACCCCTGCAGTTTTGTGCATGGTGTACTAGCTCGTGCGCAAGTGATCTTAAGATGTCTTTTGGGTGTCTAGAATCAACAAAAACAGTAATTGTCATTGTGTTTGGCTCATATTGCGCTGTTTTACCTAAAATATTTTGAGCATTTTCAGGATCTGAATCAAATACAAATGAGGGTGTTTTATCAAACCCAAGTTGCTTTTGAGCATAAGGATAAAAGTTTTTCATTTTATCTTCTATTGGGGAAGTGTTATAAGAAGACTTGTTTGTTATCTTGTATGTCATTTAATAGTACCACGTTCCCTTAAAACGTTTATTGTCTTTTCTAGAAGCACCTTCTCTTGCTTTAATACTTCATGAATAAGGTAATTGTTAAATGATTCTTTTATAGCTTGCTTCTTTTCTCCATCTTGCTTCTTTTCTCCATCTTGCTTCTTTTTCCGAGGCGGATCTTCTTCATCCACTGCGCCGGAATCAGTTAGATCTTTCATTTGATCCCTGTAAAGTTCCGGATTAGTTTTTCTTAGATGCTTCATAGTTCTTGCGAAGGCAGATCCAGATTTTTTGAATCCACCCCCAGCCTTCAAACGAGACTTGCCAAAGATTGATTTTACCAGTCCTTTTATTCTGCCGCCGATGGCGGATCCGATGGCAGACTCGGTAACTACATAGCCTTCCGCTTCTAAAATACTTCTAATTTCCTCAATACTCTCTTTCATTGCTTGGGCGGCTTGAGCCTTTCTTTTATCGACTCCTGTTGGTTGTGCTATGATCATGCTTCTAACTTCCTCTTCAGATTGCCCAGTGACTCTTGTTAAGTTTTTAACCAAGAATCTTCTTATAACTTTCTGAAGTTTGTTATGAAGCTTTGATCCTTCTGGGCTATTAAGCTCAATACCAGCTTTCTTAAGATTTGGTCCAATTGACTGTCTTAAGTTGACTTTTCCTTTTACATTTGTTATTTTTTCTGGTGCATATTCTTTCTCTTTTGGTTCTTTAACCCCTCTAGCTGCTCTAGAAGCTTTAACCGCCCTGTCGGAATCTGTAAGCTTACCAATTTTAAAGAATTTTATTTGCTCCTTAGCCCAAGCCTCGCAGTCTGGATCTGCAGCAAGTTTTGGAAGCGCTTTAGTGATTTTTTTATAAATCTTATATGCGCCCAAATATGCTTGATCGTCTTTAGTCGCACCAGCTCTACCTTCTGGTGAATCTAAATCTTGATTTTTTAACTCTTGTTTCAATTCATCACATGGAGAACCTTTCGAAAAAGAAGCTAATTTATCTTGTATCTTTTTAAAGCCTGCCCCACCTTTACCATAATAGGTGCTTACTTTTTTTCTGCCTCCACCTGAAAATGGTTCTCCTGCGGCTTCTCTAATGAGACTTTCTCTTCTTTTCCCTTTCTTTTTTCGTGCTGCTTTTCGTGTTGCTCGGCGCTTCGCTGCAGCAATCTTTTTTTGTTCTATTTCATCTGCAGATTCGCCAGCTGCAGGCTCTGCGCCAGCTGCAGGCTCCTCACCAGCTGCAGCCTTGGCTGCAGGCTGTTGACTGCCTGGACTCCATTTAACTTTATCTTCAACCTCTCCTGTCCCAACCTTATCCCAATATTCTGCAAATCCTTCTGGTTCAAATCCATTCTGTACGTATTTTAGAAATTTCTTTACTTCTTCGGCAGATTTAAGAGAGTCTAAAAACTGATCTAGTTGCTGCAGGATATTTCCAGCTTCTCCCGCGCCCACCTCAGCGCTAGAAACCTCACCTTGAGATTTTCTACCTTCAATAATCATTTTCTGATTATAGTGTGACAATCGTTCAAGAAGTATTTTAGCAATTAATTTTGCATTTTCTTGAATGTTCACTCCATTGTTCTTGAGTTGGCTAGCAACATCTTTTAACATTTGAGTAATAGCGCCTTTTGGAATATCAGGAAATAGCTTCATTAATTGACTTGAAAGACTTCTTTGTGGTGCTCCCGCCTCTTGTTCTTTTCCGCTAAATTTTTTAAATACTGGCACTGCAAACTTAGAACCTGCGCCGCCTCCACCTGTACCACCTCCACCTTCATCCGGTTTTACCTCATCTGGTATCTTCGCTGGATCGACTGGTTTGCCTGATTCCGTCTCAGCGCTCACTATTTGATTACTATTATTAATTACAACGTTAAGCACCATGCCGTTCGGAAGTGTGACAGTTTGTTGTCCGTCGCCACCCTTGCCGTCGTCATCTCCACCACCACCAGAATCAGGGGGATCCTTCGGCGGCTTTTTACGTAGTTCTTGGTCCTTATCTTCTCCTGCTTGCTGCTGTTTAAGAGCGCGCATTGTGTCACTTCCACCCAATTTTTTAGTATGATATCCTTTACCAGAAGGTTGTATTGTTTTATCAACACCGCCACGACTCCACATTTCTGTATCTTTTCTATGTTTGCCGGTGCGCCACTCTTCGCCCGATCTTTCAGACCAATCACCACGTCCAGTTGATTCCGCTGCCTCTCCACCAGGAGGATCTTTAACATCACCCTTGACTGGCGTGCCTGTGCCCGAAGGGGCTTTTTTTGCGGCTTTTTTTGCGGCTTTTTTTGCTTTTTTCTTTTCTCGCCAAGCCTTATATTTGTCAGCCATTCCTTCTTGCTGCAACTTTTGATTAAGGATCTTTTTAATTAATATTGCTTCATTTTTTGTGAACTTGCGTGACATACTATAGTCCCCTTTTAAAGATTTGTACAATAAATAGTCGTTTTATTTTAAAAGGAGAGTAATTGAAGTTAAATTTTATCTTTATGTTCTGAAAAATAAACGCTCTTTATTTCATTCCAACCAAATTTATGTTCTGGCTCGATAGCTTGAAGGATAAAGCGTTTAAAATCATCTTTATTTTGAAAGAACTTTTTGTGTGCCTTATCAAAAAGAACCCACCGCCGCACTTCTTCTAAAACGTCCATTTTATTTATGACAAGATGAGTAACGCCATTAATATTAATAGCTTTCTTAAGAAAATCTATATTCATCCAATTAACTTGTCTTTTACGTCCGGTTGTTGCGCCAAACTCTTCACCCACTCTTTGTATCTTATTAAATATTTCACCTGCAGGTTGAAATTGTTTTGCACCGACATAAGTTTCATATGCTTTTGCAACACCCCAAACATTGCGGATTGCTTGAGGTGGAACACCGTTCATTACAGCTGCACCTGAAATACAATTAGAAGAAGTGACATAAGGATAATCGCCCCAATCAACATCCAAACCAAACCCTTGCGCGCCTTCAAATAATATTTTTACTGTACTATCTTTTGTATGTAACTCTTTATATAGATCGATTAAATAAGGACGAAGCTCTGGGACATCTTCTGCTCTAACGCCCGTTCTATTATATTTGTCACGATATGCTGGACCATTTCCACGTTTAGTGGTGCCGATTGAAGTGTCTTTCTCATCTTCTTTTAGGTGTTCTCCTGTGATGACGTGGGCGTTTTTTGCGATGTAGATGAGTCCTTCTGTTCTAATATCTCCTCTTTCGAGTTCGTGTATTTCTCTAAAAAATTGTTCAGGATATACAACGCAACCAGAACCAATGATAGATTTAATACCGAAAAAAACACCAGCAGGGATATGATGAGTAATATATTGCCTTCCATGGTGATAAATAGTGTGCCCCGCATTACACCCACCATTATATCGTATGACATGAGTATAGTCCCCGTTTCTGCATAAGTGGTGTGTTACCTTGCCTTTGCCACAATCTCCGTATTGAAGATCGACAACAACATCTGCTAACATAAAAACCTCCAAGTTAATATGATCATATTACTATATTTTAGATTAAACGTTTACTACTTTTTTATTAAACTGTAAAAATATTTAGACCAATTTTCAAACAACAATTGTTCTTTTTTGCTTTCATACATTGTTGGGATATGGTGTTGTCTAGAAACTTCTGATCCGGTTATTTTGCCTATATACTTCTTTCTAAAAGCAGCTGCAGGATTTTTTTCTGCGCCTTTAACATTCTTGGAATAATCATTTGGCACAACATGTTCAGAACCATCTGGCATTATTACTTTAAGATCATCTTTAATATTAATTTTTTTAGCCACTAACTCTACCCAAGAATCCCATAATTTTTGAGATATATTTTTTGCATCAGTTTCTTTTGCAATCTGTCTTAAAAATTCTAAGTATTCTTCGGCCAATTCAATGCCCCTAGGTCCGAGTTTAATTATGTTGCTATCGAATTCCCCCGCTTGAATAACTTTTTTACCAGATGTAGTAACTTTAGGTGTTCGAAATCCTTTACCTCCAGGTGTCAATATGTTAAATTTTTTTGATATTCCTTTATATATGTTGAGGTTGATAGAGTCAATACAACCTAAGCGTCCAATAACTAATTGAGTTGCAAACGCCGCTTTTGGTAAGCCAAATCCTGGTAATGTTAATGCTTGCAAATAAATATTAAACAATGCTTCTTCTTTTTTTAGCCCACTAGAATTATTATATTCACTGAACAAGCTACTAAAACTAGAATATATGTTTTCTCTGTTTTTCCACAAATAATCAATTGCATGTTTTCGCGGTCCCATAACTAACTGTCCAAACCCAGGAAAATCATATCTAGGTTTAGCTTCACCAGGATTTTGTAAATTAGCATCAGTCATTAAACCATCATTTTTATGCACAAAGTTCATTAACAATGGAAATTTTGGTACCACATCATACCATCTCATTTGTTGAGTCCCAATTACAAACATGAATACATTGGCCAATTGATCTGGAGAGTATTGTGCGTATTCGTTGATGAGAGGATTATATTTACAAAAACCAGAGTCCAATTCTTTAGATAGATCTAATACGTTATCTTCTGGGGTTTCCTCTGGGGTTTCCTCTGGAACGGGCACTTCTTCGCTTTCGACTTCTTTAATAAACTTTCGCCAATTTTCAAATAGTAATTTCATATTTATAAGTAGTTAGTTCTTGTAGTATAATACATTTATTTAAAAACACACCAGCTAATTAACATTGTTAACCCAACAACCGAAAGACCGCCGAGAAGCCCTAAAGTACAAAACAGTAGACCCACTATTTACCGCCACATGCAGTTTCATCTAGGATTTCAAGAAGATTAGTATACATTGTAATCGCACTCATTGTTAACTCATAAAGTTTACCAACGGAGCCAGCAGCGGTTAATGCTTTATAATTGTCGCTTCCAGGTCCCATAGTAGTCAATATATAAGATGTAAACACATAAACTGCCAAATCATCAGCAGCATTAATCATATCCACTAAGATAGATTCTGTAATTGGCGGGTTAAGATAGGTTTGACCCTGTTCATCTGAAAACAAAATAATTACGTGTTTTGCATCGTCTCTCCAGCTAATATCCCAATCCTCTTTCGGAGGAATAGATTCTCCTGTGCTGCTCCAGAATCCCAAACCACTGTTCCAAAATAAATCTGAAATTGGATATGGAAGTGCCGCAGCCCCAACTAAATTATGAATAGATAAATATATTGCATCATAATTTTGTTCATCTCCTCCGTTTAGAGTAAGACCTAAGCTTGAAAAAATGGTCATAAACGTTTCGAAATCAACCAGATCTGTCTGAAGAACCACTCTTTGTGTGTTTAGCGATCCACTGCCAAAGCCTGTTGCTGCAGTGAAAACTAAACCCCATTTTACAACTTCTGAATCGCTATAATGTGCAGCAAATTTATTCAACGCAGTTGTTACTGCGTTAATTTCTTCTACCATCGAACCTGATAGGTCGACAATAAAAAGAATGTCAGTTGGTTCTAGTTCTTTATCTTCATCAATCTTGCCATCACAATTAGTGTCTGTGCCGTTACAAATATCTTCTGGGGCGGGCACAACCTCTCCTAAACAAAGTTTTTTAATAAACAAACCATTGTCATCATAATTGCCCCATATTCCTTTTGAACATGTCATTTCTCCTGGCACACATATGCCAACTAACATTGTTTCTGGTGGGCCACTATAACAATTGGCAATTAATCCTTCATCAACCTGATCATTGCAATTATCATCGTGATTGTTACATTCTTCTGGTTTGATCTCTCCAAGATATTTATCGCAAGTTGATCCGACTGGGATAGTTTGTGGAAGCCAATGACATACTGCCAAACATTCACTTAATTGAAGATCTGCGCAAGTGTCGTCTACACATTCACAGGTTTTATATCCTTCTCCACAAACCAGTGGACCTTCTTTACATGGCATTAATATACCAATATCATTTATAGTACAAAGGCAATCTAATCCTTCATCAGCTTTTCCATCACAATCATCGTCTAAGCCATTACAAATTTCTGGTTTGGGCTGTTTTGCCGTACAAATCCACTGGCCGGCCACACAATACTGTAGGTTTGTTTCACAATCTGTAGAGCATTCACCAATTAAATCTTCATCTGTTAGTCCATTGCAATCGTTGTCTAAGCCATCGCAAATTTCTTCATCAAGAGGACCACAGTTACCACAAGCATTTAATTGACCTTCATCTATTTCACCATCACAATCATCATCAACTCCATTACAAATTTCTTCAGGAGGCTTTCCACACGTGCCACAATCGTTTGAAACACCTTCGTCAATTTGCCCATCACAGTTGTTATCAATATAGTCACAAATCTCTTCAGGAACGTCCCCACAGGCCCCACAAGCGTTCTTAACGCCTTCATCGATGTCTCCGTCGCAATCATTGTCTAAGAGGTCACAGATCTCCTCTGAGCAGTCTGATTCGCAATTCGTATATTGGACTTGCCCCTTGTTACAAAGCTTCTCTTTAAAACCAGGATATCCGTCTTCTGTAGTACATGGAATGTTGGACTCTAGAACTAATTGTGCGGGATTGCATTCTAAGTGCTCTTCGCACGCACCTTCATAAACAACCGTAGGTGGGTCATCGCAATTGTTAATGCATATTTGTTTTTGCCAAATAACATCTAAATTGCCACAAAAATACCAAGCGCATTCAACGCAAGGATCCGTCCAAACGGAGTAGGTGTCTTCTGTATCTGTTGTATCTTCTGTATCTGTTGTATCTTCTGTATCTGTTGTATCTGTTGTATCTGTTGTATCTGTTGTATCTTCTAATACGTCTTCTGGGTGGTTTGTGTCGTGGTTGGTTTGTCCTTCTTTGTCCTCCCCACATGAAATTACAAGAAATAAACTAAAAAAGATTATTAATGCAATTGACACTTTTTTTATAAACTTCACATTTGTTACCTCATATTATAACTATAACATAAAAGCAACAAAAGTACAAATGTTTTGTTTATTAAATATCAATTTTTCTAGGAATTCCCTTTATTTGGGTTGCTAGAATCCTGTCGCCGTCTTTGTCTTTTATTTTTTTTAATTCCATTTGAAGATAAGTTAAATATTGATGTAGCGGCCTGTCTGGCATAAATTTTAAATGCAACAAAACCATTCTTTTATTTGGGCCAATATTAACAACACCTATATCACTAGCTTTCGCAATTGCAATACCCTTAATAGAACGAATTTGGTTTAGTACATTTCCATAAAATGTGAATTCTCTTTCATATTTAAGAGCAATGTCTACTTTAACAAGGTAGGGCACATATCCCCCTACGGCTTCTTGAAGCTTCTCAATAGGTTCATTAGGTTTAATGGGCTCAACAGGTTCAATAGGTTCAGTGGGAGTTTCTTGTGCGACGATATGTTGTCGCCATTGTTTGACAGTTGGTATAGCCAGTGCATTATGTGAATCTTTAACGCGAGTCCATTTTATGTTGCTGTCTTGAGAAAGTTTTTTAGCAAACTTGTCAGGCTGCCTTTCGTGCCCTTTTCTAAAAGTTGTACTAGTGATAAGGTGTAAATTATTAGCTAAATCTAAATTTTTCATTCTTTTTATTGCCTTTGCTGTAGAAGATGAGCCAAATATTGCATCTGAATAAGTTGGATAAACTTTTTTGAGAGTTTCATCGTCAAATTTATTAATTAATCGACTCATTGCGCTGCCACCAGCACTATGTGCGTGTAAATTAACTTTATTAATGTTTTTAATACCCAATTTGCTCTTAATTGTGTTTATAAAGTCTTTTGTTGGGCGTGATTTATATGGATTAACTCCAAGATTTGGAACAACAAGTACAGTATTTACTGGTAGTGTATTTTTTAATCTATTTAATCGTTTTTGATGGTCAAAAGATTTTCTCCCTTTTTCCCAACCATGAAAATATATTGAAACATTAGCATTTTCTAGATCAGTACCATGTGGAACATAAACAGAATAAGGGCGATTGACATGTGAATAGTCCGTATTTATAGCTTTATATTTATCATGAATAGTCTGGCCATGCTCTTCTTTTTGTTCTTTAATCGGTTCTGGTTCTTTTGGCGACTCTATATCGAAAATATTAGGATCAAGCGTTGGTGGAGGTTTCGGTAATTCTGTTTCATCTCGAAAAACAGTATGAGGCTCTGCTTTTTCTGGCTTTTGTTGTTCAATTTCAGCATCTTGTCTTTGTTTCTCTAATTCCCTCCACAACTCATTTCGCTCTGGTTCGCTCTGGTTCCATTGTTCAATTTCAGCATCTTGTTTTTGTCGTTCTGGAGAGCCGGTTCCTATGTCTGTCGGTTTTAGGTTTTTTGTAATAGTATCAAGCGTTAACTGCTGTATGTGCGGCCTCATTGCACGTGAGCTTTGTTTGCCTTGTCTGGTATATAAAGAAAGAACATATTTATCATTTATTATAATAGAGTAATTTAAAGTACCTTTTATAAAGCCACCTTTTCCTCGTATTGTCTGAATCGCGTTTTTTCCATATCCCGCTTTTTCAAGAGCTTTGTTTAAAAATGGCTTTAATCTTCTTGCGCCTGTTCCGCCTTGGCGTTTATTTACAAAACTCAAAACTCTTGTGGCCTCGTCGTGATATTCAGAATTAGGATCTTTTTTTAAACGATGTAAGAGGGACATAAATTTATTATAACCTCGTGGAGATTGTTGATTGTGTCTACCGCCCCAATGCACTCCTTTAATTGTGTCACTTAATCCAAATTTATCTAACATTTTCTGTGCTTGGTCTTTACTAACTCCAACTTCTCGACTATATCTTTTATAATAACCTTGTTTGTGACCCCACGAATCCTTTCCAGGCACTCTAGACATGTTGCTAGTCGCTCTGTTGACTCTGTTTGACCAATCTGAGCCGGCTTTATAGGCTATCATTCGATCTAATTCTTGATCTGTTAAGCTCCTAATAGGCTTTCCAGTTTGAGTGTTTTTAGCACCACCTTTCGCTAATACAAGGTTAATAAAAGCCAATATTGGTTTATTCATCGACGCTCCATAACGAGGTGTTGCACCATCTTTTTCATCCATTGGGTCTTCCCCCAGTCTTCCAAAGGAATAGCCATATCTAAAGTTTCTTGGGCGCTTTTTCTCTTGCAGTAGCCTATTATACTCTTCTAGTATGATTTGTTGTAAATTCATTGTATTATAAATAGCTTTTAGAGGTCAATAATGATGATTTCATCATTATTTTGTTTTTTATCCGGGTTTTCATAGAATTCGGGACTTTCTGGTATATGTGGTACTGGAAGCTGCAAAAATGGACGTTCCTGGGCGGTATTTTGCTCTTTTTGCGCCTTTTTGATCAAAATGTTAATCATTTCAAGGTCAAAATCGGAAATTTCCGGAAGAATTGGCATAATAACCCTCCACTACTAATAATTAGTTATTTTAAGTGCCACCAGCACCCGGTGGAGCACTTTTTGACCTTTTATATGAAGGCTTTTTCATCTTTTTGCCCACATTGTGCTTGTTGTTGCCCTTTCCGATCAACCTAAACTTCATTCTGCGATGTTTTTTCTTTACCTTACGTTGAAAAGGCTCTTCTTCCTGTAAAATATCATCATCATAGAGCGAATCCCAGTCATCTTCAACGTTAAAAGGCTCAACATCAGGTTCAACCTCCGGTTCTTTCTCTTCTTGACCTTGTTCGTAAGACATGTGGTCTGAAAATTGTTCTAAGGCGCCACCTTGAGGTTTGAAAAACACAAAAAAGAAGGGATTTTCATCATTATCATGCTTATATTTCTCTTTTTTCTCTTTGCGCACACCGAATCTGTTGTTTTCCGGCATAAACTTAGCCCAAACACGCAATGCATCAGGACTTTGATCATAGTCATCAGGCGATAGACCTTCACTTCCGGCTATTTCTAGTGCCATTAGGTACAAAACCGTACCAACACCTTCGGAATCTTGAGGAGAGTTAGACCAAGCTAGTTGCCAATTAGGTATATCGGTGCGTTTTTCCAAAACAACCTCTGCATGTCCATCGGCTTTTCCTGATTCTAGTTCCTTTGTCTGTAAATTTAGGGGTTCAATGACTACTTTTTTAGAACTTTGAGTAATTTTATAGTGAAAATCCTTTGGACCTCTTGATTCTTTGATTAGTTGACGCCAATTTTCAAATAGGAGTTTCATTAAAATAATTCCTTAATTCTTCTGGAGTTGGCACAGCACCAAAATCTCTAAAATGCTGAGTAAGCCAGCCATTTAAAATTTCTGGGTCTCTAGGAGGAATGTCTATTAAAGAACCTCTCGCATGGTTACAAAGATAACAAGCCCAAGCTAAGTTCCACTTTTCTCTTGGTGGACCTCCTGCAGAGCGAGGAATAATATGTTCTACTCCCACAAAAGTTTGTTCGCCACACCAACAACAAGCTTTTCCAATCTTCTCTTTTTTCAAAGAGCCCTTTTTATAACCAGAAGGTCTTTCCTGCGGAGATTTTAAACCCTTAAGCACGCTTATAAATAAAACAGCCCTCTCTTGTTGTTCATTTAAATACTGTCGCCAATTTTCAAATAGGAGTTTCATCGCCCGCCCCTCACATAAAAATAATGGATATCCTCGGCTGCATCATAAAGCATATATACATCGTTTGTTTCATCATAAAAATAATAAGGCTCAGATACCGTCAGTATGTCGCCTACGGCGGCTTGAAAATCTTC
>Ga0208790_1000454_pt1 | contig 20491 bp, 6 predicted proteins | sample 10_taG_FD_184083 | JGI IMG/M metagenome (GOLD analysis project Ga0208790, IMG submission 184083) | Marine viral communities from the Subarctic Pacific Ocean - 10_ETSP_OMZ_AT15264 metaG (SPAdes) (version 2) | ecosystem: Environmental > Aquatic > Marine > Oceanic | place: Pacific Ocean | collected... | reverse complement strand
AAACTCAAAATCCTCATTAAAACTAGAGGTCGTCACAGTTTTAAAAGAAATTCTATCGCTAGTCTTAATTACAAAAGGGTAGATTAACTGGTCTGTGGGGCGATCAATGTTGAGTTCGTAAAGGCTTACGTTACCAACTGGTACATTTTTTATCGGATCGGCATAAGAGCCGGAGGGCGGATAATCGTTGTTAAGAATAGTCTTTTGGTTATAAAAAAGAAAAGTCTGCTTGGGATTTACTTTTACTCGATTATGGAAAAGATCATTAGACTTAAATTTATAAAAGGGCATACTTGCATTTTACCTAATAGTCCAATCTGACCCTGTATGTTATTTCGTTAGTTGCTGTTTTCTTATTCGGTTCCGACAACTTAGCAACTGCTAAAAGCTCATTGTTTTGAGAGTAGAGGCCAATTGTTGTAACGTAGCTAACTGGCTGGTCAAGTGCCTGGTTCTTGACACGGATCTTGCTAGCAGTCACATATGTCGGGTTGGAACTATAATTAAATTCATTGTGTTCTGCTCTACAGAAATATATAGTTGAATTTAATTCGGTGGTATTGTTGAAGTTGTTGTCCTCCCAGCGGTTGCGGAAACCCTCACAGGAAGATGTGATAGTACTTCCTGTTATACAAGCATCAACACCGGGGAAAGGATTGTCTCCGGAGCCGAGGCCGCCACGGGGGCCGAATCCCGGGGCGCCGGCGAATATAGATGCCGATAAGGCAACTACGCCGGCCTGATAGTAAACAAGCCCAAAGATCTGTCCGGTGCTATTTCCCCTTCTTACAAGACCATATTCGCCGGCTGGTGAGTTTGTCTTATACGAGTCGGCTGCACCGTAATCACCAAACGTCGTAGGGCTCCAAGTACCATCAGCCGAACCCGTGACAGTGCCAGAGGGAAAAAGTTGTATTGTATAAGAGCCCTTCTTAATCTCGTCCTTGGTCAATAATCTAGCATAATTTAAGAAGAAAACTTCATCAAGTTTAGTGCCACCGTCAGCAAAATTACCATCTTGATCAAATCTCCTAATCGAACCTGTCTGATCGTACCCGACCAAAACTTGGGCCATTTCGTTGTAAATTTGTATCTTTTCGCTATTTGTGTTGTTGGCCGACGAGGACAAGTGGGACCGATTAGAATAGCCCACGGTTACATCAAAAATGTGATTTGCGGAAGAACTTAAATAGGGATAGTCATAAACAGACTCAAACATACCATGCGCATACCGTTTAATATTGGTTTGCGTATTGGAGGATTCAACGTAGTACGTACCCGAGACAATGGTCCCAGTAAGAGGAATAGCCTCGTGTAATAACGTCCTTGTGTTGGTGACGTCGTCATTTGCAATCGTTTTATAAGTTGATGTTGCCATTAATTTAGTCCTTAACTATTCCTTTCTAATAAAGCGTACGGGGATGTCAACTCGATATCCCGTTGTCAGTCCTGTTACTCGGACCGTTGTATCCAAAGTGCTTACTGTCGCGACCCCGACGCCGTCGGCCTTGGTAAAAGATTGACCCGTATTACCAAACTTGGTAAAGAGGAAATTTCCACTAGCTATGTCCGTAGATGAGGCGATACGGAATTTTATAGATGTGCCGCGAGGGCCGCGAATCGTTGAAGTCCTCCCTTCTCCCACCGGTACCGGATCGTCGATTAGTTTTACAAGTGTCGGATTCGCGGTGGTAATGTAATAGTTAGCAATATTGTCATCGTCAATGAAGGCAGGGCCCGGTGCAGGCTGGCCGGCGAGATTTACAATTCGTCCAAATCTATTATCAATTTCAACAGAATATTGCGTTTCAGTCAACTCAGCGTCTAAAGGTTGTATTGGTGAAATTTCCGATGTGTCCAAGCCTTGATCACATTGTATGTGCGGTTGATTTTCGTCGCCCGCAGCTTGTCCAAGCATCATACCCTGGATGCCAACTTGTACTTCCTCTGCAGTCAGCATATTAGCGGCGACGATAAAGGAACCTTTTGCCTGAGCCGCGGACTGGTTACGGCCAGTCGTGGCGGCATTAGCTTCATTGAGTTTGATGATTGGCAAAAACAGCAGATTTGTGCGCGGAATCGTCAAAAGCTTTGAATTCATGCTAGAAGCATTGTTTGTGAATGCTTCTAAAATGGGGGTTCGCAGTATGTTCAGGTCGTAAAACGCTGAGCCACTAGCATTGTTCTTATCATACAATTCATAATCTATCTCGTCATCGCCAAGAGCAAACTTTGCGATACGGAACGAACCGTCGCCGCTTGCCATGCGCATGCGACCGGTGTCTGTAAGTACTGCATCTAATATAATGTCGCCCGAATTATCGAGGAAGGCCATGTGTATTTCTCCGTGTTATCAATTGTATAGAAAATTCTAAATTAATTAGTTAAAAAATTTCTTTTATTCCCTATAAATCAGTCTTTTCAACCATTTAAAGTGCATTGCTCAAGCCACCGGGCGGCACACGCCGTTGACACAAATGTGGCCCCGCGGACAGTCCGCGGCTTCTGTGCACTTGTCTGGTGCAACCGGACGAAAGGCAGGTGGCGGGGCCGGCAGATTCCAAGGGCCGCCGGGGAGGCCCGGGTCGATGGCGGGAATGGGAGGACCGCCGGGGGGAAACGGCGAGCCAGGGGCCGGCCAATCAAAACCCGGGGGCGGTACAGGCATTGCAGGTATAAGAGGGTCTAATAGAGGCACTGGGTCGTTTACAGGGTCGCAGCCCGGGCCGGCGCCCACATCAGGTTCAGCCAGTTGATTAACCTTGAAGTCAATGTTAATATCAATCTTCCTTCCCGTCTTTTTGGACATCAGCCTAAATTTGTACTTCCGGCCCCATACCTGGCGAGAAGGAATTCCCAAATGAATCGTTTTATCTTTAGCTGTTGCAGACGGCTCCCCCGACTCATCTAGTAAACCCGACCTTGGCATATTCACCAAGGATTGCGCCAGTGCAGGACCTAGTTTTAGATATCTTCTCACATTTTTAGTGAGATTTAAAGGAGTTTCTGGAAATTCATATATCTCGAACAACATAAAAACAGCGCTACCGTCATTTACCAGTTCTACTTGATATATAGGCGTCGGGTTTGAGGGCTGGTCGTGAGCGTCTCTGATTCTGAATGTGTAATAATACTTACGATTAGGGATCAAGGCGTCTACCAAAGAGGCAGAACTAACGACTGGTTTTCCGCTCTCGTCAACAAGCGAAGCAATGTGATGTAAGTTGCCCGCAAAATCAGCGTAGGATTCAGGTGGTGAATCAACTCTGTAAACTTCGTAAGCTCTTGGAAGGTCATCATTACCAAAAACAATCGGGATATCAAGCGGTTCGGGAATACCAGGATCTACGTCAATCCAGTCGTTGAGGTATTGTCCGCGGAGGACGGACAGGTGTACAGAGAGATCCTCGTTTTCAATGTAGATGGGTGCTTGTGCCCTGTGAGTGCTTGCTTGTTCATTCATAAGAATCAAAGCTTGGTTGTCGATCGCGCGATATGGGGCGATGCTTATATCCGGAGACGCTGGGGGTTTGCTAAAAATGGCAACATCCGAGGCTTCAAAAATGGGCACTTGTATTAATTTTAACGATGGTACAACATATGACATGCACTTTATCTTTATTTGCAATGTACCGTTTGGATCCTCATTTCCAAAATTATTGTACATGCCCACCTCAGCATCCATGGGAGGAAGGAAAGGGGGGCCAGCGACGGCGGCCGGTTCAATTTCGTCGCGGGGGACTCGCTCGCGGGGCTGGGGTTGTTCCGCGGGGATCCTTTCTCTCGCTGGTAGCGCCTGAATCTGTTCAAGGGTTTGCAGAAAATTATCACGTATGTCGGCTAAATCTCCCTGTATTGTCTCTGGGACGTTGTGGCCGCGGCGCCAACCCATATGGCCGCCGAGCGGGCGCGCGGGGCCCCATGGGGGGAGATTTGGTGTCTCGTTCAGGTAGCTTACGATTGGATCGTTCGGCAATGCCGACATGCGTACGAACGACGGGAAACTGTGAGGCGAGCCAATGCGCAGGACGTCAGCCGCCGGATCGCGCTCTTTTTTATAGTGGAGGCGGGCAAACATGAGAGTCGCATTTAGGGTATTTACATAATCGTCCCACAGCGCCCGATACTCCACCCAATTAGGGTTAACATCGCCTCCGCCGCCTCCGCCGAAGCCGCCTTGGTCCTCGGGGGGGATGCCGCGGGGATCGATGGCAATGAAGAATCTTCTAATATTTTCCGGATCGGAACCAAGGAGGATGGCGGCGTCGATGGCCCTAATTTGGGCGATGAGACCTGCTTCGGTGGGACGCGGCCAGCCCGTTGGGGGTTCGGTATCCAGTCGTAAAGAGCCTTTGTGTTCGCGGGCGGCCCTAGCGCGGGTGATCACCCCTCGATCTCCGCCCGGGATTGGTCCGTCCGGAGCGAAATCGCGAGCTTTTGGTCCCTCCTCCGGAAGTGGAAAAAAGTGTTGCCAAGACATTCGCCAATTCTCTTCGTACTCCCAGTCGGTGTGGTAGACCTCCGGATCCTCATCGCGAGAAGGGTTCCATGGCGGCGGGATCCCGCAACGTTCTTGGTGTTCTGCGATGGTCCGTGGGCGACCTGGGGCGTCGGGGGCCCAATCATAGTATCCCATACCGGTGCAAGAAGGATCTGCGCCCTGCGCTTCGTCCACAGGGGCGGGGAGGGCAGGCACACTGACGGCATGCCGGTTGTACCTACTGCCAATCACTAGCTGCCCAGCGTATATCCTATAATCATAAGAGTTCAGTTCGTCAGTGTTAGAAAGTTTTCCGTATAATATTTGTGTATCAACGTATTTGAAAATATCCAAATCTCCTTCCTTCGGAACATTATTATTTGGGACATAGAATTCTTGAACAATTTGACCATTCAACCTTTTTTCTATTTTATAAAACACAGTCTCAGATCTTGCTAAAATTGGGGCGCGTGGGGACAGCGCGAATCGGGGTCCGGACGTCATCTCAGAATAAAACCTCATAGACTCGCCACAAATCTCGGTAAGCTTTTCGCGGAACTGTTCCTTGAGTATAGCCATGTGGCCCGGGGCGATGTTCTCGAAGAGTTCCTCGTTGGAGCCGGGGGCGCCAATCATGATCGCAGCAGCATCATCACGAAATTCTAATTCTTCTTCTCGAAGTTCGGCGTCCGTATCGATGTCTTCCCAATAATCAGAGATGTCAGTTGTCTCCAACGCAATGGGGTTCAAAACTGCGTTTGTCGAAAACCAGCCGGGAATTCCTACGGAAGCTGGATTGTGAGGGTACGCACCACTAAAAGAACGTATATAGGTGTTATATCGATCGGTGTCGGCGTAGATACCTTCTCTCATTATCAAATTAGAGAGATGATTTTGTATAAAAAGATTGGCAAAGTCTTTTCTCTGATCAGTTTGGAATTGAATTTCATTAAACATGGGATAGGCTTTTTTCTGATCATTCGCATCCTTTATGAAGCCAAGTTGATCCGGTGGAATTATAATGTTTCTGAAATTGAAAGCTGCTAGCACAAAACTTTGCTCGGAGCGAGCTATAGAGGCATCTTCGTGTTGGAAATCGAGGGGCGCCAATTTATCAATTGCGTTTGTCCACCTACAAAAGTAGTTTTTTTCAGAGTAAGAGAGTGTTCTCAAACCCTCAAGGTTTTCGCGGGGGCGAGTTTGGGGGATGAGTCCTCCGACAGTTACAAAATTTCTAAAATCTTCTTCCAGGTGATCCGGGATGCCCGCGGGTGGCTCTCCGGGCATGATGTTGCCAATTTCTCTCACAAGATTATTAAGCTCAGATGTTAAAACATAAATATTAGGGATAGCGTGAGTGTGGAACGAAGGTTTCACAACAGATTCTAGGACCTGTTCGTAATCAAGCAACGTATAGTTATACACAGGTCTGACTAAACCAAAAGGGGTTGTATCAATCACGCCCAGTGACGCTATCTCCTTCTTAGTTAATAAGAGCGGGACCTCAGTTGCGTGATCCACGAATTCGCGGGCAGGAGCAAGGGGGTCGAGGCTCGCGCGCTCACCCCCCAAGACACCGCCGCCAGTACCAAGGCCGTATATAGCCGCCAATGCTTCTCTAAACCTCCTGTATTGCGATATATTTACGTCCAGATCCCCGTCCCCGTCGAGGTCGATGGGTTCGTCGAGATGCGGAAGACCACCGAAGAAGGCGATCTCGTTGAGAGTAATCCCATAAGCGTCGCCGTAATGTTCTACAAATTCAGAAGCCTTAATCATTAAATCAAAGCGTTGGTTACCATAACCGAAACGGAGGCCCGGGCGAGGGCGGGGTGGGTGGAACGCAGATTCTCCGAACCTGAGATAATGTACTCCAAGGTCGCGTGACGTCGAGGCCTCCCGGCCGCGGCCAATATCTTGATTCGGAGTGAGAAACTCGGGTGGTCGATTCGGGACAGCGGATTCATTAAAATACGCAGGCCAGACAGCGCGTTCTTGATATCTTAGTCTGTCCACCGAGAACCAGTCGGCACCATTGCCCCACGATTGGTCATTATCAAAAATTATGGCCGTTTTCGGACCGAAGTCGCCGGCGGCGCGTCGATCGATGTCCTGTAACACCTCCTCGGGATCCCAATCGACCCAGGGGATCTCCAGTGCGCCTCGCTCAAAATTCGGGTCGCGGCGGCGGGCATCGTCCGGACGGGGGCCGTCGATGTCGCCAAGAGCTTCCTCAACGAGGCCGCGGGCCCCGTCGAAGTTCTGGCCGCCAAACGGATCGTTCGGATCGTGCGGATCATCGTGGTTAGGCATGACTAATAGCTACCTCTGGTGTTATTCGACGATCGGGCAGTTGTACTGCGATTACTTGATTGCCCTCTTGATGAACGTCGTCTTGTTGCTCTCTTCTTTTTCGCAGGCGCGGGGGGCGGAATAAGACGCCTTGTCGTGTATGCGTATTGTACCAACTCAGGAGATCCTTGTTCATTAGAAAGAGCAGAAGTTGCAGAAACGTTTCTTGGCGGAGAAAGGGGTGCATTGCTAGCGGCTCTGTCAGATTGTGTCACTTGAATAATGAAGTACTCGTTATAAATAGGAAGTTTAAGATTATTTGGCATCCCAGACAAGTTAAAATCACTATTGTTATACGGAACTAACCTACAAAACAAGCTCGTACCCGGGGCTGCTGCTGATGTAATACCTCGGTTCAGTGGAGCAAAGATTGGGCTCTGTGCCAAACTCCTGTTGTTGCTGGAGCTTTTAAACCCAACCAAAACTTGCACCTCGCAGAGTGCCTCAATCCCAAGACGGTAAATCGGCCCAAGAACTGTATCTTCGGTAGGACGTTCGGTATCAAACCAGTTCAAGTTAACAACTCCGCTAGATATATTGCCTAGAATCACCGACTTAACTTGATTGGGCAGCGATGTCAAAGAGGTTTTGGCAGTTGCTGTGAAAACCTTGTTACAGGGTGTAAGGGAGTTGTATAAGTCAATTTGATTGGAGCACTTGTCTACGCACTCGGGCTTGTCGGCACTACCCAACACAAGGGACCTAAGTAGGCCAGAGAGGGTCGGAGAGGCCTTCTGAGGGCCCGGGGACTCGGCTAGTACCCCAGGACCATAGGGAGGCTCAAGGATTGATGGCGCCAACACTGGGGACTCATCGCGAGTATTTGTTTCAACAAAAAATGATTTAAATGCATCGAGGTCTGTCTTGGGCACTTCGGCTATGCCATAAAACTCAACTATTGAATTTTCGCGACGCAAGGGAACACAACTAGCTGCTCCAGGAAGGGGTGAGGTTGCGCCGCCCAAATTGCTTGAAAGATTGTGGTATAAGGCGCCCTCCTCAGCCATTCTTGCCTGATCCGATATCACCTGAAGGCCGTCAGACAAATCGTGAGTCTGGTCGTGAATTTTTACTGATGCGGGGGACAGGTACCGCAAGTCGTTATTGGATAAAGAGTCTCCACTTGTATAACTCTTTCCCTTCACGGTTATATCGATATTCGAATTTACGTTCTTAAAATATTTAAGAGTCTCAGTTTGCGCTCTCTTTAGATATCCGTCCAAACTAACTGCGGAAAGTCCACTCGAAGTATCTTGGGACATTAGGTAATCGTAGCCCATCCCCTTAGTGAAATCTGTATTGACTTGATTTTCAAAAAAGTTTTCCACAATTACATTGTTCAAAGTCGCATCAGAGGTCCGGGAAGTTCTATCATTAAACCTAGCATTATCAGACGATACGTCAGAGTCTGCAACCCCTCTTGAGTCCAAACTGATGAGCTTGGCTTTCAATGAATTGATTAAAGATATGACAGCCCGTACGCTGTCTGGGTTTGCAGCGCTGGAGCATATGAATGGGGTTAGAACTTGCACTGTGTGGGCTACAGTTGTAAACCGACTGTTATTAGATATTAGCGAAGCTGCTGCCAGCACAGCAGAGTAATTGTCTAGTGCCTGGCGCCACGGAGTGGCGAGACCAAGTTCGGAAGCGAGAAAAGAGCGACTAAACCGATTGATTCTAGAATTGTAGTTTCTTCGCGAGGCGCCTCTTTGTAAAAAGTTATCCAACAAATACGTCGCCTGACTCAAAGCGGCAATCATATTACTAATTATTTCTCTAGAGCGATCAACTATTTCAATTTCGATAGCGTACTGGTGAGACCCGTATGTTCTACTCGCAAGGCTAGTGTCGCGACCACTAAAATACCTGAAGGAACCCGCGCTTGGAGACGCGGAAGTGTACACTCTTATTTCCTCGATATTCGCCGAGGGCCCGTTAGCGCTTATGGTCGCATTCGCTGGGGGCGTCACGGTTACTAGTACTTCGTCAGATTCGTTGTCCTCAAATCTGTCACTACTGTTTATTTGCGAGGACAATTCATTAAACCCAGGATACGGGCTAACGCGGCGTCGCTTTAAAGTCATCCTTCTTATTTCACTAGCACGAAGAAGGGATGTGAAAGTGGGTGAGTCAAAGTTGGCATTAGATAAGTTACTATAAATCTTCCCAAGCTCTGTGTTCTCTACAAGCAAATTGTTATAATCTACTCCGAAAAAAAATCGAACAGCGCCGCCTCTATCAACATTTAAATACAAGTCTGTGAATGAAGTGTTTTTGTTTACAACAGTTGTCAATGTCGGATTATTGAAAAGCAATCTTGGAGTGCCTTTGGGGGTGGGAAATTTGCTTTGCTCCGGGATGGAAATATCAAGGGTGAATTCCTTCAAAGTTTTTAAAACGCGCTCATCTTGAATTTTTGTGTTATTGACGGTAGTGGAAAAAAGCGCCTTGGACTTGTCGCTATGTGTAGCGCCTGTGTGAATCGCTCCATCAGGCATCGTATGCATGGGGCCGGCCCACGCAGTTTGGGGACTATCTTTTAAAACATACAGGGTACCAGCCTTCACAACTGACCCTTTGCGTATAACCCCCTCAACGACAACGCTGCCAACCAAACTTGGGGGAGTGTAGTGGGTTGTGCCAAGATTATCACCTTTGATATCACAATATGCCACTATGAAATACGTAAGGTGATTTATGGCTTTTGGTAAAGAACCGTCTGAATATTGGATAATGTACTCATTAACACTCTCCCCATCTGGGCCCAAAGATAGTCTTGATCTTCTCTTCAACTGCTTGGTGGTTCTATCCGCTATTGAAATTTCCTCAACAAATAGGTGTTCTTTAATTCTTGGACTTTTGATTGCAGTTAGTATTAAGTTTTGTGGTACCCCAGCAAGAGCTTCGGTAACGGAAGCGTCGAGACTCCTAATAATTTTAATGCGATATTTGCTATATAGCTTTTTGTCACTTGCCCAACCAGAGGACGACCCATTTGATGCAACCTCTTTCATCGACAGGTCTAGAACGCACTCGGTACCAACCACATCGTTCGGAACCGACTTCACTCTCCTATTCCTAGAGGTTAAAACTGTACTTTCTTTTATTACAACCTTTCCCACATATACGTTAGGTGTCGTCGTTCCAACTAAGCTTTTTGTATCAACGTTATTGGCCATTATTCACAATGCTCCGTTGGATCAATTGGGGATTCATAAATATCACGACGTGCTTTATTTGCCGCAATGCGGCGGTCGTTACGAAGAAGTCCTTGGTCAAGATAAATATTTCCCACATTTTCCGTTACTCTTCCAGTTAATAGATCGGGATCGATTTCATCGTCGACTTCGCAAGACAAGAAGTACTCGACATCGTCAACAGTGGTACCGGCGCCGGCGTCGGAATGCCCCAAGGAGAACAAATCATCGTCCCCCTCGGAAAAAGCAAGTTGATACAATTCTTCATTGGAAGTCCCATTGTTGAATGGAAGTATTTCGAACACTTCCATCTCAAAATTTTCTTTTGAGAAGGCAACATTGTTCTCTGAGATCTGAAGAAGAATATCTTTCGCATCGACATCAACATAAGAGCCATCCGGATGAACAATCCTGAGGGCGTCTTCGATGTCGATGATGTCCTCCGTATTGTCCCAGCCCGGGGGGAGTTCGTTGTTAGCGCGCTTTTCTAGCTCGGTTTCGTCCCTAGTGTTTACAACCTGCCGGGGGCGATGTTTAACTTTGACATCATAAGTTATTGTCGCAGTTAGTTGTGGTATGAATGTGTAATCCTCCGGAGTCGCTTCTGTATAATAAGATGCCGTAGTCATCGTTCCGTCGATGAAGGCCACGTTCCAAGCAGGCAATTTGTCGCTCTGCGGCGAGCTAGTTCCAAGAGGGTATTTAAAAGCTCTATGTAATTCTGTTTCAGGACGTATCCAGCGTTCACTTCTATCTAGATCTCTGCCTATTTGAGACTCAACTCCTTCAAAATTATATTGTGTAGAAAGTCGAGGAGTTTCGATAATTCGAGATGTAATATCGTTTTGTGCTTCTGAACCACTCACATACCCAGAATCATACAATATATCATTGTCATAAAACTCATAATATGTCGGTTTAAACTCACCACGCGAAAGAAGTCTCTTTCCATGCTGAGTCATTTGTAAATCTAGAACTTGTTCTTTTCTGTCGAAAAAACTCACCCTTCATCACCCCGTTCTTTGCACTTCTCCGTCGACATCGGATCTTCGTCCTTCACGCATTGCATTTCAATGCCGCTGTCGATCTTTGCCAATTCAACTAAAGAGCAGAAGTCATAAGGCCAATTATAACTAAAATCAAATTCTCTTTCTTTGCCTTGCGCATTCGTAATCCGGTTGCCTTTATCGATGGCGCGCCTCTTGGCGTTAAAGTAATTATTGCTGGCTCGTTGTTTTACTTTAAAAACCATCCAACGAAGGTCCCCGGGAAGAGGTTTCCCGTGGAAAAATTCAGATTTTTCTAAGTCATGAACCAAGGAGGCACTATCAAGTTCTGGATTTTTCGAAATGTTAGGTTGCAGGCCTTGCCAAATATTCGTGAGATCATCTCTATTTAATTCCTGTTTGAACTCAAAGAGGTATACAACAAAGGGGTCAACAAGCTTATTCCGAATAAAATCTAGATGAGGAGGCATCACATAATTTGGAAGATTCTCCATCATGGATGTTATTGAGGTATTTATCTTATCTTTCGTCGCCATTCCAGTCTTGTTCTTACTACTCATCTGTTGCTTCAAGATATTCTTGTTGATCTTGATGAATTGCTTCAAGCCTTTATTTTTACCTTTTTTAATTTCTGTAAATGGTATTGCGACAATTGCTTCAAAGATATCTCTTTTGGCGGCAATTTCACCAATTTTTCGTGGAGTAGTATCAAACCCGCAAATATCAATCAAAGAGCCTACGGTAGAATCGCCCGTCTGGGTAATCGGATTCTCCTCTATTGCAACAAAAACCCCCTGTTTACTGGTTGGTTGGAGACCACCGTTGGACCACACGCCGCGGGCAACTTCCGGGATTCTTGATCCCGAGAAGTTGAGTGTGGGAAATTCCCCTTTTGTCGCTATCGTCCAAACATCCAAATCAGTCTTATCACTATCAGCTTCCGCGATCTCGATGACTTGGCCATTAACATCGTAAGAGATATTTTGTCGCCTAGTTCTTTCAAAAAGATCGACTGCGGCTGTCACCTTGAGGCGATTATCATAAAGAATGCCGGCTGATTGGTTTATGGCCGATGGCAGATCTCGACCAACAAGAGAATCTTGCATCCTGTGAGTTAGGGATCCGGTGGCGAAGAGCTTATCCAAAGACATCGGCATGAGTTGGTCCACCGGGTCGGCGGTGACAGCTATAGTACAAGTTTCCTTGCTGCAATAGAACCCGGGGGGTGTAAATAGGGCGCCCAACGGATCGACCTCGGTTTGCGTTGGCGTACCGGTGGTTGGGGTCCAATTCACCCCCATAAAGCCCCATGGGCTACACGCGGTCCACTTCTCAGAACCAACTGCTCGGGGGCCCTCGGCCACTATCATATCCAACGTTTTGTACATTGAGATATCCATATAGTATGTAACCCCCTCCTTCATACCTCCCCAGCGACTTCTTTCTTTTGAGTGGAAGGTATTAAATGACCTTTCTAAGAAAAACTCAGGGGACGAAGCCAAGAAGTTACTCATGGCCAGGGCGTAGTTGTCACTACCCAATTGAGTTAATTCTGCATTTACCTTTCTATAGCTGTTGAAATTCGCAGTGCTGCCAGAAATCTTACGACGAAGCATATGTATCCGTGTTTTCAGCGGATAGCCACCAAGCATGAGATCTTCAAACTTCAAATAAGTGTCTGGGGCCGTCGATAATATACTCAATTTCTTACTAGGGTCGCGAGCCCAAGTTAACTCTGACATGCTAGCCCAATTGCCATCAAATTCGGGCTCTGTGGTGTAAATCGGCCACTCCATAGCGTGGCCGGCCTTTATTGAATTGTAAAGTAGGCCCGGGCCGAACAGGGGTTGTGTGGCGGCGGCGAGAAAATCTCTTTCTTGAGACCCGACAACGAGTGTGCCGGGAGATTCACCTGTAATAAATTGACCATGCGATGTTTCAAACATAGTTCCCAACTGCACGCACCGATTTACTGGGTAGAAACCTTGATATGGGAGCAGTTTTTTGATGACATCACACTGCAATGCAATCTTGGAAGGAACAGCCAAGTCGTTGTAATCCTGTCTCATCTGGCCAAAGTGTTTCATGAAATCAGTGTGAGAGTACGTCGAAAAGAACGACGCGTCGTATGGGTCGGTTTGCCCCGGGGCGCTTGCATTGAGATCGGTGGTACTTGTGCCGAAGCCTTCCCCGGTGAGAAATGCGTTATTTTGAGCGTTGAACCCGTTGGACAAATAATAATCCATATGCTCAGATATACGAAACTCTGGTACGATCGTGTAATTGACGCCGGGGCGTCGTATGTTCTCAGAAAAGTCCTGATATAGATCGGCCGTGGGAGTGCTTTGACCACCGAGGGCCGGTCCTCCGGGATGTTGTTGGCCCGGGCCCGTGCCAGAAAGCCAGAATGTTTGCGACGGCTCAGAAATATTGGTGCCTGCGTCAACGATCCCAATCGATAGTCGTGTATCTTGCAACAACTCTCCGGCCTTATAATCATCAGTTGCATCAGTCAAACTTATTGGGTCAAGTGAATAGATGCTGCTTGCGCCTGTGGTGGTCCGGGCGGGGAGTTCGATCGTTGCCGCCGCGGCGCCCTCGTACGTCCGGTAAGTTGTGTTAACTCCCAACGAGTTGGGGAAGTGGACCCCCGAATCGGGTACAGGATTTCTCAGGCGGTTTTGTAACAAATCTCGCCACTGCAGCCTTTGCTGCCCGAACACTTGCACTACCGCTTCGGCAATAGTCTCATCGTATTGCAGTCTCCCACGTACTTTGGCCAAGGTGGTGTTGACCGAACGAGGATAAATACTATTTTTTAGACTTATCTTCTTAAGCTTGAGTTTCTCAGTCTCCTTAAAGCCTTTGAGGAAGACCTCGTATGACTCGGGCATCTTTTGTTTCTTGTCTGACTCTTTCACCAGAACATCGTTTGCGAATGTATCAAGAGCATTCACAACGGAAAAAGTAGAAACATGGGATTGTCCCGTCCCTACATCGTAATATTCCACCATCACAGGGCCGCTGTTAATGGCGACGGGGGGCTCTGCAACAAAATAAGTTGTTTGTCTATGACTGGTGACATTTCGCGTATTGATCGAATCTGGCCAACTATAATTCACAAAACCTTTCGTGGAAAGGCCTGTATACGGAGCGCCGTCTACATTAAACGTGCTCTCTGTGTAAGTGTGATAATTGTTAGCCGTCAAATATTTCGCAATTGGATGCTCTCCAGTTCTAACTTGTTTCCAAGTAGAAAAACCACCCAAACCATTGCGACTAGTCATCAGTATGTTGAAATAATCAGCAGTGGAGAGCGGTGTTGCCAGAGAAGTGTTCATATAACCGGCTAACGGAGACGGATCCTCGCCCGGGCTGAGACCGGGAGTGTTCTGGAGCCCCAGTTGCAAGCCGTCGCGGAAGTAACCCCTGTTAAACTTGTCAACAGCTAGCTCGACCACATCCGCCCAGATCGGCTCATAAACCAAATTGTTACTGTATGTGCCGAGTTGCTCTAACACGGACGCGTCTCCAACACTCACAAAGGTGATATCATCTTCATCGATTGTGTGGCCGAAAGTCTTTGAATACTGATAAGACTCTCCTATCCACCGATATTGGGTATCACTTCTAGGAATAGGGTGCACTATATACGCATTGTCAGCAACCACGCCAGTCATAGGCGTGGAGAGTCCACTAGCTAATTCAATTCTCTTTACAAAATTTCGATTTCCCTGTTGTGCTGCGCCCGGGCGTGCCGAGCGTGTTTTCGATGGAAGAACATCTGTGACGATATCCGGGGCGCCTTGGGGGATAGCGGCGTGGTTTGAGCGCTGAGAGTCCTTACCTATATAACCGTCGTCGCCCATCCGGTACCATGCGGCTAAGGAGGCTGGTGCGATAGAAAGTTCTTTTAAATTATTTGGATAGCCATTGTTATAAATGCTTGTAACATCGCTTATGTTTAAGGCACTATCCCAAACCGACAACTCGTCTAAGTCAGCCGTTAGATTAAAAAGAGGCCAGTATATACCACTTCCTCTATATCGTGTTCCTATGGTCACCCTATCTGTGCTCGCAAAAGTATACGTTATGGTGTTTGGAGTTGGGGTCACGTCTGTCCCGTCTCGGAAAATCGAAACCGCATTTCCAGAGGAAAGGGCAAACACATAGTGGTGCCACTCGTTATCAATAATCGATATATCGGGGTGGGACGCCGCGGTGGGATCTCCAAAGATCGTGACGCCCGCGGCGTCCTCAAGGCGGAGTCGGCCCGGCTGCGCTCCGCCGGCATGGTCAATTGCGATATTAAAAACTTTTTGGTCAAAACCAGTATCACCATCAATAGAAAAAACGTGACCCGCTGATGTGGCTTGATGTTCCTTTGCTCGAATCCAGAAAGAAATGGAAATATTATTGCTGGATATCAAAGTCGCTAGGGCATTGGGTTTGTCGGCGTTAACTGTCATGTAATCCACTTTAGAGCGACGGAATTTTAACCCATATTGATTATACGGATATGTGCCAAATTGTCCAGTGTGAAGTGTCAGTTTCTTTTGTTGATCAAGTCTAACTCTGCGATTCCTCCATGGAAGCGCGTTGCCTGCAGCATACTCCTCGGAAGAAGGATTAAGAACGCCACGAGAAGAGACGTCCTTTCCGCCGGGGGCATTAAAGTGGTTAGCAATTACCGTCTTAGTGTATGCACCATCCTCCAGAGCTTGGTCTGGCAACGCATAATTGAGAGTCCCCGGGATGGGGCCATCGAGATGCTGTAGGAAATAATTCTCAGGAGTTAGCTGGGCATAGCCGCCGGCTTGAACAAAAGCGGGGTTGTTAATTGTGCGACCCGATGTCATCACAATTTCGTAATTCTTGCTATAATTTCCAATCCGAGGGGATGCGGTGGTATATGGAATATTCTTGATATTCAGTGGGCGCTTTGCGCGGACTCCTCTGAAGAGTTTGCTTCTCGCGTTATCCTTTGTTGAGCTAAGGGCGCCCATAACTGGATCTCTAAATTCAAGCCGACTTGCGCCGGGGTTCACATCGAGCCTCCACGCCTCAGGCCTCTTTTGGCCTGCGTCTGACTCTCCGGGAGTTACAGTTATGTCTGCGTGCCTAAATTGGCGGCCGCCAACCCAAGCATCCGTGAATGGACTCTGCATCGGAATCTCTTCTTGTTCGCCGTGCAAATTTGTAACTATAACATTTGTCGCAAAGCCGCTGTGAATTGCAGAGTTATAATCCCCAGAGATAACCCCCTTTTGGTCTTCAACTAAATTAAATGGTGCGGCGACGGAGCCCTTCATACCACTTGGTGAGAGCGTCGTGATTGCCTGGTAATCGACTTTCGTTGTCTTCCCTAGGGACTCCAAATCCAAACAAGGAGAGGATTGGAGCATACTGGCGGGGACACTAACGGCAGCATCAGAGGACTGGAACACGGTTGTTCCTATGGTGTATTCGATCTTCTTATCCTTTGAGAAGTTCGTACCACCATGTATGACACGGCCTTGTTTTACTCCATAATTGACAGGAGAACCGTCTTGCCTACCTTTCTGTTGGGATTTTGCATCTACTATTCCCTGACGTTTATCTTTATCGGGCACGTCTTTTGTCTTCTGCCAGTAAGGACAATGGGTATTCTCAGGTCCTTCCGGATCTACTCGGAGGGGCGCCAGTATAAGGCCGCCGGGTGGGTTCTCTGGGTCGGGGGAACCTACAGAAGATGCAATGGCATTCTCCATCTCATTTATGTTTAGCTCCAACGTTGGGAACTTCGTCTTATATTTACTGCGTTCCAGCACATGGCTCTCAACAACATTGCGCACATCTTCTGCAAAATCAGAAGACGCAGGGACCAACTGGTTCAACATCAATCCGAGCGAAGAGTCAATCCACTTATAGAACTCGACATACTTGTCCAAACTTGGTGTATTCTCCACCCTTTCAAAGAATAAGTTTCGAAGTTTAGTTAAATCCTTGTAACGGTCTCGATAGCGGTTTACTGGATTGCCCACTAAATTGCTAAAGTCCTTTACAGTGGAGAACATGTCTAGCATTTCTTGCGAAATAGTGTCATACATGCTCTTTTCAAAAGCAAAGAAGTGTCTAATTGGGCGCGAGTCTCTTGTAAAGACTACATCGTCATTATCAAGTATTTGAACCATGTCAGAGCTATCAAGATTTTCAGGAAGACTTTTTTGGGCAGACAGTTGGTAATCGATATCCACAACATTAGCATCTGAAGCCGGGAAATTATAACCAAACCCCGGGTGTTGCGCTTCTAGGACATTCCCTAAAAATCCGTATTTTTGATTCATGAAATCTTGGGAACCCGATGAGAAGTCTGCTACCAAGAACTTTCCGCTAGAATCAGAAGATGTGACCTGTTGAAAATCCCAATTCAACGCCAGAGTGTCCTTCTGTGGTACGCGAACTCGCAACATATCTGTAATCAAGGGATATGCGTCTCGATGAGGTTGTTTACGCCCATAATTTAGGGGGTTTTCAATATGCGCCTTAAGTTCTTTGTCTTCCAAGTAGTCCATCCAATATCGCACATTGTGGACGCGCGCGTCTGTTTGTTGTTGTACGGTACCGGTGAAATTGGTAAGATGGGCGCCCGTGTAAATACGATGCGAAGAACTCAGGAAAGCCTGGGCCATGGCATTTGTGCTCATGGTACCGGAGAGCGCAAAAGAGTTGTAAGTAACATCCAAGATATTGTTGTATCCAGCGAATTCCACCTCGAAATCTTCGGAGGAAAGTCCGGTACCATCGGTATAATTGGAAACTGGATATTTCGCTGACTTTATTCTTACAGAGATGTTCCAAGCCTGGTTGTCATATACATCTTCAAACAAAGGCGTCGTCAACTCAGGAATCCCTGAGGCGACGGAAGCTGTTAATTTGAATTTAACAGCTTTTGATTCCTTCTCATCCCTTATGGCAAAAACTTGGAAATTTGCCCTATCGGGCGACCCGTACGTTGTTTGGCCCGGGTCATCAGTTCTGGCCGTATGCATCCCGAAAAGAGATGCCGTAAGGAATTTGGTTTCAAAATAACCTTGTTGATTGCTTTCGAGCTTCTTTGGAAAGAAAACATTAGACTCTATAGTTCTAGGGATATAGATCTTCTCGATGCCGCCGCTGAGGAATGACACAGAATTCGCATTAAGGCTTGAACTGTGTTGATATACTGTTCCTACAAAATTGTTTGCTGTATTGAAGTTGACTGCGTTCTTTTTGACAGTCGTAGACTGGAAATTATCTTCATAAACATGCGTTGCATTATCAGCATAAATGTTCAGCCTAACTAAGTCATCGCCAACCCCGTAACAACGGATGAGATTACGGAAAGCCTTTTCGGTGCCTTTCGACTTATATATATAAACTAAATTATTATAAATATTTTGATATATTAGATTCTTGATGTTGTGTAGCTTCTCATCAAAAAGGATTTTTTCGGTTCTAGATGACAGTTGTTCTAGCACATTCGCATCAACAAAAATTTCAGGGGAAACAAACCCAACCGAATCAAGAAGGTTACCAGCATATGGAAGCGCCTTGAAAGAATCGTCCGCAAGATATGTGGTGTCTTTCAGTTTGGGGAGATGTTCTATTTGGAGATACAGGGAGTCTAAATAACTCGACATTATTTGCGTCAACTTGAGTAATGTAGAATCATCCTCTGCTGTGATCCAATCTGGTATAGAATTGTATATAGAAGAATTGTTTGTTCTATCATAGGCCGAACCGCTATCCCGCAGAACCGTTGATAAGAATTCGACATCCGGATGAGTAGAATATATAATCGGGTCTTCAATTTCAAAAGGTGACGCGCTGGCAGACACAATGGCTGACCCGGTATTCCGACTATATGTTGAATCGTATCCTGTCCAGGTCCCGTTTGTAACTCTTCCCGAGTAATCCAAAGCAACTGAGTCTATTTCAGAATTCCCAGTAATGCCCTCGTTGAATTTATAATAAATGCCCAAATCTGAGTTGGCATCATCAGTGTTAGAACCCCCGTTGACTTGTGTGAACCAGTATTTGCCAATCTCTTCTGCTGTTCTCTCTTTTTTCCAGTAACGCACTTCATCCACGGAACCGGATAGTTTCATCCATCCAGTGTTCCAGACATCGCCGACGCCGGTGGCAGGATAGAATTCGTTAAACAACGGAAGGATCGCCGCCGGGAGGAATCGAATTCGGTCATGTATCGCGCCGATCGAAGCTTGGAGGCTACCCGTGATATTTCCAAAAGGACCTCCGGTGCCCTCGGTGCTGTTTTTTACAAGTGAGCCATTTTTATAAGTTTTGTACCTCACAGAACTGACACCTGGTTCATTCTTGAAGGTGAAGGCGTAGTGCGCCCAAGATCCTGTAGCGGCGTAATCTAAACCATCTACGACCCTATAAAGGGGAATCTCTATGGAAGTGGCGCCGGCCGATCCGGAATAAACATTAGCATAAAAGCCAGAGAGTGCAGCGCCCGGGCCGGCTGGGAGTTCTCGATAATAAATCCACAATCTTGCAGAGCCAGCATTGGGGGTAACCTCGTTAGCTAGGTGAAAAATGGTCTGATATTCATTTTCAGTCGTGGGGTTGAGTTCGCCCAGCTTTATCCAACACTCCACAGTGTTGCCATCAGTCGACCAATCCCATTTAAGATTTGAGTCGCGACCTTTTGCTGTATTGTAGACGTTGGTACCGGCAAAGTTTTCTGCTAACGGTTTTCCTGCCAAGGCAATTGAACCAGTGCCAGGACCACCGTAAAGATGAATATATTCCTTCGTACTTGGTTCGCCTACCTGGTTCCACGTATTGGTCGGCGCGGTATTGAAGTTCACATAGCCAGTAGACTTTGGATACCTGGCCTTTAGAATCCAACGGTCAAGGTAAGACGAGCTATTTGCATATTCAAGCTTTTCAGCACCAGAACCATCATACGGATAGGTTTTGTATACCTTCGTTACCGCGTCAACGTAATAGTCTTTGGCAGATCCAAATTTGGCAAAGTTTGCAGGATCATCGAAATCGACTGGAGGGATAAACCGAGTTCTATCAGTTGTAAAAGCATCGACGTAATCGGCAGATTCGACAGAATCGCCAACAGAATTCAAGTCTTCGGCAGACAAAAATTGGTTTGAGTCTGTTCCAAAAAGGTTTTTTAAATTATCTGCCATTACTCAACTCTAAATTTAAAGATTGTTGGTTGCTCTCTGTAACCGTTGTTATAAAAGTGCATAAATTGTAACGCATATGCATACCCGGGTTCGAGGATATTCATATCAACATCGATATAGCTGCCAGAAGCGTCGTAAGATAACCTTGTGTAGGATTGTGCATTCCCAACAGCCTGCGGAGTTGAAGAGCCGGTGGCAAATGGTATAATCTCCAAGCCGTCTGTTACTCGGAATAGTTTATAATAAACGTTATTTATTATC
>Ga0208790_1000450_pt1 | contig 20643 bp, 14 predicted proteins | sample 10_taG_FD_184083 | JGI IMG/M metagenome (GOLD analysis project Ga0208790, IMG submission 184083) | Marine viral communities from the Subarctic Pacific Ocean - 10_ETSP_OMZ_AT15264 metaG (SPAdes) (version 2) | ecosystem: Environmental > Aquatic > Marine > Oceanic | place: Pacific Ocean | collected... | reverse complement strand
CTGTAACCAGATAGCTGAGATTGTAGTTGTTGGTGGAGTTAGACGCAGCTCACAAATCTCTTTGAGTGACCTTGATGACAAAGAATTGCGTCATGCAAAGGAATGGCCTTTCCCTATCAAAAGAGCAATGGCAAATAACTCAGCTATTTATAGAGATAAACCCTCAGCAGCAGATTTCTTGGTTGAATGGGGGGTCTTAGCTAAGTCGGGTAGTGGTGAACGTGGCATTTTTAATTTACTATCAGCTCAAAATAAAGCTCCTTCTAGAAGATATGCACCCTTAATACAAGGAACTAACCCTTGTGGAGAAATAATGTTAAGAGATATGGAGTTCTGCAATCTTTCAGAAGTTGTAGTTAGAGAGGATGATGACCTTGACACTCTACTAGATAAAGTAGAAACAGCTACTTGGTTAGGTGTTTTACAGTCCACATTCACGGATTTTCCTTATCTTAGAAAAGAGTGGGGTAAGAATTGTGGCGTAGAAAGACTTTTAGGCGTTAGTTTGACCGGTCAGATGGATAACCCCTCCCTAATGAACTCTGAGGTCTTAAAGGCCCTTAAATCGCGTGTTATACGCATTTCTCGTAAAGCTTCGTCATCATTAGGTGTCAATATGCCTGTAGCAACCACTTGTGTTAAACCTTCAGGCACAGTTTCACAACTAGTGGATTCAGCTAGTGGATGTCATCCTAGATATTCACAATATTATATTCGTAGATATAGAATTTCTACAACAGACCCACTCTTTGTGATGTTAAAAGACCAAGGGGTTCCGGGTAATCCCGAAAATGGTCAAGATATAAACACAGCTACTACTTGGGTTTTCGAATTTCCAGTTAAATCACCTGAGGGATGTTTAACTCGTAAAGATATAACAGCTATGGAACAATTAAGGCATTACAAAAACTTACAATTAAATTGGTGTGAACACAATGCTAGTATGACAGTATATGTTAAAGAAGATGAATGGTTTGAAGTAGGAAATTGGGTGTACAAAAATTGGGATATCATTAACGGTGTGTCATTCTTGCCTTATGATGGCGGACATTACGAATTAGCTCCATATGAGGAAATTGACCATTATACCTACGAAAGTCTTATAAAGAAATTCCCCGATATTAATTATAGCAAGCTTTCCGAATATGAGCTCCAAGACGAAACTGGCGGTTCACGGGAATATGCTTGCACAGGTGATAAGTGTGACATTTGAAACGGATGTAACTGGATACGGTCGTAAGATGGGACGCAACGGTGGTGGTAATGGGTACAGTATGGAAGACCCACACCCATATACTGATGTTGAACTAGACCAAACATTGAAAGATGACTACGATATAGAAATGTTCAAATATGGAACGTATACTCCCGGAAATGCCATTCGATACCGAACACTTAATCCCGGCGGTTCAGAAGTAGAAGGCGGAGACATCACTCCACGAAAAACCGGTAAAGGTTTACCTTGGGACCTCTAACTTTTACGGAATGCCCGATTTGTTTTTCAAATGCTATAATAACTACTTACGATGGTAGAAAATATTGTGCTCATTGTGCATCTAAAGACAAAAAATCAACTAATTAAAAAGTCTGATAATATTGGCGGAGTTCTATTAATATTTAATGTAACAGAAAAGCTCCTAGAAGAAAACTGAACTGTTTTACCTACAACTCTATACTGACCTGATACATCAGCGTTTTCTATATTTAATTTTATTATATCGTTAGGCATTAAATAAACACCTTGAAATGTATTTATCGTTATTTCATATTGATTATCTACATTAGCATAAAATACCTTTCTTGCAAAGTCTACACAATCAGATGGTGATTCTAAATTATCGTTATTAGCATTAAAGAAGTTTTCACCTAGTCCATCAGCAGCACTTTTATTTCTATATTTACCTGTTACTTTATTTTTTCCAGAGACAATAATAGTGGTAGGAATTTTCCTAGACTTAACTGTATATCCTATTAAATCATTATTATTAAAAGCAAGACACGGTTTCCCACTGTTTACGTCAGCAACAACCTCAATAGATAATTGTCCTTTTTCACCATCATCTCTTACTACTAAAGTATTTTCTCTTGGTAAATTTGAGTTAGTTGTGTCTATCGCGTTAACTAAAACCTTTTTTAACCAGTCTAGTATAACAATTTCTTCTCTAAGATTATTACGACCTGTTACTATAGGAGAAGTGTCTCCAATATAATCTGTGCCTACTTTATCATTCAGATTAGCTAAACGAATTAATTTTTTAAATGCTCCACCTATCGTTAATCCGTCTATATTGTCAGTATCATTTAAAGCTACTTTTGCTTTTTGATGACCAGTTAACCAACCTAAACAATCCAAAGCAACTACTTTAACAGCGTATTCATTGGCGATTGTAGTATCCATAATGTATCCTCTAAAAAATGGATATGTATCTTCTTCATTAAGATAAGCAACTAATTCTTTCCCCCAGTATTTTCTAAAACTAACTTCCTCACCGGGTATAGTTACAGTTAGTTGAGCAGCAGTTATTCCACCTGTAAATTTATAATCAGCACCCTGAAAATCTACATTATGACCATCTATTAATATTCTAGAAGAAATCTCGTTCATCCTTTATTCCCCCCAAAGATTCTAAATCACTTATTAAAGAACCACTTGCATTAAGTAATAATATCTCTTCGACGGTCATATTAGCTGTGTAAGGTCGAGGAGCCATTGGCCCTTTAACACTATGAGTTTCATTAACTGCGGTTATAATACCAAAGAATCTTACAAAGGTGCCATCTTTCTGTGTTTCATCCCAATAAGTTCTTACATTATCTTTTTGTAGATTACGCAATTGATATAAATCACCATACAAAGTATTGGGATTACTATATTTAAATTGAGATTCATCCCCCATACCTTTACCATTAAAAGTAATATTACTTATTGTTTCACCTAATTTAACGATGTAAACACGACCACCCTTTGACATTGCTCTGTAGTAATTACCTGCACGATTCATTGAAAGGTTAGATGTTATTTTTAAATGTGATAAATTGTAAGCACTATTATCTACTTGTTTAACAATCTGACTATAAGCATTATCAGCTGGTGTTATATTATGAACCTCAGCACCAAGTTGAGTGTATTTATCACTGTTACTACCCGAAGTATTAGGGAATCTATTATATCCACCCTTAATTTTTAATTGTAATACATATTTATTTTCCCAAGTTTGCGATATATTACGTGCAATTGAAGTACCAGAACCAACCGAAGCGTTATCAAACATCCATCTGTAGTTACTCCCTCCGTCACCTATATTACCATATTGATTTAAATCGTATTTTAAGAATCCGGGTACTGCATCATAAATATTAACTGGCATCACATAACCATTCCAAATAGAACCACTAGTCATCTGTGATGTTTGTTGCCCTCCTCTAACATACATTATACCTTGTGGCAAACTGCTGCCCGGATGTGTTGAATCTATACCGTATTGATTACCATCTGGGTACCAACCGTTAACTCCAGTTCCACTAGAAACCCAACTAAATAAGGCATTAGTTGTGTTAGTAGTAAATATATATTTATTAGCACCAATAGTAGAAGAACTTATATTCAATAGTTCAGAATTTCTAGACACACCACTTCCACTTAATAAAGCCCCCCAAACTACATCTTGATTGACAGAAGTAGTACCATTTTCACCTACTATTCTAATAACAGTTCCAGTCCAAGGAATAGCATATGATGGTTCTTTATCATCATAACTGTCAGCCATCATCCCACCTAAGTTTCCTGCTAAATCCGCATAAGTAGTCTTAGACCAATCTGAAGGTGTGTCAAAAGTAATATAACCACTCTTAGCCAAAGAAGAAGTTCTTGTAAGAACTGTACTGTTATCATTATCTCTTACATTTCTTTCATACTTTGTAGTATCTTTGATTTTTAATGGAACTAAATCAGCACTTTGAGTGAAAGTACCAGAGTTTGTTACTCTTAAGTAAGAAGCCTGAACTTGAATTGGGTTATTAAATCTATCAACTAAATCGTTATCGAGAGCAACCGTACCAGAAGCGTTACCTCCACTTAAGAAAGGTGATATATTGAAATGTATTTTGTTAAAAGGTCTATCTAAAAATAATAGAAGGTATTCACTATTATCACTTTCAGTAGTAGGTCCAATTCTGTAACCGCCAGATGTGTTATCTCCCGTTATCCAGTCTGATAATAAACCAGCTGTGCCACTACTAGTGTAATTGGGCCTATAATGGACATATTCAGCACTTAGACTATTTTGTATTGCACCACTAGTTATGATTGCACTTCTACCTCTACCTTGTGCATCAGTCATCTCTATGTTTGTTCCTTGGTCTGAACCAGAATAAGCATATCTAGATGGTGTAACTCTTAATATATCAAAGTATTCTAACTTACTTCTTTCACCACTTTTAGCCTTTGTTTGTACTCGTGTAAGATGATATATATCTTGAAATCTATCATAATCATCTACTAAAAATTGGTCACCCACAGCATAATAAGGGCGTAATTTATCAGAAGCCCCCTGTGGTCCCCACGTATCTTGTTGATTTCTACCCCACGAAGAGTTGTTATTACCCGCACTATAATTAAACAAATCAGTATTAACGTCGTTACACAATATATACCACGGCATCGTAACGAAAGTCCCACTCAAACCGGGAGAAGCAAACATACCCATCATTAGACCATCTGGTCTAGGCATATAGGTATATTGTGTTGTGAGACTAGAATTATTACCTGATAGATTTGTAGTAAAATTACTACTCGAAAGGGCATACTTATTAGGATATTGTGTTCCAGATACATTCCACATATTGTTCACTTGGAAAGGAGCTTTCCCAGTATCGTAAAGATAATTAGATATATCTACATTACTTCCAGCAGCTCTACTCTGAGTCCAATCTAACCGAACCGTTCTTCTTGAATCATCTGATTTTTTAATAGGGTCACCAGCTGACACATAGGTTATAGGGAAAAACACTTGTGTTTCTGCTACAGCAGCGTCATCACCATACTCTTGTAGGTTTGATATATTACCCCAAGTACTTGGGCTACTTCCTGAAGCACAAATAAATATTTTTAATTTGTTCACTGCTTTTTCAATATTATAAGTAGCACCCGAAACTTTAGGATTTAAATATTTTACTTCTAAAATTTGATGGACAGCTTCATTCAGAGGGTTAATCCTACGATTTGGATACCTATCTGCTCTTCTAGTTCTATATAATCCACTATCACTTGAAGAAGATACTGTACCACCAGACAAACTTATAGTAACATTGTAAGTTCCTATCTCTTTGTATCCTCCAGCAGTATAATTAGTTAAAGAAGTGCCACTTATTATTTGTCTAATAACCTTTACTTCTAATTTAGGTTCACCTATCTCTGTTAATTCTGCTTGAGTTAATAATGGAGGCACACCAATGAAAAGACTTTTAGGTCCATCATTAAAGGGACTGTTATCTATTCCACTTCTCACAGTCTTATTTTCTATTTTAGATATAGCCAATGGTGTCTCATCTGATATTCTGACAGGACTTATTCTTATTACTTGTTCATATGGGTCAACGTCATTATTAGTAGAAGAACTACCGTAGTATTTAGATATGAAACCACGACTATTAACACTCCTAATGACAGGAGCAAAAGTACCAGTAGCAGTGTAAGTATGACTTAACACCACACTACCAGTTGGAGATTCTAATGAAGTCCACTGGTAAATACCATTAACACTTGTTTGGTCAGGACCATCGTCCCAATCAATAAATACTTTTTTAACATCGCTATCATAAAAATTTAATCGTGTGTAAATTTCAGTATTGACTTTTCCGGTACCTACTTCATTTGTATCGTCACCATCATCTGCATTACTCTTTGTTGAAAACCAATTCAAACCTGTCCAAGTTGTGCTCATAATCCAGTCACCTTCCATTGTGCTGTGTTACTTCTAGCTACTTCACGAGGACTACTTCCTCTTATATTATGATGGTCCATCAAGAATAATCTAGCTTGATAAACATTTTCTGGGTTGTGGTATGCTGATGCACCAGAAATATCAGGCAACCAAGTTGTATCTAATAAAAATGAGTTGGGTTCTGGAGGGAAATACATCTCTTTTTCATATATAATTATCTCTTCTAAAAGACCGTGCATTGCTATTCCTATCAAAGGTTTCTTTCTCATAGTAGTACCACTAGCACCAACTACAGTGTTTGGTGTCCAATCGGTTCCACTAGTATCTTCTAATCTACCATTAATATAAAGTTTCATATTATCTCTTGGTAGTCTTTTATTAAATGTAACAGCAATTGCTAATGGTTGCTCACCATCCCAATCTATTGCAGTTTTACTTCGCAGATAATTCTGTATTATCCCCGATACTGCTCCTGAAACATTAGTAGGCACAGCATTTACGTACACACCCGGTCTACTATTATTATCAGTAGGTGCTTGTAAATGTACACCCATAACATTGTAGTGTTGGAATAAGGATGGTCCCATCTGACTACCACTATTCCAAGTTATACCATCCCATTCGCCACCGGGTTTAGCGTGTGCAATTACGGTCCATTCATCTTTATAAGAAGTTCCTGAAATTGCTTGGGCACCAGATAAAAAGAAAACATCCTCAGTAGCATTCTGGAATACCTTACCCCATCCCATAAATCCTCCAATTGTTGAATATGAACCAAAATTAGAACCACCTACATTAGCATTACCCATTAGATATTTAGTAGTAGCATTACCAGAATAATGATATCCCCAAGTTGTGTCATAGGGTTCATTCATAGGCCAATAATCTGTAGCTCTATGATATTTATCCTTAATACCTTCGTTATCTATTATTAATTGTCTATAAAGAACATCATCAGCTTCACCTTCAACCCATTTAAATAGAACACTATTAGCATCAGTTTCTTTTATCTCATACATATTAAAATCTTCACGTAACGTGTTCAAAGCAGGTTCTGTTGTTAATTCCTTCACTATAGGAATAGAATCATAATATCCTGTTATCAATAATGGTGGGCCTTGGTCCTCTGAACCACTAGCCGAAAACATTCTTATTCTATATGCACCATACTCAGCTGTTGGTTTAGGCATCATTGCTATATTAAATTGGTCACCGGGACTTGGTCTGTCTTTCTCTACAAATCCAGTTAGATTAAATATGTTACCTCCTTGATAAACAAAATCGTCACCTATTTGTCCTCCCGTATTAACTAAGACTCCTTTCTCACCAAATTCAGCTGCACCAAAACCATAATCAGTTGTTAACACTAAACTACTATCTTCTGCGGTGTAGTCCATCTCCCATTTATTTGCATATGGGCCGTCATAATACGTACTTTCGTTGTAAGTACTACCATAAGTTCCAGCACCGGATGTTATTATTACATCTCCGTAAGTAATTTGTGGTCTTCCCACAAAACTAGAACTTGCTGGAATAGTATCAGCCCAATCACCCCAAACTGCTCCTGAAGCATTAGTAGCGTTCATCATCTGTATATAAATCCAATATTTATATGGACTTATCCACAATCTCTCTAAATTATTCTTTTTCCATTTACTACTATAGTTTCCGCTACCACTTATGGTACCATCTTGCAATAAAGTACTTATTGATTTAGATAAATAGATTTTTGTACCTTCTCTTTTTGTAATCTTAACTAATTGTCTATTTACTCTACTCGAATATTTCATACCGTCTAAATATACTAAATAGTCTGTATCTGGGTGATTATATAAACAACCCGCATCGTTCACTGTAATCACAAATCCATCGTCTGATACTCCAAATATCTTTGATTTAACAAATGGATTTTCAGTTCGAGCTAAATGGTCAAATCTAGCTGGAGAAGAATAACCAAAATCTGCAGCAGAAGAACTTAAACTAATCAATCCTTTATGTGACCATTTACCGATAGAACCGGTTTGGTTTACACTCATTCGCACACCGTTACCTACAGCAGCACCACTAACAGCTAACCCCGAAACATAAGGATTCCAAGAATCATTATTTCCGACGGGAAGACCTAAAAATCTATACTGAGTTCCTAACCAATTACTGAGGGCTGCAGTTACATATCCATCAGGTAGTGATGGTATTTCTGTAGGAATTGCTGTAAAGAAATTACCTAAAGCTAAATGTTTTTGGTCAACAAAAGCACCACTAATATCTGCGTGATATTCAAATCCTATCGAAATAACTGTTGGTGAAGGTTGATTTCTTTCACCATAAAAATTGTTAGATAAAAATTGTGTACCATTACCACTTAATGAAAATTCAGCAATGCTTCCCGTTAAGTAATCATAACCCGGATTCATTACGGGATATGGTATTGTTAAAGGTGCACTATTAGGATTATATTGAGACTTAGTAACATTTTTAGAAACAGGAGCAAAATTTCGTAGTTTTATATCATCTACATAAACATTAATTTGAGAGTCTTGATAAGCAGTATAAATTTCATCTTCTGCCACAAAAGTATCTTTTTTGTAAGGCATATTAACTTCTCCGTCAGCGATACCACCAGATGTAATAGGACGCATATTGAATGTCCCCATCATCAAAGTTCTTGTAGGATTGTTAACATATGAAGTTAAGTTATTTAATTTCCGAGCAGTATACTCTGCACATTTTAGCCAAGGCATTTTTCCATTTGCATCTTGTAAATCAGGGAAATAACCTATCACGCCTCTCTTAGTAATTGGCAATTTTATTCTGAATGTGAAATATTCATTATTCGGAATGTAAACAATGTTACCACTAGCAGCTAATTCGGCTAATCTATCAGTTCCACCAGATATCATAGGTAGTTGGGTTTTACTAGATAAAATAGTATATCCTTTTGAAAACTGTAAAACCGCTTTCCTATCAGTATCATCATCACCCGCATCACCTTTCCAACCTCTATAAACAGCAGAAGGAACACAATAATACCCTTCTGAATTTAAATCTGCTTTAAAGAAATGAAATCCAACACCCGGTCCAGTATTAGTGTAGGTAATTCCTGCAGCTCTTTTTGGACTAAAAGCACGAAGCATATTTCGTTGTAAATTACGGTCGTAAAATTGTCGAGATTCATCAGAAAGAAATATATTAAAAGAACGAGATAAAGAATAAGCGTCATCACCATTAGTGCCACTAACCACAGTTGATGCACTTACACTCATTAAAGGTGTTGGTGGCATATCAGCAATTTTAATTCTCAACTCTATTTCAGGAATTGTATTAGGGTAAACAGGATAAGGATATCCTTTATCTATTCTGGAATTTCCCAAATCACTGTAAGATGGCATTGGTATACCATCAATAGAAGCAAATGTCTCTTGTAAATGTGCTGAGTAAGTTGTATTGAAATATCCAAACGGATTAGCCCCAGCTGGATTAGTGGATAATGATTCTACATTAGCAGGTGTCCAATTTTCCCACATAGAAGAAAATAAACAAGAACTATCAGTAGCTTCTGGGTCTGAAAAGAAGATATTAGAATAACAATAAACGATTTCTGAATTACCTGCGTCTTCTACACTTTTAGCATATGTTCCATTAATATGTGAAGTAGAAGCTATACCTGTAAATATACTATTTTTAGTAGTTATACGTCCCAAATCGTGTGCTTCGGTTTCGGTTATTCTACCTTGCTCGCTTCTATCGTCCCAAATAACTGGTTTATTGTACGCTCCATTATTCATCCAAACGTCTAATGTGTATGAAGGTTCACCATAATCATTACCAGTAGCTATTATTGGCACTAGAGCAGTATAAACTTGAACAATAAATGCGTCTAATAATAAATTAGGTTCTGTTTTCCAAGTACCATTATCTAATTGTATTAAAGGTATTATCGCTAAGTCCCAATCATCATATCCAGAACTTCCACCCGGAAGAACATCCGCCACTCCATCATAATTACCAACCCACTTCGCAATATTCTTTTTAAATTGACTTTTAGAAGCACCATCCCACTCGAAACATCCCTTAAAACTATATAAATCGTAAAGGTCTTGTCCGGTTATCCATACGTCATCAGCTTGTTTTCTTCTAGTCAAAGTATCTACATAGAAATTATCTTGGAAACCTTTGTTTTTACCATCAAAATTCTCCACTAGTAAAGGAACGTCAAAGTCCATATTAGAAGAATAAACTTGGATTTGCCTAGTAGTACCAGATAAACTTAATTCTCGGTCGATTGACTGGTATCCCGCAGTAACCGTAAGACCCTCAGCAAACCTAAAAATATTTAATTTAGGAATAGAAAGTCTACTCCCAGAAAGTGTTTGAGCTGTAAATCTAAAGTGCATTTCTTTCATATCTGCTGCACCATAAAATGGTAAAGGAGAGACATTACTATTTGCTAGGTACATACCTTGTTGTGTATCACCGCCTATATTTATTTTTAAATGACCACCATCATAAACATCTTTATGACTTGCATCGATACCAGTTTCAGAAGTCATCGGTTTAGTCATATAAAACGTATTTAACGTTGGTTTAAATTCAGTTTCCTTCATATTTTAAGTCCTCATAATGGAATCATAGTCCACTTCGCTTAAGTTATCACTTCTAAAGGTAGCGCGGTCTACTATTAAAGTTTGTGCTGTAGGGCTACCACCTCCACCACCACCAGCAACTGACGGTATAGCATTTGCGCCCTCAGCTTCAGCTAAATAAGCTTCATAATCAGCACTAATGTCGTTAGTTTCAGCTTTAGGGATTCCTTTAATAAGTACTGCTCCGACAGCTCCTACGGCGGCTCCAACTGCTATCATAGCATTAAAACTCAATGCTGCGTCTGCGGGATTGAGGGCTGCTTTAAACATCAATACAGCAGCAACTAATACCATTATGCCAGCGACTATAGTAGCTACTCTACCACCAAACCAATCAAATATTTTACCGACAACCAAAAACATAGTACCCATAGCTAATAATGGTAATAAAACTAAACCTAAAGCAGTAAATTCAGCGTGAGCTGCTTTTACGACAGCCCACATTGAAGCACTAAATAACCAGTTCCAAGCTGTAGTAAGAGGTAAAAACTTGTTCATTAAGTATAATCCAATAGCAATTTGACCTAAAGAATCAGGCCATTTCTCCATTAGATAGATGACAGTATTTAAAGGATAAAAATATAATTTTAATAAATCTAAGTTTAAGACACCAGCTTCGTGCCAAGATACAAAGATTTCAACCAACCTTGAAAAAGAATCAGTTAATCTTGTTAATAATTTGAGAGCCATATCTCTTATAACAAACCCAAACTCAGTTAAAGTCTTAGTACCATCTGGGGCTACTGTATAAACGAAATTAGAGAAAGTCTCAACAGATTCGTGCAAAGCTTTATGGAAAGAATTTATATAACCTTCCGATACATACATCTTTTCTGACATTAAGAAAGGAGCTAGTAAAGCATTTTTAACAGATTGTATTTGTCGATTCAAACTCTGTTGTTGTATGTCTGCCATCTCAGTAGCAGCACCAGCAGAATTTTGTAAATCATCGACAGCTGCTCCAAAAGCATCAGCATTCTGTACTAAATGTATAAATGCAGTTGCACCTCTCACATTTAAATCTTCAAGTAATAAAGTTAATAATTCCGTATCATTAGCAACTTCGTTACCTACCACAGCTGCGAAGTTTTGTGCTATTTCTGTTAACTGAAGCATATTACCTTCAGCATCTACAACAGTTACTCCCATCTCAGCGAATTTAGTAGTAGCATCACCAGCACCTTCAGCAAATTCTGCCATTGCCTGTCTTAAACCACGACCTGCAATACCAGCTTCTAAAGCACGGTCAGTTAAAATTTGAACAGAACCTAATAATTGGTCTACACTCTGTCCTGTAGAAACGAAGAAAGGCATTGCGAATTTAACTGCACTAGCTAAATCCTGCCATTCAATTAAAGATTTGTTAATCGTATGAGCAAACTTATCAGTCAATTCACTTGACTCTTCCATTGACATACCAAACCCTTTCAAAGTCTGGATTGTTAACTTACCTAAAGTATTAGAGTCACCTTGAACAGCCATAGATAACTTAAGAACATCATTTAATATTTTTTGAGACTCAGCGGCTGTTAAACCAGCAGAAGCCATCTGATACAATACTTTAGTAGTATCTTGGATAGCTATACCATATTCCATTGTGAATGCGACAAGTTCATCAGTAACAGAGTATAATTCTTCATATGTTGTTTGGAAAATAGATTGGGCATTAATTAACTGTTCCTCAAACTGTCTAAAAGTATTTGTTACTTGGTTTAAAGAATAATAAAAACCAACCAAAGCAAAGGTCATTTCATATAAACCAGACCTGAATCTAGTAACAGTTTCTTTATAAAAACCATCAACAGACATAACAAACTTATCTACAACTTGTTGATAACGTTCAGCATCTTTTATAACATCAACGCCAGCATCTTCAGCATATCCTTTTAATAAACCACTCATATCAAAAGCATCAAGCTTTCTACCACCCATTTCAGAGGCCCAATCAGAATAAGTAGCCCATTTCTTTAATTGTCCTTGTCCCCACTTCAATTCATCAGCAATAACTTTGTTTGCTGCTTTCATTTCCTTTCTTAAAGCATCTTTATCACCTAGAATAGCTTCTTGATTGATTCTTTTTATATCCTCTAAACCCTGTCGAAAAGTAGCTGCTCTAGAGGCAATATTACGTTGTTCTACAGACTTCGTAGCCTTAAAAATTCCTTCCAAACCGCGACCAAAAAGAGTGGTTGCTCTACTAAACTGTGCCTGACTGGGCAATGCTAAATTAAGAGCTACGCGTCCTGTAAATAAGGTTCCTAGAAAACCTGCCATTTTTTCTCCTATAATAAATCTTTGAAAGATTTAGGTCTTTGTTCTGCACTTTGATAGTACTTTCTTTTCTTTTCTAAGTACTGAACGTAATGACTTCTTACTTCAGGCTTCTTTTTTGCCATTTCACTAATATCTTTCTCGTCATATCCGTCAAAGCTATGCAGAGAACTATACTCTTGAAATGCAATTAGAAGACCTTCTAATTCTGTTCGAGGGGTTGCTTTAATTTCTTCCCAACTTATGTTGAGGTCTTTCATTAAAGGGATGTAAAGGAGTACCGGTTCGGGTGCTTCTTTCATCCAATGGTAAAATTTTCTGCACCTTCTTGCTTAACACCCAATATATTTGAGGTTATTTGATACCTCAATGTTGCAGGTAATTTATACCAAGAATCCGCAGTTAATGATTTACCATCTGGGTTCTTATCGTTTGCCTTTTCTACCATAGCCACAATTCTCTCATTGCCAACGGTTGTATACCATTCCGATTTTTCTATTTCTGTGGCGTTAGGGGGTAATATTTTAGATTTAGGTTCTTCCGATTCAGTTAATTCACACCACTGAAAGGGGAAAACTCTACCATTAAATTCTACCTCGCCCTTTTGCACTTCTTCCGTTAGAGCTATTAGCTCTTCTATTGACCACTGTTCTTTTGTCATTTTTTTCCTCACAATTCGGTAAGGGCTGTAAGTCCAGTGACACTATATGAGATTCCTGTGCTCATTACCGGCTCGGTATAAGCATAGAACTCTGCGGTCTCTTCTTGCGTTCCATCTGCATTTAAAGTCACAGTGTGTGCACTTAGACAAGCATTCCTTATCGTATAAATTTCCGTACTATCTTTCAATTTCACTTGTAATCTGTACCCAAAGTTTTGAATCTTAGGGTCCATTAAACCATTAAATAAATAAGCAGAACCAGTTGCATCAGCTGTTGCAGTTGTACCACCATCAGTTGAAGTATAAACACCATATCTTGCATCATTAAATAATGCATCAAATAAAGCGCTGTTCTTTTTCTTAGTTAAAGTAACTGTTAATTCCTTTTTAATTTCTGTAGATAATGATGAATTTAGACCAAAAAATGAAGTATCTTCATCCACAGTACCAAAACCCAAGTCAATACCTGTTACATCAGTTAAAGCTGATGATGCTAAAGCACCAGAAGTTCTAGGTAAAACATCTTTACCAAGTCCTGTTCCTAATGCACCACTAATATTTGCGTTAGTTAAACTAACACTTGTTGCTGGTGTAGGTGCTGTTATTCCATATAATTTGTGTTCAGTTGTTAAGTAAACCGATACATCTCTTCCTAGAAAATACGTCATATTAATCCTCAGAACCCTTGTCTGCCTCCACTATCTGTTGAGTTGCCTATTTGACTTGCATTACCACTCGCAAACATATGTGGTTGTACATTACTGGTAAACTCAAGAGTTTCTTCTTGTGTTCCATCCGTATTTAAAGTTACAGAATGTCCTTTTAATGCACCATTTCTTACTACAAATGTTTCTTTAGAATCTTTTAATTGAACGTAAATCCTATAACCAAATTCTGATGTAGGTTGCGCCATACCATTAGCAATAGCACTACCAGAAACTCCCCATCGAGCTGGGTGTGCAAAAATAGCATCCCAATAATTATTCTTTTTCTTTAAAGTAAGGGTAACACTCGTTTCCTTTTTGACTTCAGCTTTTAGTGGGGTTCTCTGTCCCATATAATTAATGTCTTCATCAATAGAACCAATACTTAAATCAATTCCAGTAATATCACTCATACCACTAACAGCAAACTCTGAGGTTTTTGACCCTCTTTTGGGAACCGCCGCTCCCGGAGCTGCAGCTGTAACTGCGCCAGCAGCAGAAACATCCAGTCCATATGCGTTTGATTCTGTGTTGACAATTACGCCCACATCTCTACCTAGGAAATACGTCATAGTTTAGACTCCTACTTTTAATTACTCTCGATATTATTTAAAGGTTTTCCTCTAAGGCCTATTATATTTAGCAGTTGTGCCTTCTCCCATTCGTATAAATGGTCTGATATAGCCGGGTGGGTGCCAAACTTTTGCAGCTTGTATGTAATCATTTATGTTACCTCTCTTTCCTTTTCTTTTAGGGTCGGGTTGTTTACCTACACTTTGTAGCATAAACTTTTTCCAACCTGCTCGGTGACTACCAACTGTTTGGGTTTCTAATCTTTGACATTGTCTTAACCAATATTTATACCAATTCTTAAATCCACCTTCAGCATAATCTTCTGGGTCAAAAGCACCAGATAATCCAGCTTCCATAAATTTACGTTTGGTTCTTATTTGTTTATTAACCCTCCTAAATATTGTTGATGCAGCGTGTTTCCCTAAACCTAAAGCTACCCCATCATCATCTTCTAAGGATATAGTTGTCGCATTTCTAGCTATCATTCCATACATAGTAGAAGACTCTTGTGTTATAATTTCTACACTTGCTTTCTTACTAGTTCCTCTTTTTTGAAGTGTACTTTGTGCACGGGTACCAGCGTTCTTTGATTTTTTCTTTATTAAACTATCAGCTATTTGTGTGTATTCTTTCTTTCCTGTAGGAACTATAAAAGCACTCATTTGGACCGGTGCATTAGCTCCTTTACCGGGCCTTGCAACCATTACTAAACCACTAAAATGGTTACTCTTTATAGGCATTCCAATAAGTTCCATCTTTTTTGGAAATTTCTTTCTTGCACCTTTAGTACTATTAATCTTTCTTTGTAATTTTCTTACAGCATCTGTAAAATCCTTTGCTGCCATTTTGTCATCCGTCAAATCAAAGAATTCAGCATCCCAAGCACTTATAGTTTTTTCACTTCCTATATAGTGAAGAGGAACATCTTTCAATACTTGTTGAAATTTATCTATTGTTAAACCCGGACCCAAGATTCCAAATTTTCTGATATGTTTAGACATATGGTATTTTGTAGAATAGGTTCTGCCGCCACTCCCTTTAGGTCGTCCTCTACTTCTTTTTATAGTTGTTGTTCTAGTCTGGGTTACTTTGGGTTGGTTAATTCTATAATTTTTATCGTGCTCTGGATAGACTTCTCTAATAAATGACCTTAACACTCTACCTGATTCTGATTTTAATATTAAATTATAATTAGCTTCCCATAATTTAAACCAATGCCTCATAATGTGCTGTCCACCTAATCTGCCAGCCTCTCCTTTTACATTAGGCGTCTGCATTCTTGTTTTTCTTGGTGTCAATAGATTTTGTAAATGTTGTCCACCTCCCGGTCCACCACCACGTATCCATCTTGCTTTCATCCCTTGAGGTGTAATCTGGGCATCACTAGTTTTTCTTCTACCACCAATACCTCCAGTACGCATCCCTGCAGCAAATTCATTGTATTTAGGGTCTGATTTGGGGGAATGAGACCCAAGCCCTTGAATATAATCTTGAGGTGATTTTGGTACAACGTTAACATATTTCTGTTTCTCGTACCCCACACTACTAGTTTTAACATTCGCACCTGCAACCCTAGATGCTTGGAAACTATAATCTCTATATTGAAATCTACTATACCAATTCTTTCCACCGACAGCGTTATCTGAATGGCCACCTCTATTATACCATAACTCTTCTCCGGTTAATCTAGACTTTTTCTTTTGCCTTTTCCAAGTTTGAGGTATTTTACCTATATCAATCTTATATTGCCTAGGACCATTAGTAGTTCTATCGCTGTTATATATGATTTCAGGATAGACATAACTTTTTATATATTTTTTATCAATTGCACCACGCGATACTGGTTCAAACGCAAAACCATCAGCCTGACTTCTTCTATAAATATATTTAATTGGTAAAACATTTCTATACTTCTGCATTAACATCACTGCTAATCCAGCATACATTGTGTAGGCCTTATTCATCTATAATTTTGGAAAGCCACCATAAATGTGACTGATGCTCCCCATAACTCCATTTGTGCGTCGTATCCCACATCTGTCCAGTTTTGAAGTTCTTGTTCTATAACATCAACAGTTACTGGCCAAGGCTTAGATGTTGTTCCTAAATCTGTCATAGTATTAGCTACATTTAATAATAAGTAATTTTGTAATCTTCTTTGTTTATATTTAGTTCCAGAAACAGTAATCTCTGATTTTCTATCAATCAAAACGTGTAACATATAAATTATACCATATAATTCACCCGTATACTCTTGTGAACCAAAAGATACTTTTTCTCCCATCATCTTTTGAAAAGGCCCAGAACCTTCTATTTCTAATATAATAGCGGGGTATTGTATATCTGTCGATTCGGGGTATTGACCAAAAACGTGGCAATTGGGAAAATCAGTCCTTAATTGGTCTATTATTTTTCTTTCAATAATATTAATGAAATCAGCCATCGTCGTATGCCCTCCTTGTACTATCTATTTTACCTCTATTTCTAACACAATCTAATACAACATATTCTGCATTATAATCATCTACTCTACGTACGTTCCATTCTACAGATTTGTACATATTAGCATTTCTTAAATAAACTTTGTTACCATCAGCAGAACTACTAACGTTCCATCTATGATATTCACTACCACTTAAATATGTAAAACGACTTCCTGTATCCACAGCTATCCCATATCGTGTACCAGATATCCATATCGAAGAACTTGCACCAACAGTGCCACTGGTATAAGGTACGTCCACTGTTAACCAATCACCAGCAGGAACCATTAATCCCGGACTCTCTATTGTATAAGAAATTTCATAATTACTACTTCCGCCTCCCCATATACTAAAAGCATTTAATCTAGTAGTACCACTACTTTTAATTTGAAAAGTATATCTATCAGATTCTAATACGTTTTTAGAACCAGAAGAATATAATAAGTAACCTTCTGTGTCTGCACCAACTGTTGCTGTAATTGTCGTACCACTATCTGTGGTGTACGTCGCGTCCATTTGGGCACCAGACCATCCAGCTGTAGTAGATACTGGAATTGTGTAAACGTTACGTTCTTTATCGATAATTCGGTCCCAACCTTCAACCTGATTAAAATAAATATTGTTTTTCTGGTCAAAATTGGGATTGTTTTTTAATACATCTAATCTGGGTAAATATACTCTGGCAGCACCTACTATATTACTACCACCTTGTTGTAAAACAAAATCTTGTTGTTGATATATTCTTATATAGGCAGGAACTTCTGGTAGATTAATATCAGGGACAACAATATCTGCCGTTTCTACTCCATAGTCATCCTTTCCATAAACCGCTGGTCTAAAATAAACTACGTTTTTAGATTGTCCCGAGCGAAACTGTAAGCGTTTCAAAAGCCTTGACATATTCAAAGGCATCATACGATTTATTTTTGTCACCATATTTATTTACCATTAATTCATCCCACGAGGTCTTTTACGGAAGTTCTTAGTACTATCTACACCAGTAATATTTTTATTCCAGTTGACAGTTCCAAGCCAAGGGTCAGCATTGTAAGTTGTACGTTTAATACTAATACCAAGTTTGAATGCTAATAATTCTAATGCTAAATCTAAGAAATATTTAAATTGCTTATTATCATAATACACTTGCACGTCTCCCATTATTACTCTATCGATACCTACTCCATTTGCCACTATAGAACCTAAATAACAACAATAATAAGCTACTGAATTATCATAGGAAGTGTCATCACCTAATACAAATGTAACTCCACTATTTTCCTCAAACCAATCAACAGACATATTATATAATATATCTAACTGTTCGTTATCTAGAACCGTAGCTTCTATTCCTGCTAATAAACGCACCTTTTCTCGCGCAGCTTGTGTCCACGTTATCTCCGCCATTAAATTACTCCCATCATCATTGCACCACTTCCGGTAGCAATAGTGACTACTATTCCAACCCACCAACGCATTGTTGCCTTGATGTCATTTTCCCACATTTCGTGATGACTTAAGTGGTTCGTGAAGAGTGTTTCAAAACTTTCCATTCTATTGAATATAGTTTTTACTCGTTCGTCCATTCGGACCAACAGCTCCTCTCGTTCCCAGTCATCCATATTTAAGTATCTCCATCATTTATATTAAAGGTTTTGTCTAATCAATCAACTCATACGTGTCAAATCCAGAATCTACGTCATCCATTATATCTATTGGTTCATACTCGTGAGGTGTAGAACCATCATCGTGTATAGTACCACCATAAGTACTACTTCTTATCCATACTCCTTGACTATTGTCAAAATCTTGTGTGTAGAAATCTGAATTATTAATTATACGAACATATCCCGCATTTTCTAATAGATGACATTGTTCGTTATTAGCAGTAGAATCAAAATTAAAGTAAGACCTGTGACTACCATCTGCTAAGATATAAACTTCATTAGCAGTTCCAATAGGCGCACCAGTTAATTTTTGGTAGTTTAACCAGTCATTAGTGCCACTTGTAGCTATGTAGTATCCAAGTGTACCCATATGTGATTTAGAAGCCATTTTAGACCCTTCAACAAGCTTTCTTTTATTAAGAGTAAAATAAGAAGAACCAAATATAGTAGCATCAGTGCCACGATTTCCAATATACAGATTACCTGCTATCGCTGCACCATCCGCTCCTAGTTTATTACCAGCAGTCCAAGTGCCTCCGGTTGACCAAGCTGAATCCCCAAAAGTAATAGTTCCAGTATTACTATTCGTAGACACATCTGTTACAGTAGTTCCTTGTCCTTCATCAAATTGATACATAAGTTCCAAATCTGTTTTCTCAACCATATCACTATTTTGGTTAAACATATCCGTACGTATTTCTGCTGCAGTTCTTATATCACTAAACATTCTAAGCATTCCTACGGAACCATCTAATGTTCTTATACCAGTTGGGTTATTACCGACGTAAAGGACATCTCCTACATCAGAATCTCTACTTCCTGTAGGGCGTATTATAGTACCTAAAGGTAATAATTTTCCATCAAGATATATACTTGGGTCGTTAGCTAAATCACTATTATCGTAAGTTACAGCAACGTGATGCCATTTATTATCAAAAGTAAAAGTATCATTTGCTGTATACCATTCTGCACCGCCACCATTAAAGGTATATTGTAATCGTATATTATTGTAGGAATCTTCACGGAAATATATAAAATAAGCATCTTTACTTACCAATCTTGCAACATTTCCTCCTCCTCCACTATCAAGTTTTACCCAACCTTCAACAGTTCCTCCACCATCAAAGATATCATCAATACTAGAACCTGCTCCAGCATTAATTAGTGCTCCACTACTGGCGGCACCGTCAAAAGCAAAAGCAGACGAGCTGGCAAACAGTCCACCACGATTACTGAAACTAGAAGCGTTAAAGGTATTAGTACTACTTGAAACAGTGCCACCATTTGCTACAACTATCTTAGAAGGTCTAGCCGATGTTCCTATAGCTCTATTATTAGCATCAAGTTGACCAGCAACAATTAAATTAGAGTTTCTAAAACAACCGTCTTGATTAACTCTTGCTTCAGCGTTCCAGAACGCATTCTTCCAACCGTAATTCAAATAACCACCATTAGGTGAATATATCCCTGTACTATTCCATATTACAGATGCACTATCTCTGCCCATATATGGTTGGTTTCCAGTTTCCATCCAAGCAGCAGCACCTGTCATCTCTACTAAAGCACCACTTATTGTCATTCCAGATACGGCAGTAGTTAAAGTACCACCAAATGTAGCACGCTGTCCACTTGCCACAGTAAGTACACCGCCAGTGGCTACAGTCAAGTCCTCTACAACTTCACACTGACCACTTAAATGTAA
>Ga0208790_1000448_pt1 | contig 20669 bp, 42 predicted proteins | sample 10_taG_FD_184083 | JGI IMG/M metagenome (GOLD analysis project Ga0208790, IMG submission 184083) | Marine viral communities from the Subarctic Pacific Ocean - 10_ETSP_OMZ_AT15264 metaG (SPAdes) (version 2) | ecosystem: Environmental > Aquatic > Marine > Oceanic | place: Pacific Ocean | collected... | reverse complement strand
GCAGACGACCCAATAGCTATGACTAATTACATTATGAATCAAGGTATGAACGAAGGCATGAGTCGTGAAGAAGTTGCTCAGAAAATAGCAGGGTTTCCACGATCAGTAAGAGCAGAAATTTTGGGAAAAGGTCGGTTTCCTTTAGCTATTTCAAGAATAGCAGACGCAACAAGTGGTTTCGGTCGTGGTCTTTATGGGTTGATGAGTGATAAACCATTAGAACAAATGGGTTCAGTAGAGCCACAAGCAGAAAGTTTTGGGGGTAAACTATTAGAAAGCGTAGTAACAAGCCCTATTACACCTGTTTCTCTAGGTGCAGGGAGTTTTTTAAATGCAGGGAGTAAGTTAGGTCTTGCAGGGCAAAGTGCTTTATTAGGTGGTACAGAAGGTTTAGCTGAGGAGGGCATTAGGCACGCTGGCGGTATATCTAGTGGTGACTTAGGTGATTATGCTAGTTCAGGTGGATTTGGCTTTCTAGGCGGTGCTGTTGCCCCTTATGCAGAAGATGTTGTCAAAAAGGGTGTTGGCTTAGGTGTAGAAGGATTGAAGAAAGGTGTGCAAGGTACTGCAACTCTTTTAGGTGGTGAAAAACTAGGTTATGGAGTTAAAGAGGCTCTTTCAAAGGGTGCTGAGACAACAGGAGATGCTTCTGCAATTCAAACAGCAAGTGAGCTAGGTATAAGCACCGAAGATTTACCAATGTCAATAACTCACGGAACTAATTCGGCAAACGCAAGAGCTGAAAGAACCTTAGCTCAAGATAGTGATGGACAAAAGTATACTGATAAATATGACAATGCTTTCAATGTGGTTGATAATAAAATAAATGAAACATCGGGAATAAGAAACGCTCAAAGCCCTGAGGAAGCAGGACAAACTTTAGTTGATGGTTTAGAAGCTTCAAGAGTTAATCTATTTAATAAAAACTCAGACACTTTTAACTCAGTTCTTTATGATGTAGAACTTAATAATAATGTGAATGATATGCTTGCTAGTGAATATGCTCCTCAATTGCAAGAAAATCTAATGTTTGAAATTGATAAGATAGACAAAATGCTTAAGGGCTCTGTTGTTCCTGAGCAAGAGCAATCACTACTTAAGCAGAAGGAAATACTTAATAGATTGGCTTCTAAGTTAGAGGTTGCCGATGAAGGTGGGAACACTTACGAAGTTTTAAATAATGTTCGTACTGCATTGGGTGATATTGCTTATGACCCTAAATTAGGTCAATTTGAATCTACTAGCTCGTATATCAAAACTCTAAGAAACACAGAGAGAGATATTTCAAATACATTGGTTGATGCTATCTATGGAGCAGACCCTGTTAGAGGTGAAGCTTTAGAAAATACGAATAAAGCTATTTCTAGTCATTTTAAAAACGAGGAGCAAATTGGTAAAGTTCTAGGCAAAAATGTAGGGGCTGAGAAAAAGTTATCAAACGTATTTAATGACACCAAGAAAATCAAAGACATGAAAAAGATTTTTGAAGAGAATGGTCAAATTGGTGCTTTTGAAAAAGCTAGAGACTCTTGGGTTAATAAAAATATTATTAAAAAAAATGCCAATGGTGAAACCCTTTACAAGTCTAGTTTGAAACAGCTTAGAGAAAAAGAAGACCTTTTGAAGGCTATGTATGGTGAGCAATACGAAAACTTTGTTGATCAACAGAAGAAGCTTTTAAACTTTGGTAGTCAATTAGGTGCTAGGTTTCATCAAGGTAGTGCAGGAGCTAATGAAATAAGTGCAGAAAACTTGATTTTTCAACCAATTAAAAAGAAAATAGCTCAAACTAGACTAGGCTCACAGCGTTATGAAGATATTGCAAAGGCAAGAGGATTGAATCCATTAGCGACTTCTAACTTTAACCTTCCTATCCGTGGTACTGTTCGTGGCACAGAGCAAGAGGGTGTCTTTGATAATTGGATACCTCAAGAAGTTGGAATGTTCAGCGGTGAGCAAGAAAGCAACAAAGTGACAGAGAACCCATTAGGTGCAATAGGTCAAAACATGGTGAACGAGGGTAAAGGTAAATAATGAGTTTAAATCTAGCAGTCGCACAAAGAGCGCAATATTTAGATAATGATGGAAAGCCCTTATCTCAAGGGCGTGTTACCTATTACGAAACAGGGACTGGAGATGCCTTGAAAGCCATATATGCTGACCCTGAAGGGATAACTCAACTTGACAGCGAGCTGTTATTAGATATCGGTGGGTTTGTACCTGTAAGCGGTGTTTTTTATTCAGCAGGGAACTATTCTATAAAAGTAGAGCGTAGAACTAACCCTGAAGAGTTAGACCCTGAAGAATATAAATACGCACTAGAATATATGATGCCTAATGTGCCAGGTTCTTTAGATACTAGCACGTTGCTAAATACTCGTGTTGTATATGTGGAATCGGTTGAGGCTATGGCTAATTTAACCCCTAACTCTTACGACTACGTTTATTGTTTCAATTACTATACAGATAACATTGATAACGGTGGTGGTTGGTTCCGTTGGATTCCTACCTCTACAGCACCGACTGACTTAGGGATGATTTTTGCACTATCTGCAAGCGTGGCGATAGGGCGTAACGCTCGTATTTATCAAGGTAATGTACTTAGCTCATACTATGGAGCTACACCTGATAGAGGCGTTAATATGAGCAGTCGGATTGCACAAGCTACTGCTTGGGCTGTTTCCAAGGGTGAGACTTTGGAGCTTGTAAGTGGTAACGTGCAAATTGATGGAACTGTTAATATACAATCGTGTGATGTTCAGATTGATGCGGGCTTTTCATTTGATAGGCTCACGCCTGTTGTGACCTCAGTGCTTAGGTTCAACCTTTGTAATGTGAATGTTATGCAAGTGAATGAAGAGATTGCTGTGGGTACGGATGCCGACCACTATGTGCAGTTTGAAGGTGATTTGAATTTTAAATTATACCCTGCTTGGTGGGGTGCGGTGGGTGATAATACAACGGATGATTTTTCAGCTTTTAGTGCTTCGGCTAATAGTGAAGGTATTCACCAAATTATAAGAGGTTATAAACTCGTTGGATCCGTGGCTCCTATGCTTACGCTTGATAGGGTGCATTTAGTTGATAGTGGGTTTATCAATAACGGAATCGCTGTTTTAACTGTGAATGCTTGCACAAGTACAGAAGGGGTTTATAATAATTTTAGGGCTGTTAGTGGTGACTTTGCAAACTACGTTTTTAACTTTGTAGGGTATGCTAAATGGTTCTTTGACACCACATGTTCAGACGATCAACTTTCAACGCTTAGAACAGCTCTAACAAGTAAGAATTTAATATGGGATAGACCTATTGAATATACGCTTTCACCACTTGTGGATAATCAAGAATACTTTGTGAATCAAGTTAAGTTTGGAACTATTTTTAAATTTACAAATACTCCAAATATTGGACTTATCAACGCAGGTTATTACCGTATCTTTTCAGATGATAGCCTTGTACCTTCCTATATAAATGACAAAATACTAGCTTCTTGGTGGGGGGTTTCAAAGTTTAGTACGAACGCAGTTAATGAGGAGGGGATTAAAAACGCTATTATTTCCTCTGAGAATGGAACGGTTGATTTTGGAGGTGGGAAAGTTCAAGTTGGCGCATCGGTGGTTATACCCGCAAATACTGACAATGTGACTATCAAAAACCTTTTTGTTGAGGTTAATGGTGCTTCTGTTCCCGCTCTAACTTTTACTGATTCAATTATTGAGATTATTGACTCTACAATTGAAGGTGTTGAAACGGATGCTACGTGTAATATAAGCTTGAATAATTGTAAGGTATCATTTAGTGATACAACTCAAAACTTCACTTTATTAGGCGAGAATATAAGCGTTAAAAACTGTGATATTGGAGCATCTAATTGGTTGGGAACTCTTTCCCTTGGAAGTGTTGCAAGTAAGGCGACTACCAAAAGTATTGTTTATTGTGATAACGAGACAGAGGGCGGACGTTTTGAAATTACAACAGGAACAAGCACGAATACTATTTCAAATAATCGTTTTAATGATTTGGCTAGAATTGGAGCAGGAACAGAAGATCAAGAGTTTTTAACCATCTATGGTGGTTCATACACAACAATCAATGACAATGTTATGTATGCAAGTGATAGTGATTTTGGTGTTGATAAAGATACTTGGTATCTAAATTTTTTAGGTACTAGTGAAGCTGTTAAAAGTTTAAGTGTTGTTGATAATGTTTTGAATATAGAACAACCAACACAAACTACTTTGGGGGGTGCACAATTCATTAACGTGAAAGCATCTGGTTATAGTGATTATGGTCATTCTGCTACTATTGAAAGAAATTATACTCATTCGCAACATGGTAATGGATTAGATTTAGAGACGGATAATAATGATGTTGCTACAATTAGCGATATAGGAAGCTCAGGAACAGATAAGGTGTTTGTTATTATATATCGGGGGATATTCCCTTATAAAGATGAGTTATCACAATTACTTGCTTTTACTTCCAAGACTTATCCTGATGTAGTATATACTGCTAATACACTAAGTGGAGGTATGTACTACACCACTCTAACAGTAACGATAGCTGATGAGTTTTCAACCAATAGGACTAGAGGGTTTAGGTTGGGTTGTGGGCGTAGAAATAAACGATGAATATAGCACTACTTAATAATAAATTCAAAGATAAGGAAAACCTATGCAACAATTAACACCGTGGATTCAATCAAGATTCTATTACAAGAACTCAACTCTCCCTCTATCAATGGGGTTTTTGACTTTTTACTACACAGGGGCAACCAAAAAAGCACCTACTTTCCAAGAGAAAAATGGAGCTTTAAACCCTAACCCTGTACCTCTTGATATTGTAGGAGAGGCTCAAATTTGGCTTAGTGAGTCTATTGTTTATGATGTAGAAATAAGAGATGCAAATAACGCTTTACAAGATACTAGGCGTGGTGTTAGTGCTTCTTCCGAAGGTGGAGGAGGCGGGGGGCTTGACTTTGTTACCGCTGCAAACTCTGAGACTATCACTCTTGATGGTCTTGGTACTCAACCGAACCCACTTACAGCCACGCTAAACATTTCCTCAGTAACATCAAATGCTCTAGGTATTACCACAGCAGGCGGTGGGGGTGTCTATGTAGCGGATTTGAGTGAAGCAATTGCTAACAAACTTGATAAAGTAGATGCAACTGCTCAAAGTGTAGAATCTGAGGTAGAATTTAAGAATGGTGTAGAAGTTAGCGGTGCTTTGGCTAATGGCTCTGCAATTACAATGCCTGATAACTCATGGATTAGACCTAGCACAAACCAAGGGGCGTTCTATTTAACCAATGGGATAGACCCTACTTCATTAAATTCAACAATACATTTTTTAAATAGTGGCTTAAGCTTATTTAGTGGGAATGGTGTTAATCAATTTGGTAGTATGATAATGGGTAATGCTCAATTGTATTTGCGTCATTCAGTCGCTAATGTTGCCAAAGACTCCTTGATGCTTGGTAATGAAGGATTAAGTTTACAAACAACAACAGGTAGAGGATTATATGTAACTAGCACAAATTTGGAATTATCAAATACTACCTCAAATATAAGTTTTAATACATCTGGGCTTAGATTCAATGGGTTTAATGGTGGTTATGAATTTATAAACGTTCCAACAGACACCCTAGCTTACACATACGGAGAAAACGCAAGCGGTGACTTGGTGAAGGGTACAGGTGGTGGTGGAGGAAGTCAAGACCTTCAAAGCGTTACCGATTTGGGGGATACTACTACTAATGGGGCTACTTTTGGTGATACTGTAATAACCAAAGATATAAACATACAGAGAAGTACGCTAAATGAAAGTTATGAGTTTTCAGAGCGTGGGATAACTCTAGGATTCCCTGTTGCTACCACTAGACCAACACAAGTTAATAAAACCATTGCTTTTGACATTATGCCCAATGGTTCACCTAGCGACTTTGGGGACAACGGTGTTTCTTGGCTGGATATAGTTGATACAGATGTAAAAGATGATGTCGTTACAGCTTTTAACACCTTAAGGATGGGTATTGGAGGAACTAAGGCAGATTTTGGAGTTCTAGCGTACAATGGGGCCACACCAAAGCCTTTGAATTTCGTTTACGGAGATGCAAGTGATTATTTCTCAGCAGGTAATATTGGTGTAGATGGTAGCTTGAATTGGCTTAAGGATAGTTTTTTCAAGGATAATCTAACACTTGAGAGTGCTACATTCCCAACATTCAATCTTAAGTCCGATATAGCAACAGGAGTCTTCCAAACTTTCAGTTCTACTCTAACTTACGATGGTGGCCTATTTCAAAATACAAGTAGATGGCTTAATAACGAGGGTTCCCTAGTATTAAACTCCTTTGCCGATGATATACTATTCATTACAGGTGGGTCACTAATTTCTAGCGATGTTGCACTTAGAATTAATGCTAGTAAAAACGCATTGTTTAGTGGTAGAATCCTCCAAGGCTCAGTTACAGACGATGGTACAACAGGTGGACAGTTTGACTCTATTCGTACAGACGGTGGGGCTACTTTTGGAGGTGCTGTTAACATAGGCGGTAGTAATTCCTTTGCAGAAATAAATATGCGAAGAAGCTCAGACATTTCTAGGCTTTGGCACTTTGGAGTGTCTTCCTCTGGTGCGTTTGATTTTGTGGAAAGTGGTGTTGCTTCAAGATTCAAAATGAGTCAAGGTGGTGCGATGACGCTTAACGGAACACCTACATTCACAGGGTTATCAAAATTCAATAATAGAATACTCCAAGGTTCAGTTACTGATGACGGTACAACAGGTGTGCAAGGTGAAGACTTTAGGGCTGATGGTAGCTTAGGGTCTATTGTAATTGGTCAATCTCCTAGCTCATCCAGCAAAACAGGTAACTCAATAAAATACACTAGAGATGGAGCGAATTATCTTACATATGGTCTAGGTGGGCTGAGCGGTTCATTACGAATCGGTTCAACATCTTCCTTGACAAACGTACTTTTTACAAGCGACTTGAATAGTAAGTTCTATGGGGATGTTGTATTAGACGCAATTCCAACAGGTACACAAGTAGGCTTAGTTGGTTATGACTCAAACGGTAAACTTATTCAAGGTGTGGGCGGTGGTGGTGGTGTAACTCCAACTGCTTGGGTTAATGCTTCATTAAATTCTTCTTTAGGGGTTCGGTCTAGTATGAGGCCATTAAGGTACAGAGGGGATGGTATAGACGGTGTACAGATAGAAGGATCATGTAGATATAATACTGGTCTGGCTTTATTCCCTGGATTTACAGTTGTTTTGTTCACGCTTCCGAGCGGTTCAAGGCCTAACAAGGATATTAATTTAACTGTTCAAGTAGGGTTTAATGGAGCGGTTCCTCAAATAGAGGCGTGGGCGAGTTTAAACTCTAGCAATGGACAAGTTACTTTAAAAAATTCTGATTCAGTGGCTATCTCTCAACTTTATGACATTACTATAAATACTAGATTTAGTTTAATATAAGGAGAAAAAAATGAGTACAAGCGATTCAATAGTGAAAAAATGGAAAGAATTAGAGAGCGGTGTTATTTTTGACACTGTTACTGATTGTATAAATCATGTAGAGGCAACTAAGTCAACAAATGAAACACTAAAATTTAGTGAAATAATTGTTATCACAAAACAATAACACACAATGCACCTCTTTTACGAGGGGTGTATTTATCTTTAAATAAACATTAATTTAGGAGTTATTTTGAAACAAAGAATCGAAAATCTAAGCTTTGAGGGTGTAATAGTCCCTCTTGCAGAAGTTGAAATAATTAGTTGCTGGTCAACTGTTGATATGAAAGCTAAGACTCACCACAAAGTATCAAGTATTAGAATGGTAGAAGGTGAGGAAGTTATAACAGAGCTTAACCAATATAATCACTCTTTTGAGTACAAAGGTGGCAATATTTTTAACGAGGGTATGCAGTCGCTTAGTGTTCACTTAGCTGACCCTACGACTTAGGAGAGATATGTTTGAATTTTTAGTTGATTTAGCAAGTGGATATGGTGGGGGTCTCTCAGCTATTGGTTTGGGTGTTCTTGGTGCCTATGTTAAGTTTGAGAATCGAAACTTAACGAAATTAATCATGGAAGGGTCAGAAGATATTAAGCATGAGAGGGCTGTTAAGACCTTTGAAAGTGCTTTTAAAACTGCTACACGTTGCTTAGGGTATGAAATTAGACGCATACAAAACGACAAGACACTTCAAGGAAGACCTGAAGATATTTCCTATCGTTTTAATGCTGTTTGGTTGAATGAATGGAAAGAGATGCTTAGATCCTTAAGCGGTGCAACTTACAAAGGGAGACCTTTAGAGCTTTACATTCATTCTGCTTTGAATGATTGGAATGCACAGAGAGAAGTTCTTTTAGATTTCTTGATTAAAGAAATGAGTGGAGTTAAGACACCAGTTGAAAACCTTGAGAAGTTTTTGAGTGGGTTTAAGCACTCTCTTGAATATGGCTCTGAAAATTGGCTGAATAACGGACTTTTGCATCAAGAAGAGATTGCTATTAAGAAGCCTCTTTTCAAAAAGCAAGAGGTTGAAAAAGTAGAGTTAGAAGTTTATGAGCCTGAGCAAACAAAAGCTTAGTGAATTAAAGGGGGCGGTTAATCACTGCCTCCTTTCTTATGTGGATAACTTTGTTGACGACTCAATCCAAGCAGACTCAAAAGAAAACGATAATTGGATATGGAAATGGGACGACTCAGCAAAGACTTTGCACTTGAGTGTTAGAGGCACAGATGAGCTTGCCGATGTTCTGAAAGATATATCAATCTACCCTAGAAGGTTAAAAGGTGTTGGATATGCGTGTGCAGGGTTCTTAGAAGGTGCTGAGAAGGTTATTGACTACACACTTTCCCAATTCCTCAATGCTCACGATAATGGCTTTAAGATAACCCTAAGCGGTCATTCTTATGGTGGGGCTATTGTTCAAATGATGCAACAAATTTTAAGGGTAGAGCATGGGATTCAAGTCACTTGCATATCTTTTGGCTCTCCACGTTGTTGGTTCCCCTTTGCAAGCACTAAGGGGAGGCACTTAAGGGTTCAGATTGAGACAGACCCAATTACGTATCTGCCATTCTTTACCGGTCACATATTCAAGCTTTACAATCACAGAGCGAGCGAACACATAGAGCTTGAGAAAGAGGGTTGGTTTATGAAACCAAGTGATCATTACCTAACAACTTATCAATCAATAATAGAAGGTCTTTATGCCAAATCATAATTATGCAAGTGAATATTTTTTACCCCAAGAGCTTGTACCTCCAAAAGTTTATGATATACTAGGTGCTAAATCTTATTGTTTATTTGAAGAAAAAGTTTTGCAACAACTAGACCGACTAAGGGTAGACTATGGTAAGGCACTTAAAATCAATGATTGGCACAATGGTGGTGGTTATAAAGAAAGTGGATATAGGGAGCTTGGAACGCTTACAGGTGCTAAAAAATCATCTCACAAGTTTGGTTACGCTTTTGACCTTAAGCACTATGACAATAGCTCTTTACAACCTCTAAGGGACTTTATTAGAGCTAGGGGAGAGACTTACGGAATTAAGAGGGTTGAAAACTTTGATAAAACACCCACTTGGATTCACATTGAACTTACAGCTGATTTTGTTAGGGAAACTTATTATTTTAACCCATAAAGAAAGCCCTAGACTCTCTTGAAAATCTAGGGCTTCTTATCAAACAACGACAAGAAAGTTAGGAGCTATCTTGCTGTTGTTAAATATAATCATTTTTTTTCTTCTACCAACTCAAAACATAAAAAAGATAAAGTATCTAGGTCTGAGTGTTGGACTAGCCGATTCATTTTAGAGCCTTGATGGATTTTAACCTTTTGGATTGAGGTCTTTACTTGGCTCTCTTTATTCTTGTGAAACTTTGGAACTACTAAGCTATTCATTTAGACCTCAGATTCCATATCACAAAGAGAATTTAAGATACGAATATGCGTCAACCCTTTTAACTCATACTTGGCTATCAATGATTTCAATTCCTCTTCAAACTTGTAATTTAATTCTTGCAATTCGTTATCATTCATATTCTAACACCTTAAAAGTAACAAGCACTCCCGCCTCTGCTTTACTATTAGCAAGTTGACCTGTTAAATTGACATTTCCTGTCACCTGCCACTTGTCATCAACAAGAACACCTGCAAGAACTAAAGCGTCATTGACACCTTCAACAGCGTTTGGGTAGTCCTTGCTTGAGAGTAGGCGAGGTTTTCTATTAACCATTACAATACGCTTAGAGTTCTTCTTACTTGGTATTCTTCCACTAATCCATAATTGAGGCATTAGACGACTGGTTGCATAGTGTTATAATGAGGGCTGTTTGGGTCAGTTTCTAGCCTCATTTGTGGCTCTTCTTCCACCTTTTCACCACCTAGTATCTCAGTTTCTAAACCTTCCATTTCTAAAGCCTCCTCTTCTTCAAGTTCGTCAATAGCTTTGAGTGATACTCTCATTTTACGAGTGCTAGAGATTAAAGCTTCTCCTCGTTTTGTGTATTTCTCAGAAAAAGCTTTCATCTTTTCGGCTAAATCGCTTGTAGTTTCTGTGAATATCTCATATAGTACATCTTTATTTTCTTCCATCTTATAGCTCCTCTGCTGTTTGGAAAGTTATATCATACTGAACAAGGCAAGCATCGGCAAACATTTTAGCTTGCTTTGCTCTTGCATCGTTACCCTTGGTAGATTTGTAAGAATGTAAATAATCTGTGAATCGGTTCACCCAAAAGTCTTGTCTGTGTTTTTGTTCAGTAGTCATGGTTTAAAAGTTAGTCTATTTCAATCTCAAAATCATTAAATTCCTTAAGTGCTTCCTTAATTTCTTCCTTTGTTCGTGGTACAAGGAAGTTTTTACCTCTTAGGTAGCGTTTTTGTGTGCCTCTAAGCTTACTTTGTGGTGAATCGGTTTTTAGCTCCATTTCAAGAACTAAGTTGTAGTCACAATCGTCTAAGCGTTTTTTGATTACTAGGTCAGGGCGACCAAAAAAATACTTTTTCAAATAACTTTTTACCTCTTCCGGGCAGTAGTCACTAGGGGAGCTTAACCAATGATATAGTTCTTGTGGAGCATGATCAAAATCAAGAGCGTACTTCAAACATTCCTCTTCTGCAAAATTTTGGAGCATTTCCTCACTTATTGAAGCCTTTTGATACTTCTTAGGCTTAGAGCGTAGGGGAGTGGGTGCTTTTTTCTCTTTGATTTTACGAGGAAACGCAAGTCCTTTGTCTTTTGGATGTATCATTGGTAAAACTGCTTTGGGGGATTGGGTCTTGCCCAACGCTTTAGAGCTATAATAAATTTAAGTAAATACATTACACTAAAGAAAACACCCACTAAAGCAAACCCTTCTTTGGCTAATTCAAAGAGGGGAGTTACTTCAATGTGGGCTAGGATTTTCCCCTCGTAATTCTTAAACAAGGTCAAGCCTAGTTAAAAATTGAGCGTCATATCGTGGAGTTTCACTTCTTTTAGAGTATCTCAACTCTTTAAAGTAATCATGATAGCAAGCATCACACTCCTCTCCTTTGTAAACTTTGTTGCGGTCTCCTTTGTCCTTGTTTTTGCAAAGCTCACCAGGACAGCGAACTTTTTCTTTATTAAGCCTATGGTCTTTCTTATCCATTTTGAACCTATATGAGCCTTTTCCCCAAGATGTATGAGGCTTTAGTTTTTGTCCGATAGTGTGACCGCCTTTCATGTTATTCTCCTAACTCTTTTTCAATTGCTCTAAGTTCTTGCTCTCTTCCTAAGCTCCACTTCATATCTGATAAATCATGATCGTAGCTTTTGCCTCCTGAACGCTCACCAATCTTAAAACCTTTTTTCAAGGTGTGCTCAACTGCTGAGGGTAAATTCAACCCTCTTACAAGAGAGTACCAATCAACTTTTATCTTGTGTGCTTTTCCTTCTTTGTCTCTACCCATTACCCAAATATCGTACTTGGAATTTTTACTCATAAGTCATCTTTCATATGTCTTCTTTTAATACTTAGAATATCTTTTATTGTCATATCATCGCCAAAATTCTGCAGCGAATCTTCAAATTCTAAGATTATTTCTATAAGGTTACAGTCCATTTCATACCCACACACTCTTAGACATAGCTGTGTGTGTAATACCTCTGGCCTGTATTCTTTTTCTAGTTTGCTCATTGTTTCCCCTTCCGTTGTGTGATAACTCCACCTATACGCCATGCTACGCACAGCTTATAGCTCCTAGTTATAGTGAATTATACTCATCTTTATTAAACCAAATTTCAAACTGAGAGGAAAATGCTTGACCATGTTTATTGACTTTATCCACTTCTATAAACCCTTCAGTTAGTGACTCTACTAAACCTTTTAATTTTCTGATTTCATATATTGACTCTAATTTACTAGAGTCTAGTAGATTATCTTCTGTATCTATATTCTTAATTATATTGTCTTTTAATAGTTCAACCTTCATATAATGCTCCGTTGTTTAATTTTGTATTTCTTCTCTTAACTCACTATAACAAAACCTAAACCCCATTAAAACGGGGCCTAGCTTCAGACGTTATATTTAATGCTACTTTTTTAGTTTTAAATATATTTCCTCGTACTTTGGTGCGTTGCTCTCTTTCCAATCGCCTTTATATAAGATATACCAAACACCATCTATCATTTTCCAATTTGTTTCTAATCCAAACCAAACAACTTTCTTATTACTTTCTTGTCTTTCAATATAATAAGGTTTTGTAATTCCTTTAGAGTCTTCATAAAGTTCCGTTAACTCTAACCAAGTTTTTATTTTATGTATTTTCATTTTTAAGTTCATTTTTAATTAACCGCACTAAAATATAACACGGTATAAAATCCATTTCGTTCCTCAACGTATCTTATACAGAACGTTATCATTTAGCTTCTATTTCTAACATTCCAATAGCTCGTACAAGAGGAATGAGGTTTCTTAAAAGTTCTTTATCTTTCTGCCTTGAGTCAGCCAATATTGGGTTCATTTTCTTTATTGAATCATCAATCAATATTTCCTTTGACATACAATTCAGTCTATCTATCGCATCTTCTATATCTATTTCCATAATTCCTATTTCCTTATTTTATCAGCCGAAACGATAACAAAGTGTATGAGCAATAGCCGACTAGGTTCTCCCAATCCTTGGCTATCCGTGAGGTACTACTACTCATACACTCAACCGTTATCAATCAAACAATCCCACCTGAGCAGGATTAGCATATTCAATTTTCCCCTCAAGAGCAAGCATTTGCAATTTTGGGGAGTCCTTTAGTTCTATCATTGCACCTTTGTAGAAAGTACCAAGGCTTGATTTTACCTCGTTTGCAAGGATTATGATTTTCACTGCTTCGTTCATTTTAACCTCAAACTAGGCTTTCTCACAAGAGTGACACCCTCAATGAACTCTCCACCTTTTAAATCTTCAAGTAACATTTTAGCGTCTAAGCTTCTAGTTGAAGGCTTGGTTATGATATACTCAGATGGAATCTTATCTAAATTGTAGTTTTCCAAATATTTTAAAGAAGGCGAACCTTTTGCACAAGATACCCTTATAAAAGTATCTTCAAAAACTTCACCTTCATTGATGTTGAATGTTGACCATTCTTTCAAACTCTTGATTTCACTTTCTAGTGTTTTTTTATGGTCACCCATTGCCTTTACTTGTGCTTTTATCTCATTAACAAGGTTCGTTTTTTCAACAATCATTTTCCCCATTGCTAAGAACTTATTTTTCTTTGAAATCCCCAACTCATTCAAATTGGTTTCATCAAAAAGTACCTCCCCAGTGTCTAAATCAATGCTTATGCCTTGTTCAATCACTTCTCTTTCAGCTTTTATTATTTGTTGTAAGTTCATTTCATAGCCTCTTCAATTTCCTTAGCTTTTGCTTTGCTAATCTTATATTTTTTGCGTCCTTGTGCTACTGCATCGGATGGACTTAGGTTGTGTGTTTTACAAAATGCTATTAGTTGTGTAGCATCGTCTAGCCATTCTTTATTTGGGTCGTCTTCATATTGCTTCTGTTGTGGGGCTTCTTCTTTTTTAGAATTATCCATTGTATCAGCATCTTTAGAGTCATCGCATAGTAGAAGGGCATTAAGTGCGTACTTTCGTGAATAGCTACTTGTAGATCCTGTGAGTTGCCCTTCAGACATACCAGCCTTTGATAATTCTTCTCTTGCGTATGCAGTGCACTCAATTGTGTCACCTGTTTCACATTCAACAAATTTAGCTGTCGCTTTAACATAGATACGCTCCCCAATCATTTCTATTGAATCAGAAATAACAATGACGCATTTATGAGTTTCTAGTAGGGGCTTAACACCCTCTAAAATATCCTCACAACTCCTGTAATTGTATTTCCCAAAAGCGTTGTATTGATTCTTAGGGGCTACAAGTTCGGTCTGAACTTTGTTTAGTAATGAATAAACACTCATTTAATCCTCCTCAATCACAAACCCAATTTGCTTTGGGTCTTTGTCTATTAGTTCATATTCTCCACCATCGTGGGATATTAAAAAGCTATCACCTTCTACAACTAAGGATATTTTCATTTTCTTAAGGAATGTTTGAAAGTGTTCTGTTTTGGCTCTGCTTAAAATCGCCTCGTTTTTTAATTCTTGGTAATTAATCATTATTTATCCTCGTTTATAAAGACAGCACCACCTACACCAACTACTAAAGCTATTAAGAAAAGCATTACCATGCTTCCTCTTGTAGAGGCTCCCCAAACAACAGGATTGAATGACAAATAATAAAAACTAGGCATACAATACATAAGGAATAGGGATATTAGCGGAAGTATAATGTAAAGTGACTTTTTCATTACTGATCCCACTTATAAGGTTGATTCACTTTTTCCCAACATTCAACTAATACTCTTCTGTGACTTTCAAGTGTTGGGTTTTTCCCATAAGTTGCAATGCAGTAGTCTAGGTCATTAATTACAGGCTCAAGCTCTACCTTACGGATAAGATATTCTAGGGCTTCAATTTGTTGTCCTTGCTTGATTGCTAAGTCTTCTAGGTTGCTCATTATAAACCCTCCTTAATAGCAGAACCATCTGCAAAAGTGTGTATAACTTGACCGAAGCAAAACACGCTAAACGAGTTATCTGCCAAGAGTTTATTTTTATTCTGTGGGAATTTTGCTATTAGCGACTTCATTTCGTCTGCTATTGTAATAACTGCTGTAACCATTGCATACCTCCTAAGTATTGGTGTGATTCAATTATAGAATTTTGAAACTAGATTACAAGGGTTTTATTTAAATTTTATTTATTTTTAAATAAATATTGTGAAAAGTTAAATAATAAGCTATTCTTGTACTATCACTAAAATAGGAGTTTATATGACTAACAAAAAAACACAAGTACAACTTTCAATGAGTCATGAGCAAAAAGAAATAATGGCTACCTTCTCAAAAGGTATTGCACACGCATCTACTTTGGGAGGTTGGTTAAAAGCCTTAGCATTTAGAGAAATTGATAATGCGACTCCAGAACAAAAGCAAAAGCTTAACGATTTGATGGGGGCTTAATATGGATAGATTAGAAACAGCAAGGATATGTAATGGCTAGACCCTTAAAAAGTGGGCTTGACTATTTCCCATTAGATGTTCACGATGACGATAAAATCAAGTTTATCAGAATTAAATACAAGGTTACTGGAGTAGCTATCGTTTTTGAGCTTTACAGAAAGATATATGCAAATAGCTTTTTCTCTAAATGGTCAGATGATGAGGCTTTGATATTCTCCGATTCAATTAAAGCTGATTATGATTTAGTTAATGATGTTATCAAGGAGTGCTTGAAGCGTGGCATTTTTGATTCTAATAAATATAGTGAACATAATATACTAACTTCAAAGGGTATCCAAGATAGATACGCAGAAGTATCAAGTCGTAGGAAAAACTGCAAAGAGAATACTGAATTTTTCATTACTGATAGCAGATTGCACACTTCAAGTGTAGTTAGTGTTAACAAAAAAGGGGTTAATGTATACAATAACCCTAGTTCAAGTGTAGTTAATGACTACAATAGTACACAAAGTAAAGTAAAGGAAAGTAAAGTAAAGAAAAGAAAAAAAGATGAGAGTGTGGAAATTCCTAAAAATCCTACTGAAATTTTAGAACATCTAAAAAATAAGTTTCCTAAAGGAACACACACGCTTTCTTTTTGTGAAGACTTTTACAACAAATGGACAGCTCTAGATTGGACTGATAGCAACAAAGTTCCTATAAGTTGGAAGCATAAAGTGATATTTGCTTTAAACGACTACCAAGAGAAAAAGCCCAAAGTTGTAGTGTCAAAAAAAAATGAACACAAGCCGATAATCACAGATTACTACAAATCACCAATACATACAGACGAAGAACTAGAAGCGTTTGATGATAAAAAGAAAAATATGAAACTACCTTGGGAGGTTAAAAGTGAAGAGCCAAGCCCTACTTGAAAAAAACATCACACTAACAGACAAGCTCACACAAGCAAACGAAAAAAACAAACGACAACAAGCAAGGATAGATTCAATGCAAGAAACAATTAACAAACAGAGGGAAGATATGGAAATAATGAAAGCACAGATTAAGGGGGCTAGAAAATGAAAGCAGAAGATATTGATTTAGAAAAAGAGCAAGTGTTTGAAACTCCTATTGAGGGGTTTGAGTTTAGTGATAGCAATAGGGCGGAGTACAAAAAAAGTGAGCTTAAAGCTATCGCTAAGCGTCAAGGCGGAGAAATTAAATATTTAGATGAGGAGTTGATGTATTGGAGGTATTGCAGACCCATCCAAGCCCCACAACCCAAGACACGCCCTATGACACACTTTGAAATATTGAAGCTAGATGCTGTGTTTAGTGTAAGATGGGTTGAGGTAGAACCTTTTTGGCAAGTTCACAGAGATATAGAAATGTGGACTTACTGCCTACGCTCAGACTTTCAAAAAGCAGAAACCCCTGAAGATGTAGTGTGGAAGAAGTTGGAGGTGGAAGCGTTTGAGAATGACGAAAAAGCAATCAAACTACCTTGGAGTAAATCAGAATGAATACAAGTGCATTAATTGAAAAAGGAATTGAGCTAACAGACAAGCTCACACAAGCAAACGAAAAAAAACAAACGACAACAAGCAAGGATAGATTCAATGCAAGAAACAATTAACAAACAGAGGGAAGATATGGAAATAATGAAAGCACAGATTAAGGGGGCTAGAAAATGAAAGCAGAAGATATTGATTTAGAAAAAGAGCAAGTGTTTGAAACTCCTATTGAGGGGTTTGAGTTTAGTGATAGCAATAGGGCGGAGTACAAAAAAAGTGAGCTTAAAGCTATCGCTAAGCGTCAAGGCGGAGAAATTAAATATTTAGATGAGGAGTTGATGTATTGGAGGTATTGCAGACCCACCCAAACCCCACAACCCAAAACACGCCCTATGGCACACTTTGAAGTGTTGAAGCTAGATGCTGTGTTTAAGCACAACCAATCTCATGTTATTTGTAATAATTGGTTTTCTTCTATGAGTATTGAAAACCATACCTACTGCCTACGCTCAGACTTTCAAAAAGCAGAAACCCCTGAAGATGTAGTGTGGAAGAAGTTGGAGGTGGAAGCGTGATTAAGCAGAAAAAACCCTCAGTATTCACCATGAGCCTAGATCAAGCCAAAAAGTGGCTCGACCGATTACAAGCTATTAGAGGGGTGAAAAAATGATTGACTCCCTACTTACCTTTGTTTACACAATTCTAGGCTTAGGCACTCTCTTAGGGGTGCTTGTGACCACATTTGCGTACATTGAGAAGAACTTTAACACCAAAAACCAAAAAAACGAATGGAAAGACTAATGAAAGATTCCAAAATGAAAGATATAGAAGCCCTAGAGAAAGTACCACAAGCAGAAAAAGACGCAAGGCACACAGAAAGGCTATACCCTCCAGAACTAGACAAGGCGATAGTGAGTGAGAACCCCTTAACCTACTCAAGAGCAAAGCTAATAAGCTTAATAGGTGAAGCTATTACGGACGATTTAGATGTTATAAGTGATTACATAGATGAAGAAATTGCACCTTTGTTTAAATTAATTTAACAAAAAGCATTGACAACTAGTTTCAATTAGTTAGATTGTACTTATCAAACACAAGGAGCTACACAATGAACAACAAACAACTAGAACACCTAAAAGCAAAGATAAAAGCCCAAAGGGAAGCACTTCCAAAGCGTAAAACATGGATTGAGTTAATGGCTGAGATTGGAACTAAGCAAGGATAACGCTACTGAGCTTGGAGCTTTGCGAAGCATTGCTCTAAACGAAAGTTATCATCTGTCAATCAAACTAAGGAAATAAAAATATGAAAGATTTTGATTTTGTAATACCGAAATACACCCATGAGGTAATGGTAACAGACAATGAAACTGGACTAGAGTTCTCTTACTCACGACACCAATCCGCTAGTAGTGCAATGAGTAAATTAGAGATTCTAAAAACAATAACAACCTACCCACCTACAATAAGAGAAATACTTGATTGATGATAACTGAGGGCTATAAACTGTCACAAAGTGATGGTGTATAACTAGAGTTATCACACAAACAAAAAAAGAGCGTAACTATGGGCTACGCTCTTAATTCTCAAACCGCTAAGAAAGAGATGGATAGTATGAACAAAGAATCAGAAACGATGGTCAAACCTCTGCTCAGGGGTTTAATATTAGCAACACTTACAATGAATTTGCTAGAAAACTTTGAAATAGCCACACTTGGCTACTCTATGGTGATTTACGCTATGACAATGAAAGCGTTTAATGTGGGTGTTAGGAGGTTGGAAAATGTATAAGTTTTTTCTTGATTACGACAGAGAAAATCTTGATGGTATCGTAGTTCCAGAAGACTTTATCTTCACAAAAGAGCAAGTGATAAAGGCGTTTGAAAACATTGACCCTTGTTATGGGAGTAGTGACGATTGGACGCACTATGAAGACGAACTTGAAATGAATTTCCTTCTTGAGGTTGGACAGATAATACAACAAGATTGTTTTAAGTGTGAAGTAGTGAAGAGGGTTTTAAGAACTCCTGATGATTGTGGAGATGAATGTAATGAATTAATTGTTACTTATGTTTGGAATCCTATTTTTGATATTCAACTAGAGCGTAGCCTTGAGAAGTATTTCAAATGCCTAAGCTACTAGCAGACATCAAAGGGCATAAACTCTACCTAGACCAAGACTATGAAAGCTATGTGAAAGCTGTAAATGTGGGTATTAGGAGGTTGGAAAATGTGTAATTTTGAATTGTATGTAAAAGGTTTAGAAATGGAACACATCAGAAAATGTTTTTTTACTCAGAAGTTTAAAATCGTGAGGGGTTGTGGGATTGATGGTCTTTGGGCAAGAATCATAGTTTCAAACTCCACAATAGAAACAGAGCAAATAGCTTTTGACCTCAACGAGGGATATTATTTAAAGGAGACACCGAAAGAATTGTATGAATTTATGATTTCAGAATGGAAGCGATTAATGGGGGATAAAGGAAGAGACTTTTTCCAAGCAGAATGGGAACGAGTAAATGTGGGTATTAAGGGGGGCGAAAATGCTTGATCCACGTTGGTGTTGTAATAAAAAAACCAAAATTATAGACGCTAGAGACACAGAAGTTGGTTATCGTAGAAGAAGAAAATGCTTGATATGTAGTTGTAGGTTTACAACCATTGAGAGAAGAGTAAGTGAAATAGAAAAATTGGACAGCCTAAACGAAGACCAAAAGGTGTTTTTAAACCTTCTATTTAAATCATTTGGAATGGAAAAGGATTATTTTGATGTATAGAGAAGCTTTAAAAGCAAGGAATCAATTAGATAGATTACTCCAAGAGGGGATATTTAAATTCGTTGAGCTTAATAATATCCAATATGAAAAATCGGATTTCCAAAATATGACATGCTCAGGAATTGAACACTCAATTTATCATAAAGGCAATAAAATAATAAGTGCTGTTTTTAAAGGTGAAGGGGCTTATATGTGGTGGGAAATATCTGAACTATGGAGAAAAAATGCCTAAACTCCTAGCAAACATCCAAGACCAAAAACTATACCTAGACCAAGACTATGAGAGCTATGAAGCCCTTAAGGAATTAGATGGTAAAAGGGTAGAGATTAGTTTAAAGGAATACAAAAATACACGATCAAACAGAGCCAACAGATACTATTGGGGTGTAGTAATACCAAGCGTGTTTAAGGCTTTTGCTGAGGTGGGTATTAAGCTAATAAACCATGAGTAAGCCCATGAAGCTTTAAAGCAAAAATTTCTAATGATTGAGGTTAAGACTAAGGAGGGTAGTTTTAGAATACCACAATCAACCTCAAGAATGAAAACAGACGAGTTTGCAAGCTACATCTTTGTAGTAGTGGACTATCTAAGGGAATACTATAATTTTGTAGTTCCTGAACCGAGGGAAAAATTTTGAAGCTCCACTTTTTACCCCTCTTTGAATTTGACCCCACCAAAGACGCTCACAAGGTTCTAGGCTATCCAAAAGACAACGGAAAGATAATACCTAGCCTTGTGTGTGTTTACAAGTGGAGTACAGACGAACAGGGGAGGCATATTTGGCATAAGCTAAGAGCCCAGAGGTGGCGTTTATCGGTTCCTCCGG
>Ga0208790_1000447_pt1 | contig 20694 bp, 15 predicted proteins | sample 10_taG_FD_184083 | JGI IMG/M metagenome (GOLD analysis project Ga0208790, IMG submission 184083) | Marine viral communities from the Subarctic Pacific Ocean - 10_ETSP_OMZ_AT15264 metaG (SPAdes) (version 2) | ecosystem: Environmental > Aquatic > Marine > Oceanic | place: Pacific Ocean | collected... | reverse complement strand
GAATGGATGACGGTGAAAACCCAATTGTATTTCAGGACAAAGAATTAGGCTTAGTTGCATTAACTGTAAAAGGGAACAAAATTCCTCTGACTGAAGATGATTCTACGAATGTAAACGAAAAAATAAATAAAATTTCAAATAGCTTTGATATAGCAAATGAAGATAAAAATGGTGAATTTATTGCATGGTGGTTAGATAAGTACCGTAAATGTCACTTAAAAGTAAAAGAAATATTATCAGAAAGACTGTCTATAGAAGATACTATTTTACAAGAAATATCTGAAAGTGTAGGTTTTTTATTTTATCAATGGCAATACCCTCAAAGTAGATACACACACTATGCAGATGAATTTATGCAGGATACGACTCCTCTACCTTATAATAGTATCATTGATGATAAATTAGAAATGGAAACCCGAACAAATATTGTTCAATTAAGCAATCGAGTTGAATCTTTATTTAAACGAAACATGCAACAAATAATTAAAACAGGAGAAGTTGCTGGAGATGCTCATAAAGAAAATTTAGTTACCGATCATTACCATTATGAAAGATTAAAGAAAAATCAGCCTGAAATTAATGAAAATATTGCTAATGTATTAGGTGGAACCTATACCGTTTTATCGTGGCTTACGATGAATAAATTAAATAATATTCAAAAAATAGTACCCGGGGTTCATGAAGTAGTAATAGAAAACTCTAAAGAAGAAGTAGATATCTTATTAAACAAAATACAAACTCTTCAAAGACCATTTAATATAGATATTCTTAGGTAGTTTTTTCTATCCTATCAGGTTCCTTTACATCCAATTCTACATTAATTATCTTTGAATCTTTCAATAAACGATCAAGAACTTCATCTCTACTCAACATTAATGCATGCTGTTGATCAGCGTTTTGAAGTTCTTTTTTAGAATCTATATCTAACTGTTTCGCCTTTATAGTAGTATTAGATCTTTTATCCTGAACAACTAATTTATTTAATGTTTCAATAGCACCAGTTGAAGCTTTAATAAGTTCGGCAAGAGAAGAGACATTTTCTGCTTCAGGCATATGATGAACCACCTCTTTCATATTATCTATTAACTCTAAAGAATCTTGAATTAATTTAGATGATTTTTGTATAATAAAATCTTCAACTTCATCTTTAGAAATATTAAATCTCTCTGACTGTTGTGCTAACTCTCTACTAGCTTTTGGTACAGTTTTTAATTGCGATATTAAATCTGCTGGATCAATGTCATCCATAAAAGTATTTACTTGAAAAATCTAAATTATATACTATATTCATTGTATGGACGATTTTCAGCCATTGCAGTACGAGGCACTTACTAGTACAAATATATCTTATAATGAGATTGAACTCAAAGTAGTAAAAACTCATCCTGACGCCAAACTACCACATAGAGCTCATGACAGTGATTCTGGATATGATGTGTATAGTGTAGAGGAAGTTCGAGTACCAGGACGAGGATCTATAGTTGTACCTGTAGGCCTAACATTAGCATATATTACACCCGGGTATTGGTTTCGAGTAGAACCTAGAAGTGGCTTAGGATTTAAACATAACATTCAACCACATTTAGGTATTATCGATAATGGTTATAGAGGTGATCTAGGTGTTAAATTATATAATTTTAGCGACGTAAACATAACTTTAAACAAAGGTAGCAGAATTGCTCAATTAGTATTATATCCTCATATTACAGCAACAATTTCCGAAACAGATAAAATCGACGACACTGAGCGAGGTGAAGATGGATTTGGATCCACTGGATAATTATTATGACTTACGAAGTAGAATTTAAATCTCCCGGTAAATCTATACCCTTTCAATACCGAGAGTATACAGTCAGAGCTCAAAATGTCCTTCAAGCAGAAGAAAAGGCATTTAAGCAATTACAAATGGATGAGAGTGTTAATAATGATTGGATTAAAAATGCAGAAGTCCATCAGATAATACATTCCATACAATGACAATTTCTGATATTTGGTGCGAAAAGTATCGACCAAGTACTTTAGATGAAATAGTTTTAGACAAAAGCACTAAAAACTATTTTAATAAAGTACAACAAGATAAAAATATACCTAATGTTTTATTTGTAGGTAAGCCTGGTATTGGAAAAACTTCTCTAGCTAAAATTATTGTTAAAGATATTCTTAAGTGTCAATATCTCTATATCAATGCATCAGATGAAAACGGTATAGATACAATCCGTACAAAAGTTTTAAACTTCGCGCAGACAAAGAGTCTCTTTGGGCAAATTAAGGTTATAGTACTTGACGAGTGCGATGGATTATCTATTGATGCGCAAAAAGCGCTACGCAACTCGATAGAAGAATATCATGACTTAACAAGATTCATACTTACAGCAAATTATAAACATAAGATTATTCCAGCTCTACAAAGTAGATGTCAAATATTTGATATTAATTATGATAAAAATGAATACTTAACTAAATTAATATCTATTGTTAAAGCTGAAGAGATAAAAATTAACAAAGAAAATTTTACAAATATTGTTAATAGTTGTTATCCGGATTTTAGAAAAGGTATTAATACTTTACAAAAATATTATTTGTCTGATGGAGAAAACACTACTACTAATATTACAAAAGATTTTTTTGATGGGCTAATAGAATTATTAAAACAAAAAAAGTATTTTGTGATTCGTAAGCAAATTATTGAAAATGAAGCTTTATTTAACAATGATTATGACGAGCTGTTTAAACGCTTATTTGATTTTATGTATATAAGCTCTATACCTGAAGAAAGAAAAAGAGACTGTCTAATTACAATCTCTAAATACTTTTATCAGAATAGTCAATGTATTGATCAAGAGATCAACTTCTATTCTTGCATACTCGAATTACACCCTTAAGGCATGTAATTCGCCGTACCTAACTTATAGTCACCATCAGGTACGTGAGTTTGCTGTCCAACATCAATAGTCTTACTTTCAACCTCTTTCGGTTTTAATGTAGTATGATCTTCTTGATCGTTAGTTGGATCTTTTCCAGTAGCTCTATGCTCATCCCACGTCTCAGAAAATTCAAGAAGTTCTAAAGGAAGTGTTAAAGATTGATGATAAAAACCAGGAGCATACTCTACGACTATATCAGCTATTTGTGCTTGCGAATCTGTAGCTCCAGTCTCATATATTGCCTTTTTAATTGTAGACAGCATAAGAGGTTTACCTTGTTCGGATAAAGTTAATATTTCATTTACATAATTCTGTCGGGCTTCATCAAGAGCCTTATACCAATCAGATGATTTAAAATTACCAGAAAACTTAACATAATCACCCGCAATAGGACCTGATTTTACAAACCGACCGATCTGGGCTTCAAATAATGTATCGAACGTACTCATTTAAATTATTTATGGTATTAAGCACTTATAAATTAAATAATTATAGATGGCTATTAAACTTGATATATTTAAAAAAAGAAAAAATACAGATAATTATCGTAATTTTTCTTATGCAGATATTCACTTAGACGTACAATTTAATAGTCGACTATCTACTAAACCAACCGGAACATCAAAAAATCCTCAAGATTTTAAATTAGATTACGATACTAAAGCAATTTATAACTCTATACATAATGTTTTTAATACAAAGAAAGGTCAGAAAATTCTTAATCCTAATTTCGGTTTAGATCTTGAACAATACTTATTTGATAATATTAGTAAAGAAAACGGAGACATAATCGGTACTACTATTCTTGAAGAGCTACCATTGTATGAACCACGTATAAAGGTAAATAGTGTTGACGTTTTAGCTAGACCAGATTGGAATGAATATGTAGTAGATATATCTATTACAATACCTTCATTAAATAATCAAGTAGAGAGTGTTAATGGTACGCTTACAACGAAAGGATTTCAATACTAATCATGGCTAATTTTACAGATTTCAAATTACCGACAAATGCATACACAGGGTTTGATGCTCAAAGCCTGCGCGACCTAATTATTGAACGTCTCAATAATGACGACACAATAAATTTTACTGATCAAAACTTTGAAGGGAGTAACGTTTCTGCACTGATTGACATTATTGCATACTCTTATCATACTCTATTATTTTACTTAAATCAAACTAGTTCAGAAAGTAATTTTAATGACGCTAGTCTATATGAAAATATAAATCGTATAGTTAAACTTATAGATTATAAACCAGTTGGTAAGCAATCATGCGTATTACCAATAGAAATTAAAGGTACGTCCGATCTTTCAGCCGGGTATTATACAATTCCGAGATTTACATTCTCCTCTAGTCAAGGTAAAACGTATACATTCGTAAAAGACTTAACCTTTGAAAAAATAACCTCTGATACTGAATCTATTTCTTCTACTACTGATTCTCCACTATTATATGAAGGTACAATAGTGGAATATCCGTTAATTAAACCATTAGGTGAGCAGTTTGAAACAATAAATCTATTACCTGGGTCAAACGTTATAATAGATCACTTTAATATTTTTGTTTTCGTAAAAGAAGTTAGTGAGGACAATAAATGGTATGAATGGAATCGAGCGCCTAGTTTATTTTTATCTGAACCTAATAACAGACATTTTGAAGTTCGATATAATGAAAATAAAAATTATGAATTAAAATTTGGTAATAATGTTAATGGTAAGAAATTAAATTTAAATGATACAATTGCTATCTATTATTTAAAATCAAACGGCCCAGCTGGTAAAATAACAAAAAATGCTTTCTCTGGTAGCTCCACAAATGTATATAATACTACACAATTTGATACAATATTTACAGATATAAAAGATACTTCTCTTAATTATATAACTGTGGCAGAGTCGGTTAATATAACAATAAGTAACGATGAGGATAGTACTGATTTCGGCGTAGAAGAAACTACAGATGAGATTAAACAAAATTCACCTCGATTCTTTAGTTCAGAATATAAACTAACTACAAAGGGTGATTATAAATCGTTTATTCAACGTAATTATAAAAATTTAATTTATGATGTAACAGTATATAATAATAGCGATTATACAAATAGATATTTAAAATACTTAAATGATGAATTAGGATTAACAGATTACTCTTTAGAAACAAATGCGCTATTTAATCAGTATTATTATGCTGATAGTTCTGATGCAAATAATATATATTTAACCATAGTACCTAATTTAAGAAAAAATAAATCTGTTGTAACACGGTCAAATTATCTATCACCGTCATTAAAAGAAAAAATACAAAATGAACTTACAGATTATAAGCTACTTAATAGTGAAATAACATTTATAGATCCAATATACCTAAATTTTGATCTATGTCTTAAATTTACTAGTGAATCAGCTAAGGTATCCTATAAGGATTATACAGAATTACATTTAGTTAGAAGTGCAAGAACATTAATAAATGAAGAAGAATTAAAATCTAAAGTGTTTAATATAATTACGACTTATATAAAAGGACTAAAATTAGGTGATACTATAGATGTTCGTTCTTTAAATAATGAAATTGAAAAAATAGATGGTATATTAGAATTTAAAACATGGAGAACAGACATAAATCAAGGAGTTCCTGGATTGTCTGTCGCTGTATTTAATCCTATTTATAATGGTAGAGATATAAAATTTATTGATACAAGATTAAAATTAAAACCATTTCAAATACCATATATAGAAAACGAGCAATCGTTTAAAAATAAAATCAAAATAACAAGTACTGTAACAACCAAAAGTATAGTTGAATATTAATGAGCGATACAAATGAGTCAAATTGTCCTATTACTCTACCAGTACCTATATCAATTACTGTTAACACATCTGCGGACTCTCCCTCTCCAGTAGCTGGACATTCTCTAGCAAGTTCACATAGTGGGTTTACTCGTATATCAAAGTTTACTTTTAACCCTCTACTCAGCACTATTGGTGACACAGGACTGTCGATACAAAGCTCTTTGATAGATCTATCAATCGCAACATCTGTATGGGATTTTGGAGACGGATATACATTAAGTGGTGATAATGCATTTACGGCAACACACACATATAATGTACCGGGTATATATACTGTAACGGTTTTCTTTTATGATAAAGATGGTAATTCTCATCTTAATACATTAACAGAACAATTAAGTGTATATAATTATGCAAATACTAGAATAGGCATAAGCGTAAAAGATGTAGATACAAATGATCCAATATCTATCACCGCTGGTAAAAAACCGATACAAGGAGATAGATCTTTAGGTGTTGGTCTTACAGCAAGCTGGCAAGATGTTCCTGACCCAGATGAACCTCATACCGTATATTTTACAGCTAGTGGTAGTAAGGCAAAACCATATGACATTAATAATAAATATGCTCACTTAATACCATATAATGCATTTTATGATAAAAATATAAACCTTATAAATAGTATTGACGGAGTACAATATCAATTAAATCCACAATATTTTTTCATAGATACTAATAGTCAAGTTTCTCCTATAACATCTGAAGATCAAGCTGAAGCGGATAAATTCTTACTTTATTCAAGTACGAAGCGAGCACTCAATAATTCTTATGGTTTAGATTTAGCAACCTATAGGGCTACAATACACACTGCTAGTGACACCGGAGAAAAGTTTTATTATTATGATGATATACTTAATTATATTGGAAGTGATCGTGTAAATTTATTAATTAGATTAGATACAAGTACACATAAATTAAAAAACTTTTATATAGATAATTTAGTTACAGATATAAACTTAAGCGAAAGAAATCACTTAGAGACAAACTTTGCAGGAGTAAGCACTGATAACGTTAATGCTATTGCTGGTATTCCAATAAGAGTAACACCGTCATCTCCGACAAGATTATCTTTTACATCTACCGGAATGAAAGAAATGTCTGCTATACAATATAAAAGACAAGGTGATAAATTCCAACTATTTATCGGTTTAGCAGATGAAGAATTAAACATAGGTAAATATTTTTCACAATTTTTCCATGAGCCTACTAGTAATTTTATATCTCTCTCTAATGGAGATTTTGATTATGATCACACCAGCACATTAAGCGCATGGACTGCCACGACGTCTGCAGATGGAACCCCACTTACAGGGTGGCATTTATCAGCTGGTATTGGAGCTGTTCACTTTGCACATACTGCAGGTGTTAACAATTTATATCAAGATGTAAATACGGTTTTAGGAAAAGAATATGAAGTTTCTTTAACTATATCTAATCGTACCGCAGGATGGGTAAGATTATTTTTAGGTACTACTGATCCAACACCACCATACAGTGACGATGGGTTAACAGAAAATAAGACTCACATTGTACTCGTTGATGCAGATAATACTCAACCTCAAAGATTGTACATACAAGCCACTGAAAATTTCGACGGTATAGTAAGTGATGTTACAATTGATTGTAATCAATTTTTTGTTGAATGGGTTAGTGGAGATACAACATCGACGAGCAATATAAGTAGTTTAAGTACTACCAGTTTACCATATAATCCAACAACGGAAAAAACAGAATTAAGCAGCTTTTTATATCTTAACATTGATCCAGTTAGCGCCGGTACATGGACATTAAATGTAACTGGACGGCAAAACAACTTTTCCGCTCTGACTTCACTCTCTGCGTTTAACGACACTATAGATTATGATCCTACAGGACCATATGGTCCTGTGTCTCTTGGAGTTAAAGGTGACAACATTATAACAGGTTCATATACCTTTACAATAAGCCCTTCTACTAATGATGTTGAAATATATAAAATAAACGAAGATATAGATTACTCTCAAGTATTAAAAAGCTATAGATTTCAATCCTTTTTACATGAATATGATAATTTATTTGATGGTGTTTTTACATCATTTGTAGGTCAAGCAAGTTCGAGTCCTACTGTATTCGGTAAAACTATATTTGAAAAAACAGCTAATTTTGTTTCAAATAATACTGATATTGATTTTTGTAAAATAGAAAATATACAATCATTCTATGACTTTTTTAATGAAGATATTGATTTTGTATCACCTAATCCGCCACCTGAATTAAAAAGATTATATAACTTATTTAGTATTAAAATTTCTAAACTATTAGGTGACTACCATAGAGTTAATGATAATTTCGACACACAATATTATACAAGCTCTGCTGCTAGTAGAAATATAGATCTTACATCTCCTATCACTTCATTAACTTATGAAGTAACAGCAGATACAAAATTTGTAGCATTACAAAAATTTAATAATGAATATATTTTAATTAACCCTCAACAAGTACCTGCAAAAAGTGTAGATGGTTCAACAGCTGGTGTATCGGCTACATACCCACTTTCCACGTATAATGTATATAGTAACTGGGGCTGGGAATTAGATACAACAGTAACTGGTGCTAGTGGTTTAGATTTATTGTATGAATTTTATCCATATACAGCATATGATACAACCTTATCAGCTGAAAATATTGAAAACAGTATCATAGATTATAATAATCCTTATACAACAATCTCAAGATCAACATCCTCTCTTAGTGCCAGCTGGGAAAATGACGGTGGTATAATTTTTAATAATCTAGATTATCAAATTAGGAAAGGACTTAGCTTATGACGGTCGATTTAAATACAACTAACCCATTATCGTTTTTGCAATGGAAAACCTACTATGCAGATATTCGCGAAGCTTCAGAACTATCATTATTATATAACAAATATCTCATAGACTGGAAAGATCAGAAAGTAGTTAATACTACTACTAACACAGATTATGTAAAAGGTATTTATACTCAATTTTTAAAAAATATAAATTTAAGTAGTTTACATAGTGATGTTTCGAGATTTTTATCAAAAATTGACGTTGATGATATTTATGAATTAGAACTAGCAGTAGTTTATTTTGTACAATTAATAAGAGCTCAATTAAAAGGTGTTAGTGATTTAAGAGAAGAAGTAAAGTTTTCAACAACTAAAAATAAATTAAAATCATCTAAATTAGGTATACAAAAATACCTTAAAAACTTTATTATACGCTTACTTAGCAATAATGAATTTATTAAAGAAAATACTAATACAGAATTAACAGATATTAATGCACAAAAAATATCTAATAATATACAAATAAATTTAAATTCATATGCTTCTGATCATTTTGTTCAAAAAATACATAATACAGATAAAGATTTAATTTTAGATATGGAGCGGAGGGTATTAAAAGAAATACCAAATATACTACAAGTGTTATCTATAAATAAGGATGGTAAAAAATTAAAACTAAAAACTAATAGTGTATCTTCTCCTGATAGCGTTTTAGGTATTAATGAAAACTTTGTTAATTTTGAGAGATTACCTGATAGATATTTTAGAGGAGAAGATAAGAGATTTCATAATTTAAAATTTTTTTATGAGGGGGAGTTAATAAAGAAATATCTTGCTAATGATTTATATTACGCGGTCGGAAATAAAAATCATGCAACTGTAGATAAATTATTTGAACATGTAAATACAACAAATAATTTATCTCAAAGATATAATCCTAATTTATCTTTAAATCTTACTGAACTAAAAAACAAGCAAATTTATTCAAGACAATTATCATTTAATAATACAGGGGTTACCAATTTTCATTCAGCTAACCTCTCATTTACAATTAACCTATCAGCATTTAAAGGAAGAGAATATATTATTCCAGATCCATCCAAGTATGAGCCAGGAGTTAAAAATGTAGGTCATATCAGAAATAGTAGAACTGGTGAAATTTTACGAAACGTAAAGTTCAAGCAAACAACACCCCTACTATTTAAATCAAAAAATGCTCCATATAAAAATACTGAACTATCTGATTCGGTTAGTTTTTATAATAATAAATTATTACGTAATTATGGATATCAGAGCAAAGAGAATAGTATAGATTATTCACATACAGGTATTAATAAAAAAGAAGATTCAATCAGTTTTTGGGATAATACATCAGATCAAATAACATGGAAAAATACAGACACATATCCAATAAGTGTATTGAACATTTATCCTGAATCTTCAAGGCTCGAAGATTTATTAATTACAAATAAAACCGGAATAAAGCTAAAGAGTGATATTTATGGTAATGAATTTTATTTTATTAAATCTGTTTATCCTAAACGATATGCAGGTACGTCGTACATTACAGCCGAGGACATCGCCACAGCTACCTGTACAACAGTAGCAGAATATTATGATGGTTTATTTTTTAATACTTTACTATCTGCAATTAGTGCTGCTTCCTATGAGGCATCCGGTACACTGTATACTAGTATAGATAACATGGCAACTGCTACCTCTGATATAGGTGTAGATGGACATACGAGTGTATTTGATACTGTTGTTGTAAGCGATACAACTATTTGCTCCAGTGGTAGTGCAGAAGGCTTTGCAGCGCCATTAACTGATTATTCATGTACAACTGTTCTTACTGACGCATTATCATGTGGCTCAGTATCTGCGGTATCAGCTATAGATTGTGGTGATTTTAATAATCATCCTGGAAACTCTACTGATTTAATAGCAACCTATTTTACTGATACAACGGTACCATATTATTCAATTAGTACAGCCTCTATTTATACCAGTTCAACAACTACATATGAATTATCTACAACAAATAACCCTACCACCAGCGCTACCCATTTATTTGATCAACAATATATTGACGCTGGTGAAATTTATGTTAGAAATGTATATACTCAAGTGGTTGAACCACTATCGACAGCATTTAGTAATATTTTCAACAAACATGGATCTACGACTAAAACTAATATTTTAACAAGCAGTAATATTTTAAATTTTGATGTAGTTGAAAATACTATATGTATACAAACATCTGCGGAAACAGTAACTGAATTATATGAATTTGAAGATGGAGTGTTTAAGGTAGGAGCCAGTTCGAAAGCTATAATAACTTAGTAAATATTTTTATATGCCATTTGATACAAAACAATCAGATATTTTTTACAATGAAGAAACAACTCAAATGTTTGTTTGTACTGTTAGTTCTATTACTGCGGATAGATGTCAAAACGGTAGTTCAATAGAAACAGTATATGGCGCATTACCTATTATATATAAAATAGATAAAGACACAAATTATAAATCTACCATATATCCAAAAAATATTGACACAATAGCAACAGATGTAAATTCTGATATATGGGCTCTTACGCCAACGTGCTCTGAGGGTACAAATTATTCATCAATAACAAAACCACTTATTAATTATAATAAGACTAACAATAGATATTCAGTAACGTTTATAGGTAAATACGATACTGCCGCAGAAGGGTTTGCAATATCTAATTTTATTTTCCAAGATATAAATACTGATTTTTTCTTATTAAACGCTGACATTTACATACCCACAGATAAATTTACTATTAATCCATATACATTTATTGATGGTTATTTAAACTCTGACTTAACTCTAGGTAGTAATGCAGTAAGAAATAATAAAGAATCCTTTTATGGAGATACAGAAAGATCACCAGAATATCTTATAAAACCGACTCATGTAGAAAGCATGAGCAGTATAGGATTTAATTTATTATCAGATCAACTAGATAAATCAATTGAACCATTAACTGGTAATGCTGCATTCCCACTTATGCACCATGGTGGTTATATAACCTATAATCCTAAATATACAGCATTTGATCCTGAACATAATATTAGAGTAGATTTTAGAGCACGGTCGTTCAATGTACCATCAATGACAGCGTATGGCAGCTCTACAGTTGTAGGAACAGATCTAAGTACGGGAACACCGGTGGTGACAGCTTCTAGGTGGCTTCAACAATATTTACCTGACGGCCCAGGAGAAGGATTTTGTGTTTATTTTCATGAAAATGTATGTCCTGATTCCGGTACAGTTGTTCCTAATGGTATAGGTAGTACATTAGGTTATGCACCTTCGGAATTTATTGATACCGAGGTAGCTGGAACATCTCAAGCATCGGAAGGAATATTTATACAAGGCCGTGGTGAAACTGTTAATGATGACGGTTCAGTTACTAAATGGAATGATGAGACTAGAGGTCGACTTGCAAATAGTTTTCTAGGTGTTGGTTTTGATATAAGAGGTAACTTTTGTATGAAAGACGAACAAAAACCGGGTTGGTATGCTGAAAATGGCGGCGTCGGTCACTTCACCGGTTATGGTGACGGTACGTTTACACAAACTCCATGTTCTGTAGGTATACGAGGTAGTGTATATCACAATACTCAAGTATTAACTTGTATACCTATGAATACTATGCAAGCAGCGAGCGCGGTACCTATGCATACAACTACTACACTAGCTGATGGTTCAGATGTTCCTTTTGTTGATTATAGAATAGACTTAGGTGACAGGGGAAGAAAAATTACAATTTATAATAAACTCTCTAGTGTTGATACCTATAATATGATTGCAGAGCTCAAACTACCTACAGTAATAAATTCTACTACTGGAGCAGCATATCAACCATGGGCAAATATTGGTGAACATGATGGTGTTGATTTTACAGAAGGCAGCCTCGGAGAAGGCGGCTGGGGTAAACAAGGTAAATTAGCTCCACTTAATGTAGGATTAACTTTTACAACTAGTAATTATTGTAGTTTTTTTGAAATTCAGAAATTCGAAGTAACGGGTATTAAAATAGACGAGCCTTGTGACACAACAGAGCCAATTGTTGATGAAATTAATGCACCTGATATGGCTAATTATATGGCACTTGCATCGCAAAACTTTAGAGAAAGACTAGTGAGAATGAAAGCTAGTTCTGAAGGAGTAACTACTGATGATAAATTAGATATTGATATAGCAATACCAGCAAAACGAAGATTAGCAGATATAGAATATGAAAAAAATATAAGAGATGAAATTACAATTTGCGCACCATCTGAACCAGAAGTAATTGAAGAGGATATATGCGTACAATATCAAAACTTAACTCCTGAAGAAATAGACAAAGCTATATCAGACGCAGAGCTAGGAAATCACGATGTTCTTAATAAATTTATTACGTGTGGTGGTGTCCTACCGAAACCAGAAATTGTTGATATAGAAGAACCGAAAGTCGAATCATTGAGATATGGATGGGAAATGGCATGTACGACGTCAATGCAAGATGGCACCTTCGGTAATGATAGAATTTATACTTTTAACTCTCCTGTTGGTAATCCTGAAATTGATCCTCTACAAGGAGGACGAGGATCTGACGGAATATCATCTATAACATCAACCAAAGATAATTATACTACTAACTGGTGGATGCTAAGAATAGGTAAACATACCGTTTGGGTACATGCTTTAAGTTGGTGGAGAGGAACACTTGAATTAGGATTTACCGAGTTAGATGAACTTTTACCAGGTACATATGCTACTTCTATCTTTCCTAATACACTAAAAATAACTCGTGCGTTTAATGATGCTAGTGTAGATATGATGGCTGATAATCCTGGAATTCGTCACTGGCAATTACGCACATCAACTAATGGTCAAATGACACCTTATTCAAGTGGTCATTTATGGCCAGATAACGATGAAATTAGTTTCGGTGCATTTAAGTCAATTAAATCAGATAGCTATGGCGCGCCAGACGCAAAAACAAAGAGATGCTTACTTGATGAAGTCAAAACAAAAACACAAGATGTAGCAGGAGAAACAGTAGGAGGAGTAGTTGGCGGGTCGCCTGGAGCAGAATCAGGATCGTTTATTACAGAGGTTCCTGGTAACATCATGATTGATCCGCTCGCCGAAACCATCGCGCGAGAAACAATTAGAGGATTGCCAGGAACGTCGGGAGATAATTTAAGAGCGGCCGCTGGAATAACTGACATAAGTTGGCCAGATCTAAACAGATGGATAATTGAAGATGACACGCAGCAACTGGGGGCTGGGTTTTAGTTAAATGAATACACTTACGTATACAGTTAGTTTGAGTGATGGATTATTGCAACATAATTCTGGTACAGGGACTACGTTCTATCAAACTCAGGCATTAACAGGCACCACAGATGTAACATTTGCTCTTTCTGGTTTATCCGCATATGATGCTAGTACCTCTCAAAAAATAAATAAAATAGTAGTAGATTATGATGAAGGTATTAGAGGTCGTGATGGACTTTCCGCTCCAAATTTAATAATTAATAGACCACTATCTACTACAATTATACCAACATTATCTACAGAAACGTTTAATCAAGTACTACAAACAGAATTTACTGATGAAATAGAAAGAAACGTTTATTTTTCTCTATATAGAGATGATCTCGAGGTAGATATTATTGAAGCAAAATTCACAATAACTAAGCCTTCAATAGATATATATGAAAATATAAATCTAATTAAAACAGATTATTTTAATAATGAAGAAGATAATGAAAAAATATTATTAACCTTTATTAATAAAAATCCTGAAGTGTTAGGATTGAGTTTAATAAATTTAAATTTACCAGGCGGAGAAGGTCATGATCCGGCTTTACCTGTACCTAGATACACCGGTACAAATCTCTTTAATATAGGATTCACAACAGAGTATGTACAAGTTGATGCAAAAGATTCAAATACTGGAGACTCTATACAAATATCACTTGACGATATATATACAGCTACTGGTGAAATTAAAAATAATAGTAAAGTTACTTTAAGATATAGAACGAGAGCAGCAGATCCAAATGAGGCTATATTAAAGGAAATTAATTATCCTAATACAGTTGAAGCTGGTAGTTTATTATATGTTCCACTAACTGCTAATACAGGATTTGTCCATTTAAGTGGCTTTGTGAATTGGAACTGTAATGACTTGATAAAAGACGTAAGCTTGCAGAAACAAACAATCAATATTCCTTTAGTAGATATTAAAGGAACAAGAACAAATTTAGCTGATTATACTATACAATACTATTTTCAAGCTGGAGGAACCGTCGGTATTGGTGCTTCACAATCAACACCTCTATCTTCTGGTTATTTCTATGTAGATTTGTTTGATGTGAATGCTTGTGATTCAATAACTACAAGAACAAATACAATAACAGCGTTTGTAAATTACTAAAATAACTAAATAATTATATGGCAATAGAAGACGAAATCATTAATATATCAGATCTAGATGCTGGTACGGAGATATTGAATACTGATAAGCTACTCATTGAAACAAATAATGGTACAAAACTGCTATCCTTTAAAGATTTTGTTATTAGTACAGACAATATAACTTTTGAAGATAGATTAAACGATACTAGTGTTGCTTCTGAAATAGATGGTAGTAATATTTTAACTCAAAGTGTGGATGAATACACTATTCCAAAAGCAGGAACAACAGAAGGAAAAACTCTTACTTACGGGGACTTAAAGCATGTAATTGACATGGCGAAGAAGAACTATGATGATATTACCGCATTGAGTGCCAGGGTGGACGACATTGGTGATCTCGGCACTCAAGTGACCGCTAATGCCGATGCTATCGCGGCAAACGAAGTACATCTAGATGGAACATCTATTGGCTCTGCAACAACAATTCTTAAATCAGTTAATTTTAACGTTAAAAATCTTGATCGCCTCCCGAAGGCTTCAGGTAACCAGAGTTACATTGGATTTGATCATTCAGTATTACCGTCAGGTGCAGACTGGACGACAATCAATTCAGACTTAACAAATTTTCAATTGAACGGGACTAGAGGATTTGAGATTACATATCCAAACACAGCCGCATATGTTGCTAGTACAATACTGTTCCAAGGTCACTTCCGGTTTCCAAAGTCCAGTAAAATAACTATACGAATGAATATACTAGACGTTGATAATAACGAGAAGACCACACGAGACTTCAGTTCCGTTAGTGATAGTAAGAATCAAGTCATTGATTTCGATTATATGGATTTAATAAGCCCAGGAGATACAATATTCTTTAAAGTCCGATCAGCCCCGAGCGGTAACAAGACAGCCATATACAAGAACTCATACTTAAGAGGAACAAAAATAACAAGCTAACGAGATGAGGATTATTCCTATAGAGAGTAAATCTATTGCACCAATAGAATACAGTCACATACATGACTCGAAAATATTATTTACTAAATATAGAGAAAATTTTGACTTCGGATTAACAGTTAACCAATATTATTTTAATAAAGATCCCAAAGATAAAAAAACTAATTTTAATACACAATATACATTAACTAATTTATACCCACTATCTACTATATCCGAACTTAATATACCACATACTGATACATCAATTCAGTCTTTTTCTACTACTATACAACACGGAGATAAGTATCTTAAAACTGATTTTTCTGATCTTGATTCGATATCATCTACATTTGTAGATTCAACAGAATTTAGTCAATTAAGTAGTCAATTTTTCTTTACATTTACTGTTAGTAGTCTATCGTCATCTCCTATTGAGCATACAATTAGTATTAGTCAAGAATATAATAGTATAACATATTATTTAAGTGCCCCTAATAATCAAAATATCACCGCTCGATGGACTTCAGAAGGTCCATCATATTTTAGATTTTATTTAGATAATGATGTAATTGCAATCCACCAACCAGCAGGAACGGTAACCGCCGGGCCCTCTGCTAATATATTAATAAACAATTCTAATACGTTGACAATGTCCGCTCCTGGTACATGGCAAAATACTGTAGCAGATTTAAGTAATAGTTTCTTTGATATTAATAGAAAAATATTAACTAAAGATTTTAAATATATACCAAATAGTTATAGTAAGTACAGCTCGACATATAATACTGACTCAGTAAATTTAAACACATCGACAACTGTAGACCATATTAGTAATAACTATTTTGTTTATAATAATAACTATAACTTTTTTCAGAAGAAACTAGATAATAAAATTGTATCTCATGCTGATATTATTCCATTAAAAAATCAAGCAACGTTAAGTGAATATTATGCTGAGAATAACCATTTTAATTCTGAGCCTTCCTATTTAAATAGAATGTATGAAAAAATTCATTCAGGTACACATCAAATAGGAGGATATGATAAAGTAGGATTATCATATAATATTGGTACATATGATATAGAATTTAAACCAAGTAAGTTAACATATTTTACTACCCCTAATTCATTATCACCATACACTATTCTTAATATTGCAGATTCAAAAATTGATAACTTAGGAGCTGTACCGGGTGATAATCCCTTAATGACAGACAAGGTATTTAAACGACGTGAAGTAATAAAAAATAATACTTTTAGTGATGGTATAAATCCAATTTATTTATGTAGTTGGTTATCTGGTGATAATACCGGAGATAGAAAATGGGTAGATAGATATTATAATCCATTAGTATCTGATTTTAGTTCTGCTTTATCTGGTACATCATATTATGAAGTAGTAACTGCAGCTGGTGCACAAACAACAGAAACATTTGACGTCTCATCTAGCTTAACATTTGAACCTAATAATGATTATATTTTTTATCATATAGGTGAAAAAGACTATGAAAAATTATTTGAAGCATATGAGCCGTATAATGAAGCTTCTGATATAGAATATTTGAATTATAAAGGTGTACCTGTACTACCAAATAAGTCTAAAACTGATGATGAATTAATACTTAATGGAGATAATTTAGGGAGATTTAATGCAAATTTCTCTGGTGATTTTAGTGTTAATTTTTGGTTAGATACAAATGATTATACCTTACCATTTTGCCATCAAATTATAGGTAATTATTTTGATGATGGCTTTGGTGTATTTAATACTGATCTAGTAACACCAAATATTATATTACCTGTAACTAATTCTAAATCCGGGGTGGCGAGTAAGTTATTATTTTTAAATAATGATTTTGAAATATATGATGAAGTAATATTAAAAGATGGATTAGATGAAATCGGTATTAAAGGAGTTGGTCGAAGAGATAATTTCTCAGACGTTTTTGTATTAGGTGATAATAATGTAATCTATGTTTTTAATAACAATAATAATTTAGTAGGAAAAATTGAAAACTTAAAAGATACAGCACCTGAGGATTGTGTAATAGAGGACTTTGAAGTCGGTGAATGTAAAATACATATATTATTTAATCCAGTTACTGCTAAGAAATATTTTACGTATAATACTGATACTAACTTTTCTAGCACCACCACTTCTAGCCCTTCTGCTACAACATTAGGAGTAAAAGGAAAAATATTTGATAGAAATAATAATATTACTATATTAAGTGCTGATAATATAAATGGATTTGGAAATGAGATTGCATTCGATAGTAATGATGTACCTTTTATCTTAAAACAATTTAACCCATCCAACCCAGGAATAAATAGAAACTATATTCAAAAAGGATTAAGAACTGATCAGGATGAAAGAATTCAAGCTGGATTAGATAAAAAATCTAGAGTAAATGGTATTGTAATTGATGACGAAAATCAATTAGTTGTATTAGGAGATAATAATATTATTTCTATTTTAGATAATAACCGTAAATTTATTCGAGCAAGACAATTTTGCAATTTACAAAACTTAAACTTTGAACAAACATATATAGATTTAATATATGATTTTGAAGGTGGTGTGTATAAAAAATATATACTTTTATTACAAGAATATACAGACGGTGTTAGATTAAGTAAGATAAATTTTGACCTCCAGGTAATTTATAGTAAAAATTTACCAGGGGTTGATGTAGCAGATTTACGTTTAACTAAAACATTAACATCTTATTCTTATTTAAAGAAGATTGGTGCTAGTAAGAATAAAATAAAAGTACTATTAAAAACTAAGCCTAAATTTTCATCTACAGGATCCTTCGCTCGAAAAAAGACTGAAATAAGTTTCGATGTAACTCAATTACATCCTGGTTATAATCATTTCTTTATTAATGTATCTTTACGTAAGGGGTATATGGAGCTATATGTAAATGGAAAAGTATTTCAACAAGCGTACTTTAATGCAGGTAAATATGCATTAGATAGTGTATTAGGTACAGGTTGTTATATTGGTACTGTTAGTACTCCATATTATTTAACATTAGCAAATAGATTATTACAACCTAAAAAATATTTTGTTAATAATGCAAAAATAAAAGCATTTAAATTATATAATAAAACAATGAGCTATTTTGATATGTTGGCTCATTATAATTATCATTTAAAAGATAAAAGTGTTATTTGGTCTTATCCCATGGGGCAGCGGACGTACATTGATACTATAGATAAATTAATGAAGTTTAATTATCCTGAAAAATTAAGCAATAAGTATCAAGTTGAAATTAAAAACATGGGAATTAAAGATCCGCTACTTACTGACAAGATTAAAGAAAGAATAGAAAAAGAGATAGAAAAAATAACTCCTTACTACGACGAAATCAAAAACGTCGTTATAACTTAACTTCCAGTTAAGAACACCCTCTTAATATTCTCAAGGTCACTTACAATTTGCTGCGCTAGTGAAGCGCGTTGCGCGTCACTACTCTCCATGATCAATTGCTTACCTTGATAAGTATGCTCATTAACTATTTGACGGTACTTAGCAATTGCGCTATCAAGGGCAGCATATGCTTGTGTTGGTTTTGTACGTTCGAATTCTGATATGTTTTGCATGATATTAATAAAAAAGTTTTTTACTGGAAAGAGAATCTATAAGATAATATAGATCGATAAAGTCTCTCTTATATTTTCGTTCAAATTTCCGGGCGTCGACCTCCCATTTGTTATAATAATATTTATCATTCTCCTTTTCACTGTCTTCATCAGTATAATTTAACCGACGCTCGGATACATGAAGCATGTTATCCTGTATCCAGTGTCTAAATTCATGAAGAAAATGAGCAGCAAATGTGTCGAACTTCTTATCACTACTCCACCCGTTCTGATCTAAATGATGTGTCACATGAAGCTCATCAAACCCAAAATAATATCCACTACTATGGTGATCACATGTCTTAATTTCTATATTGTAATGCTTATTAGATTTACTACGCTTTTGAATTTGATTAAAAAATATATTCGCCGTATTCTGCAACGTCTTAAAATTAATTTTATTCTCCTTCAACCAACGTTTGACCCTAGGTTTGGCCTTTAAATCGATCGTAATCATATAATTATTTAGTCGAGCCTAACATAATACAAATCACTATTATCCCGCGTTTCCGAACGGGTATGCCCCATTAAAAACATGAAACTATATAGGATTTGGTGATAGGGAATCCCCGGTTTTCCGGGGACCCCTAGTTGTGTTCTAAAATTAAGCTGTTATTGTAATTTCAGCTGGTTTAACAACTGGCTTGCTAAACTTTGGAGTACCGGTTAGCAGATTTAATGCCTTCCGCTTGAACCTATCCATCTGACCACCTGGTGTGCTTAAACTACCAATCCGGTTCTGGATATATTCATGATTCCTGTTCTCAATGGCATTAGCCATCCGAGTTGCATGCTGATGGTGATCAACATACTCAGTTACTGCATTAAATGCATCCCAGCGTGATTTACCAAGATTACCTGCACCACGTGAAAACAAAGCTGCGATATCATTGTGACGATTAACTGTGCGCTCATCTTCATCATCCTTCATCGGATATAACTCACCCAAGAAGTTGTACAGCTGTTCTTTAGAAATTGCTGTACTGTCAAGTTTAGCAAAATCTGTGTACATGTTTTTAAGACTATTAATATTCTTCGCGAATACCGCCTTAACCAAATCTAACCGATTACTCCAATTCGAAAAAT
>Ga0208790_1000443_pt1 | contig 20799 bp, 19 predicted proteins | sample 10_taG_FD_184083 | JGI IMG/M metagenome (GOLD analysis project Ga0208790, IMG submission 184083) | Marine viral communities from the Subarctic Pacific Ocean - 10_ETSP_OMZ_AT15264 metaG (SPAdes) (version 2) | ecosystem: Environmental > Aquatic > Marine > Oceanic | place: Pacific Ocean | collected... | reverse complement strand
ACTCCATTTACACGATATGAGTTTAAAGACTCACGATTAATAGCACAGTTGACAGTCTTCCTATCTGCTGAACCTAGAACAATCTGTGGAGTATATGCGGAATGTTGTGAATTGTGAATTTTTGCTGTTGTAAAACTACTTCTATCTGTAGCAGCACCGTGCCAACCCATATCAAACGCATCCACCACAGAAAAATGAACAGATTTAAATACACCATGCAAAGCCCCCGGTGACGAACCATCGATGGGCGGCAATGTCATGTCTCTGTCTAATTCATAACTAACCAGCACATAATTATCAACCTTTCCACTTCCTTTTGAATGTGTTGCACCTGTCCACCCATTCTTAGATTGAGTTGTTTTAACCTCAAACCAAGCGGTCTGTTCTCTGTCTGAGACTTGGACTCCAAAGTCATTTTTCTGCTCTGCGGTATTATGAATCTTTGAAACAGTTTCAAAACCATGATCACTCAACACTCTCTTAATGGCGTACTCAAATTCATAAGCAGCCCTGACTGTTAAGTATACTGTTTGCTGGCCTTTGCTTTCTTCGACATACCTAGCATAGTCAGCAAGCGTCTTAATATTAGGTTCTAGTATTCGAAGAGACATAAAATTATACCCTACAACACTTTCAACCATCGAAAGCACTTCAATAGCAAACTGCTTAGTTCGCATAAATTTCATCAAATCATTATATGTTTTCATCTGTACTCCGTTAAATTTAGTCATTATTTGGATTTCCAATCAATACTTTAAAATTATCATACACTTCATCTACATCGATGTTGCCCTTAATGAGCCGGTATGCCCTTACAGCAGCACGAATCTCATCAGTGTTCAACCAACCGTTTGTGCGGTATTCATCTCGTAGTTCACGCTTTTGATCCTTATAAGGTTCTATCGCCTCTTCGATAGTGTTTAATGAACGAACGTACTCTTTTACGTAACGTCGCTTCTCTTCTAGTGTTTTAGCCATTGTTGCCTCCTTAATGGTGTTTTACTGTTATGCTGCATCAGATTCTACAGGTGTAGATGGTGATGCCTTCAAGGCAAGTCCCTTGAATTTATGGATTAGTTTCCGTTTATGACTGTGGAAAGTTTGTCGTGTGACAATCTTGCCGGGGTAATTCAGAACATATTTGTAATGTTCATCGTATACGACATCATCCAGTCCAGTCATTGACCGGAAGATAAAGCGTTCTCGTTCTGTTGCGTGATATTCGCAGAAGTCAGAGATTAGTTGATAGATAGATTTGTTTGTCATTAGTTCCTCCTTAATGGTGTTATTAATATATCACTGTATACGGTAGAAGTCAAGAAGTTTTTATAAAAAATCGACTCTATTATTCAAAACGGAACTTAATACCAACTTCAATCTGTAACGTTGGTACATGCAGGTGATTCACAATATTATGCCTTTTGCATTCTTCAGCGGTTAGATACCACTCAGCATGTCCTTTCTGGTGTATAATATCAAGAAAGTGTTCTTCCTCTTGTCCGCAGTTTTCTGCCATCATACGAAAAATCTTTTTGTTTAATCTATCTGCCTCTTTTGCATCGGCTTTAAGATCTTCAATCTTTCCTTCCATCATCGAACTAACATCGTGAATCATTACAGTGGCATCGGGATCCATATATCTTTTACCTTCCGCTCCAAAACTCGCCAAAATAGATCCACACGACATTGCTTTACCTTGCACGATAGTTGCGACTGGGATTTTAGAATGTTTAATGTCAGATATCATCGACATTAATGAATATACTTGTCCACCATAGCTATCGATTATCACAGGAACAACTGGTTGTCCTGAATTCTGTGCTTTGCTCATTTCGACAGAAAACTCTTTTGCTGATGATTCATCAAACTTTACCACCCTAATGACAATTGGTAAATTATCAATTAACTCTTTGTCTTTTATGAGTGGAGTAAAATGCTTTATGATATTCATTGTTTGCCCTCTAATAACTAATTAGTTATGTTAACTTTTTAAACATTTTTCCAACCGCATATGTGCTGAATCCCCATTTGGGATCATACTTGAGTCTACTCATATACGGCTTATTAAGTGATATTTTATCTTTCTCTGGTTTGATACCCCAGCAGCGAATAGTTGTTCGCTCGTTGTTGCTATCTATCACTTCTACTATCCAATAATCTTTCCCTGTTTTTGTTCTCTTGGGAATCACTTTGCGAGGAATGAACCAGCAAATTCCTAACATACTATCAAATTCTGAAATGGGTGGAATATATTTCTCGCTAAGTCGATTCAACATTGATTCTGACATTACTAAATTCATTGGAAACACACCAGTTAGTTCAGTCTTGAACTGGATGATATCCTCTTCTGAAAACTCACCTTCTGGGGCATATAGTTCGATGTTCTCGTCTAACTTCTTTGTGCTTTTCGGACGCTCAACAACACAAGCACTCCAAAAATGCTTCATTCCCGTAAATCTATCGTCAATGAGATTATTCAATGCCCCTGCTCGACAAAGAGCATCAAGCGATTTCTTGTTAAGCTTGCTGTATGTTATCTCTTCTTTGAAAAGCAAATCCTCTGCGTTTTCAAACGGACGATTATTGAGTATCTGTTCAATCGCAGATAATCCCAATCCCTTAATCGAAGTAAGAGGTTGAATAAGTGTTTTACCGTTATCGCTAATCTCCCATACTGTTCCAGAATTGTTGATATCCAGAGCAGCGATATCATATCCATGCTTTTTTGCGATATTGATTGCTTTCTCTTTTCTTGTCTCTGGTTCTTTCTGAAGGAAGCTTGCAATCCACTCAGAAGGATAGTAGTTCCACAACCAAGCGCATTGATACGAAATGATAGAATACGAAGTTGCGTGACAAAGATTAAACCCATACTTTGCAAACTCAGACATTGCCGTCCAAATTCTATTCGCAACATGATTTGGAATACCCTTATCGCTAGCGCCCTCAATAAACTTCGCCTCGTATGCTGCAAGAAGATGCTCCTTGCCTGTTCCCTTCTTTGTAAGAAGTTTGCGAATAGTGTTGCCATCTGCCCGAGAAATATCCTTTCCAATACGACTGCAAATCTCTGCGATCTGTTCCTGGTAAATGATATTGCCATATGTCTTTTCTGTTATCTCTTGATAGATAGGATGATGCCATTCGATATCGAGTGTGCCTCTCTTCGCTCCCACAAACAAATCATGAACGCCAAAAGACAAAGGCCCTGGGCGGAAAATGCTGGTTACGGCTGAAAGTTCATCCAAACTATCCGGCATTACTCTCTCACAGAACGCACTCATCCCAGAGTTTGTGAATTGAAAGATGCCTGGTGCAGATGAAACGTTATGAAATACATTTTCCCACACTTCCTTATCATCGAAACCAATTTTATCTGGATGGAGATTCTGAGCATAATACTTCTTAATGTCATCGAACGTTGGTTCAGCGATATTGTAGTGTCGTTTAAGAATATGTCTGATGGAATCCTGGATCATCGTAAGAGTCGATAGCCCTAAGATATCGAACTTAATGAAACCCAGAGGCTCCAGATGTCTCACGTTCTGTCCTTCACTCCATGGGGTGATCCACATACCCTTCGAACGAATAAGAGGCATGTGTTCGTTGATGTTGTCTGCGACAATGCAACCGCCAGCATGCACAGATTGGCTCCTGACGTTGCCGTAGCACGCCTCTACATGTGTTTTGATGTGCGGATACTTCCTCAAAAAATCTTGCAACGTGGAACTGAACTCCATCACCTCTTCAAACGTCGGAACATACACACCCGCATTAATGCCGTGCTTCTTCTTTGCCAGTGGTGTTGCTTCTTGAAGCATTGTACCAGTAACAGCGTTAACCTCTGTGAATGGAATCTCGTAGAATTTTGATATATCCTTAATCAATGAACGAAGTTGAAGTGTGTTCCAATTAGAGATCGGGACTACCGAAAACTCTCCCCATTCATCTGCGAGTTTCTGTTTCAACAGTGCAGGCTCAGCCACATCAAAATCAATATCTGGATACGAAGTCATTCCTTTTGTCATAAAGCGCTCGAACGGTAACTCCCAACGAATAGGATTAACCTGAGTAATATCAAGGGCATATGCTAGCAAGCTGCCTGAAGCGCTTCCTCTTGCTGCTCCTGTTGCCATTGTCGCATTTGCTTTGTCTGCTATAGCTTTCATTGTCAGGAAATATTTCGAAAATCCCTGTGACGCTATCACGTCAAGTTCATACTCAATGCGCTTGATGTATTCATCTGATGTAATCTCTTTATCTTCCAATCCTTGAAGTGCCATCCTTCGTAATGTTGATTCCGCTGTTTCACCTTCTGGCACAACGAAATTAGGCAAACGAATGGTAGCATCTGGCTCAAAGTCTTCAATTTGTTCGTGGGCGATCCAATGAGTCTTTGTGATGGTTTTCAATATCTCGTCATCATCATACGTCTCGTTACACTTTTCAGAATACTTCTTATAAGCCTCCCACATTTGTTCGCCATTCTTAGGATATAACTCATATCCAATCTCCTCAACAGACTTCGGCAAACTAATATCATCAATCCAACTTGGAATACCTTGCGATAACCATCCCAGACGCTTGTACATCTCTCTGTCTTTCCATGCGTCTTGTCGAGGATAATGACTGTCTGCTGTAGAAACAACCGGCACACCCATATCTCGACATGCTTTCAATACATTCTGATTTATCTTGTGCTGTTCTGGAATTGAATTCCACTGAACCTCTCCGTAAAAACGATCACCAAAGATATCAACAAACTCTGCGATCATCTTCTTCATTGCCGTTTGCACTGCTGCTTCGCCATCGTCTTTATGTTCCCACCACACACCAGCCAAAGGTCCTGACATACAAGCACTAGTGCAAATAACACCCTCGCTGTGCTCTCGAAGCATATCAAAATCCATTCTTGGGCGTCGATAGTAGTTCTCCTCGTTATGTGAGGCAGATACCAACTTGTACAAGTTGTTCAATCCTGTCTGATTCTGCGCCAGCAACACAAGATGCCTATACCGGGGCAAGCCGCCGATAGTCTGCGCATTCACCGAACCGTCTGATTCCACCGCTGCTGATGTTTGCTTTTTGCTGTTTAACGAACGGGCGAGTTTCTTGTCTTCTTTTATCTTCTCATAAACCTCTCGCCACTCAGTAAGAGAAGCGTGAAAGTATGCCTCTACTCCATAAATCGCCTTAAAATCGATTCCTTTCTCTTTTAACTTCCTTGCATGCAATATCTGATACGATGTACCCGCCATTGTACCGTGATCAGTCAACGCCAACGCATCCATCCCATTTTCAATCGCAAAATCAATATGCTCCTGTGGATATCCAAATCCATCGTTCCTTGAATGCGTACTATGCGCGTGTAGTCCCACAAATTTAATCATTCTTCGCCCTCTATTGTTGATTGATTATATGCTATCTTATCATGTTTATGTGTTCGTGTCAAGAACTTTGTTGGGCGTCTCATTGTCCTGCCTCTCTCGCCAAGATAGGCACAATACTCATCCCATATTGAAGTATTATAGAACCATTCAGCTTCCACTTTTATCGCATTCTTGTCGCCAACCTCTTGATATACCTCACTAAAGTCAAACTTTCTAGCTGACCATCGCTCATCCAGTGGTAGTTTTTCCGCTTTATCTATTTCTGAAAAAGTGCCAAAGTTGGAAAATGTTCTTGTCGTTTTACGATTTACATCAACTTTACATTTCTGATAATCTTTGTAAAACATAGTGAAAGGTAGTGGTAAATTATCTTTCACTGACTTTCCATTATAAGTCAAATAGAAATTCTTCTCTTTATCGATAATACTTCTCCTGTGCTCCCTAAGAGCGTTAAAGTCATAAGCAGACATCGGAAAAGTGATATAATACTTGTCGGCTACTAACCATTTCGATATTTTACTTGTCACCCAACGCGACATCGCAACTCCATGCAATGCCGCCCAGCCATTAGAATCTCGCCTTTCTCTGTCTTTCGGATGAATAGGAACATAATATATAGGCACTTCTCTTCTCAGTTGATTATGAAATTTGCTTAAATTTCGAAAAGCCCAAACTGGATCAAAAACATAATCTCCAACGTTTTTTCGAATAATCGGAGCAACATCATCATTCGCAACTATCCATATTGTCTTACATCCAACAGTGGCGCACTCTAGTGCCGCCTTCTGAATAAAAGAATATTGATTAGCATACGGATGCATCACAGATGGTATTTCTGTTTCAAAATCAGTTTCAAGGCTTGCTATCGGAATAATACCAGCCATGTGTTGTACGTTTTGTTGTTTATGTCTTACTTGCGACAAAATGCCTCACATATCTATCGTAACCCAAACAAGACGCCGGTAAATCTCTGAGTAGAGTTTGCTCTTTAGTTTTTGTAACTTTGATCGCGCTCTCCCTCGTGCTAATCGTAGTTTTATTCTTCTCCTTTCTTCGGGAGATATGTGATGTTTTAAATCTATAATATTTTGGATGTCCGTATTTTGGGCAGTGTCCATTAAATTTTCCTTTCATTCCTCGTTTATACATTTCTTCGGTTGTTTTAAATCTTGCTGACGTTTCTGAAAAATCAAAATTAAATATATCTTCTTCCTTGATTATCGAGACAGCGCACGCATCTTTTACTGGTGTGTTTCCATCAATCCTATCTGAAGAATAAAACCATATTTGACTTACAAAGTCATCACCAGTTTTAATATAATCAATATCATGCTTCCCTCCTTGATTGAATGCTACCCAATCATAACATATATATTCACCTTTATCAACTATTTTCTTATCTATACCCAAACATTTATCATCTCCGAAATAATAACAAGTATCAAACTTGATTTCTGCGATCTTAGCATATTCATTCGAACATACCAAACTATCGCCATCATATCGAATACTGCTACAAATATCTGAGAGTGGCATGCGTCCTTCTAGAGATAGAAAAAACAACAATCTCTCCCATAAGATATCTTTAGCAATTCCTATTATTTTATCTCCTTGGTGTGTTTTAAGTATTTTCTGTGTGTTTTCGATATTCAGACAACTCAAATCTTCATCATCGAAATAATCAAAACGAAAAGGGCGTCTTTGTTCTGCAAACACGACAGGAAGACGATTGTTGAACGCGAACAAAAGCGCTCTCAAATCGCTCCCCAAGACCACTGTATCATACTCATAAACGTGAGTCAATCCGTTTTCCTCATTCCTTTATTGTCATATCCGCCATATTTCCATTCAGGATGCATCACGTGTAATTTTTGAAGATAATGTTTCCAACCTAAAGCATGTCCAATTTCATGTTCCAATATTCTTTCACGAGTTATGTCTGTCTCTTTAATTAAAATCTTTGCCCTGGTGATGTATCCCGTTCTTTTATTTACTGATGTTTTTGTAAATGCTAAATACTTCTCTTCCACGGATTGATCCGCTGTGGTTATTACTATTCCTGTTCCATAATTATCAACAACACACTCCATAGAATTATAATCGAAAATCACATCTTCAAAATCATATCCACTATTCTCCCAAAAAGCCAAAGCCATCATTACTCTTGTTTCTGAAATTTTTACACCCTCGCATACTTTAACTACGGGAGGGCTGGCCCACGTGCCTACTTTCTGTGGCTTACCAAAAGTCGCAATCTCAAAAAATGTATTGGGATATTTTTCGAGGTATTGGGTATTTGAGTTTAAACACGAGCACAGCAATAATACGAACAACATACTAATACATAGTTGTTTTCATCTTTCACTCTGCACCTCGTCTAAAAGAGATACCAAATCTAAACCTGCACAATCAATCTTCCGTTTGCTTACATGATAATGACTAACAAATCCTGAAAACTTACCGTAGGGTACATCTTGTTCATATTTAGTGGAAGTTTTACCAAATTGATTCTCTGGCGCTTTAAAGGGAATTCCCGTGGCATCATGAATAGCTGCCCATAACGCCTTCAGCGCATTGATTTGCTCTGGATAAAAATCAAGAAAAGGATCTAACTTATTCCCATGCACCCACGCATCATCAATCACAGGACGTTTGCCAAAACCTCGTTGAACATATGTATCCTGATATTTTGGATAATATGCGTTAGTGATCTCAACACCAACAGACGCCCTATTTGAGCGGGAACTTCCAGCGTGAAAAGCAGCATGTTGCATATCCAACGTCTGATAAATAGTACCATCATTGTCTATCATAAAGTGAACTGAAATACCTCTTTTATCTAACACTCTCGCACAAGACGTTGAGGATAAACACACATCCCAGTGATTTACAAAATAGCGAACGCCGCGTTTAGGTCTGCCGGTGTAATCATAGTACGAACCATCCGACGCTTTAATGCCATCCTTATCCGTCCAGAGTACAACTTTCTCCCATTTAATAGGAAAATTTCTACCATTATATATAATATAATTTGAATACTTAAGATTGTTAAACTCTTGTTCTTCAATATCCTTCTGTTTTTCCGTCCATAAACGACGAAAAGTCATTGGGCCGCACAAGCCGTCTGCTTTTAAACGTCGCACTCGTTGCCATTTCTTAATAGCTCTAACAAGTTTATCGTCAAAATGCCTTTCACCAAACCAAGGGGGTTCCCATCCAAGCTTCGCTGCTGATGATTGGTTATAAAAATCTTTATCCATACACTATACGCCCTATATAATGCCTAAAACATAATTTTCCAATATCAAACTATATTTCTTGCCTTTTATATCTACTTCTTCTATCATAGATCTATCAATAACTAGTTTAGAATTAATATTTAATACATTTTCAAACTTCACGTCTGTTGCCCAACTAATCACCGAAACTACCATGTGCTTCTCTTCTGTTGGTTTAAAACTTTCTGGAAGAACTATGCCACTTGATGTTTCTGGTTCTTGTTTTTGGGGTATATCCACTAAAATATAACGGTTAACCGGACTAAACATATATCACCTCTTTTGTTAATGTTAAATAGTGCAAGAATCGTTAGTGCAGAATTTAGAACCAGATCCACCTTCGTCATCATCTATTCGTTGGATCGGAGTTACATCTTTCACTCTCGCTTCGAATTGTTCTTTAGTTATCGCTTCATATGGAGCTTGAGTGTAGCCAGTTTCTTTATATCTCAAAAATGAAACTGCTTTAAGTCTTTTTTCATATAGCTCTAATGCATTTTTAATTTGTGGAGCCTCGGCATCGCTAAACGTAACAGTCACCGACACAGCGTTATCTGCCCAAAAATGTTGATACTGTGCAGCTATCTCCAACTGCTCCCACATACTAACATCTTTTTTACCCTTCTCAAAGAACGGTTCGTGAACTGGAAACTCAACCACTTTTGTATTTGGAGAATATTCATCATCCTCAATAACATATCCAGCTTCCGCTAGCGCTACCAGTAACGTCGAATCACTAGAGAATCGAATACGACGAATGTAATATTCACTCTCTGGAAAATGAATGCCTGGAGTTGAACCGTTCAACAATGAAACAGTACCAGAAGGCTTGATAGAAGTCATCTTAATGGATCTAGGAATACATAACCAATTAGAATATTCTTCGTCTAACTCTTTAACATAATCATACGCTTTATCACACCACTCCAACATCGCTCTCCTTCCAAACTTATTAAACGCCTGGACGATGCCGGATTGTGATAACCCAATACGACGGTTTTTGAGCATCATTGCGTTGGTTTCTAACCAATGAGTATTGGAAAGAGTCACAGTTTTACCATACAGATAAGCAACTTTAAGTGTCTTAAGGTAATCTTCGTAATCGTCGTGTTTTGCTGGAAATGTCTCCGTTAAGCAACACATCTCAGCGTTATGAAGGCTTTGTTCTGAACAAGGGTTCATTCCCACTACCTCTCTATCACGATAATTAACACCATCTTTAAATCTTCCATATGCTCTTGCGTTTTCCAACCAGATAGCTCCCGGTTCACCGTTCTTCTGACACTGTTCAGCATGCCAAGTATAATCCATACCTACTTCAGCAACAAATGAATTGTTTGAACCCCACCGATGATGATAAAGCTTTTCTTGATCATTCTTCATTTCAAGATAATGCATATCGTCATGTTTTCCCAATGCTAATGCCGCAGAACGCCTCACATTACCAGACACCACGCAACGGCCAATAAGATTCTCTGTATCAACAATATCCACAGATGTTATAAGCTCTCCTGCTTTGTCCATATATAACTCTTTGAGATTCTCATGGAGTTCCTTAAGTGGCCCATAGCCAGAAGAAGTGCCTCCAAATCCTTTAATTAACTCACCTTCGGGACGAATCGCGCTATAGTCAAACTTTGGAACTTTGTTGCCAAAAAAGAAACCATCTAACAGAATATGAACGGAGTTAACCCATCCCTCACGAGAATCATCAATAACAAGAACATCATTAGTGTAATGTGGTTCTTTGATAGTAATCGTCCCAGCACCCAGAGTATCAAACCCAACTCCGATACCCACCATGAGAGCATCCATCATCCAAGAAAATAGATAACCACCTTTAGAAGCAATATCAGCAGTTGATCGCATCGCGCAATTGAACAAACCAGCAGCAGTACGCTCTTCCACGAACTTCGTGCCCATCATCCATAGCCCTCTGCCTGGTGGCGTCCATTTGAGATTAAACAAACGCCCATAAGCATCTTTTGCTGTGCGTTGGGCTTTATTATCATTCCATTCTAATCCCAACAGAGCAACGTGCTCTTTTTGCATGTTAAACGTTCCTTCTATCACTCGTCGGCAAGTTTGCCACCACTCCTCAGTACCAGAAGCTCCAGGTTCAAACTCTTCCAGGCGACGAGCGTATGTACGTTTAAACGTCACATAACCCAATGGACCCCAAGGTACCTCTTGTGTTTTATACGGTTCAATGAATACATCCGATAAACGAAATCGACGGATGTTCTTTAAAGTTCTCATAATATACTAGTTTCTCCCTTTATTTCTAAATTTTTCATATCGTTTTTGTAAAACATCTTGTTGCATTTTAGGACTTAATGCCACTGGATTTACCTGAATTTGTGGCGTTGCCGCTGTTGGTGCAATTTTAATATCTACATTAGATGTATCCATATGAATATTGTATACTATTCCATCTGGACCATTTCTATTCTTTGCGATAAATATCTTTCCCTGATTCTTCTGCTTATCTTCCACTGTACGAGACACAGAAAAAATGAAATCTGCTACAAAGCATTTATTAAATGCTTCTGATATTTGCTCCATTGTAATCACTTCAGCGTTTAATCCAGATCGATTTGTTTGAGAGGCTGTCCAAATTGAACATTTAAATTCGGAAGCAATTGCTCGCAGTTCTTCATAAATAGATTCCAATTCATTTCTTTTCTCTTTCCTAATAACAGTTGGCTTGAGCAAATCGGCATAATCAACAATTATCACACTTGGATTTATCCCTCTTTTTGCCAATCGAGATAAATGATTGCGAATAGTATTAGATGAAGCAGATTTAGTTGGGTATTCTTTCACTATTAGTTTACCATCAACGAGCTTGATTTGTTCAAAAATATCTTCTTTAAATTCATTCAAATTTGAAAGGGGATATCCTGTAATACAACTATCATATCGATTTGCAACAACTATATCCCGTAATTCTAAAGTATAATGAACAACTGTTTTCTTTTCCTTCAAAGCTTGCGTGCCTAAATGAACCAAAGCCATACTCTTACCTGCGCCCGTTGGCGCTATCACAACACCCAATTCACTTTGCCCCAAACCGCCACCGCAAATCTGATCTATCTCCTTCCACCCAGTTGTAGTCGGCATACGATGTCTAGGTTTATATCTCTCTTCAAAGTCCACTATATAATCATGACCAAAGTTTGTTTCCGATCCTAACTTTAACGACTCATTGATAACTTTTGAAATCTCATCAAAAGAACACGTCTGTAACAACCCAACAGACTTCATCATAGCTTCTTTAAGATTCTGCTTTCGACAGAAATCCAACGATGTCTCTTTAATATATGCGGCGTCAGTTATATCTTTTGTCTTAATTCTTGCAAAATACTCTCTAACTTGTTTCTGAATCACTTCATCTTCTTCATCTAGCTCAGTACGCAAAATACTAATTAATGCCTCAAATGAAGGATGAACGGTATATTTTGTTCTATAATCTATCACCTTCGATACGAACACTCTAAGATACTCAAGTTCTAAAAAATTAACATCAAGCACTTCTGTTATCTGATCAGCGAAAGGACGATCCTCAAAAATAAGCTGAACTAATCCTTCCTGAAAGGATTTGCCATATTTTGCAAAATTTGTTCCCTCTTCTCTCATATTTTACCCTCAACAATACAAGTATAACACAACGACTTTCAAAGTCAATGTGTTTTTAGTTTTCTCTAGCTATTCTATTCATGTGTGCAGTAAGATCGCTTAAGTTTAAATCACTAAATCCATCAATATTCATCATCTTGATAAGTTCTGTTTTATTAAACGTAAATTCAAAATTCTCTATCGCTTCTTTGGTTATTGTTTTTGCCTGAATCGACATTTGAGGAGAATACAACTGCATCATCTTATAATTATGTTCAACAAGCTCCCTTCCCTCTATAACATTGGAAAAAAACTTAAGTGTGCTGTTTGAATTCTCACAGTGCTCTATAACTTCATCAATTGTATACGTTTTTTCCTCCGATAAAAAATCAAGCCTTTTTGCGACGGTCGCAAAACCAGCACCTTTAATACCGGGCAAATTGTCTGAAGCGTCTCCGATTATTGCTCTCGCTAATGCCATGTTCGTTGGGTGAACGCCTGTCTGTTCAGTAATGCGAGACTTATTTAACAACTCCTTTTTAACCGGCCGCATCAATACAGTCTCTTCATCGCATAGTTGCATAAAATCTTTATCATTTGAAACAATAATCTTCTGCCAGCCTTTGTAATATGGCATCTGAGTAATATAAGATATAACATCATCTGCTTCAATCTCAGGCAGTATTGTCTGAATAACCGGCATAATATTCAAATATTCCATCAATCTACTCTGCTGCCATACTTTGTTCTGCGTCTCTTCGTCTTCCGACAAGTTATGGAAAGCACGATTCAAGCGAATAGGCTTGCGGCCTTCTTTATAGTTCTTGTCCATAATCTTGCGTTTCATTGATCCGTTTGGACCATCCCACGCAAACACAATATGATCTGGCTTTGTCTCTCTTGCTAGTTTTTGTAAAGACTTAATAGTTCCAACCAACCCACCAATAGGTTGTCCGTTGGTGGATAAACTAGGAACCACAATATAACTTCTCAGATACATATTTAATGCATCAATAATCAATACTCTTTTCATTCAATCACCTCAATAATTTCTTCTTCAAAATAATAATCTGACTCATTCTCTCCAACAAACAATATCTCATAAAATACAGAGCCACTTGGAGGAGTCGCCGGGATTGCCGTTGGTTGATCAACTATCAATCCAATATGATATTCTTCATTATCATATTCGTCGAATGCTTTTATTTTCACCAAATCGCCCATCTTATATTTCACAACCTGTAACTGCCTGCTATCTTATCATCTATTGTATAAACCACTCGCTTAACTCCACAATGTCTCAAAGCTTCCCGACACATCGGACACGGCTTAGACATTTTGAAATCATTTCCCTTTCCTACTCTCGCAACATACACCGTAGCACCCTCTGTGACTGTCCTGTCTACCCCCAGGACTGTTCCAATTTCTGCATGAAGGGTAGGAATGCCATACTCTTTTTTTCTGAATCTGTGGCCAAATGAGCAGTAGTTTGACTTGTTAAAAGATCCATTTCTGACTGTTCCTCCTTTCACCAAAACCGCTCCGTGTTTATACTCTGGAAAAATTGATTGATTTGCCAATCTTCGTGCGAGTTCCATATACCTACCAGTTTTGCCGGTGTATTTATATGTCTTTTCTGCTATCTTAATGTGATCATACAAAACGCCTCCTAATCAGATTATATTATAACTGAAAAGGAGGCGCCAGTCAAGTGTTTATTTTCAAATAATCACTTTCACTTTTCAAATAATCACTTTCACACCAAAAGACCATCTCCCACGGATCCAATGTCCGTAAGCGTCATAGTGCCCTGGTGTCCAATTCCACCCTACAACGCGATGTGCGTGGTGTCGGTATCGCGGAGGGGGCGTGTGCCGGTGTGTCGTCGCATGGTGTTTATGCTTCGGTGGGGGCGCCTTATGTGCCTTGTGGTGTGCGTCTGCTGGTGCTGATAAAAGCACCATCAAAGATAGAATATTTAACATGTTATTTCTCCTTTCTATGTGGGATTAGTTTCCCAGTAATTAGACGGCTGTGTTGTTGTTTTATTCAATTTAATGTATTATAAAGTATAACATCTCTTTTAAGATGTTCTATTATTTGTTCTCGCTCTTTTTCCAGCAGTAGTTCAGAAGATGTGTCTGGTGGCAATTCTTCTATCACTTCAAACACAAATGCGTCTTCTCCATATTCGTTCCAGTCTTGCTGGAAATGTTTGTTTTCGTGTTTGTTCTTTCGTAAGTTTCTTTTGTGTGTTGTCCATCTTCGTGAATACTGGGTAGATTGCCCGATATACACCTTTCCGTTTATTGTGTTTGTTATTGAATACGTTGCGGCTGGGAGATTTTGACGGTATTGCTTAAGGTATTGCTTATGGCGTTGATATATGCGTTCTTTATTGTCTTGATTGTATTGCTTGTTGTATTGCTTTTTGTGTTCTTTGTTGACTGGATCTTGATAGTATTGCTTTATGCGTTCTTTGTTGTCTTGATAGTATTGCTTATGGCGTTGATATATGCGTTCTTTATTGTCTTGACGGTATTGCTTGTCGTATTGCTTTCTGCGTTCTTTGTTGACTGGATCTTGACGGTATTGCTTATCGCGTTGCTTTATGTGTTCTTTGTTGTCTTGATAGTATTGCTTGTTGTATTGCTTGATGTGTTCTTTGTTGTCTTGACGGTATTGCTTTCTGTGTTCTTTGTTGTCTTGACGCCATTGCTTGCCGTATTGCTTGTCGTATTGCTTTTGGCGTTCTTTGATGACTGGATCTTGACGGTATTGCTTCCAGTATTCAGCCACACACGCCTTACATTGGTTTCTGTTTTTACGCATCTCACTAATCGGCTTCACTTCGCCACATTTGCTACAAGTCTTATTCATCTTCTTCATAAAAATCTGAAGCCTTTCCTTCTCGCTTATCAAATTTACGGATGATCTCTTCATCCATAATCTCATAAACTCTATTTCGAAATACTTCTTCTTCCATCTTCTTTGCCCAACTGCCTGGTTGAAATCTGACAGTGTTACCATCAGCCATTTCCATCGTATACCACGAACCAGCACTGGATAAGTATTTTGTGCCTTTAACTGCCTCAAAAAGACTTTCATCATCTTGAATGCCTACGTTGTCCACTCCCCACAATATCTTGAAAAAACAGTTTCTTCCTTGTGTTCCAAAGCGAGATTTCTCTAGTTTTACCTTAACCTCTGAACCAATTCTGAATCCATTTTCATCTTCAACAAACGCAGATTTTGCTTTCCTTCCTGTTAGCCAAATACGCAGCGAATACGAATAATGCATTGCTTTGCCACCAGGCGTCATATATGGCGTTGTCATCGCTGTGACTCTCGCGGCTGGGCCACTGGTGATATTTGCCTTTAATTGATTCAACACCAAAAAGGTTGCTTGCTTGTCGGCAATCGGAATGATCAACTTTGACATACCCTTCGCCAAAATGCGTGCTTTCACTGCCATCGATGATTGAGGGTTAAAATCCCCTTCAATATCAGAGATCGCGGGAGTTAATGCCAGAGAATCCCAGACAAACAAAATTCGTTCTTCCGTCGCACCCAGCAACTCTTCGATTGTCTCTAAAACGAACTCGACAGAGGATGCTTGGATGTACATTAGTCGCTCCAGGTTGCACCCTGTCTGCTCCAAAAAAACTGGATCGATAGCAGACTCAGAGTCAAAATATACAACGAGCATATCCTGTTTCTGAGCGTTTGCTGCTATCTGTGCTGCCATGTAAGATTTACCAGAACTATTAAGTCCAGCAATTTCTGTAATCTTACCAACAGGAATTCCAGCAAGCTTGCCTTTGCAAGTAATAGAATCTAACCAGCGCGAACCTGTGGAAATCCATTGTTTTACTTCTGTTGGATTCTCTCCAGTTAAATCATGAGCTACATTTCTGCCTGCTTTCTTGTTGACGATTTTCATCAAATCATGCATTGATACTCTGCCAGGTTTTGTTGCTGCTTTTCTAGCCATTTATTCCTCCTTTAAAAATGTGAAACACCTGATAACCCTGTGCCTCCCTGTGGGGGGGATGATATCATCCTACGTAAATAAGTTGCCGAATCTTCCCAATAGCTCTATAGTTCTATACGCAAAGCCCTCCAACTTCTCATAACGGCTATCGTCATATGATTCATAAAGTGCTAGCACGTGCGTTATGACGAAAAGTCTTATGAGTGTTTGCTCTTCTTTTGATGCATTAATATAATATTTCGAGACAAAATCGCTCGTTTCATTTATCGACACCTTCATTGATCCTTCATTTATATCATAAGAAAAAGGGATATTTCTAGCTACCGGTCCGAATGGGACTATCTCATATTCAGGCAGTAATCGGCTTTTTTTACCGCCAGATCCGGGTTTTCCATTTCTACCTTTATTTTTTATCGGAGGTGTACCGCCACCTCCGTTATTTTTACTACCAGAGCCACGTGCTTTTGGTAGTTCAGACGGGGATTCGCGAAGTATTTTTTTAAAAAAATCCTCCGTATTCTCATTTATCTTCTGTGTAGACTCTGGAGTCATTTTCGATTTATCTCTAATTTTCTTATCCATTTCTACTCTGAAGTTTTTAATACAACCAAGTTGATCAACTAAAGTTTGTGGAAGTTTAACACGATTCTTAAATGCCGAAGTACCGAAAACAGAATCCAGAGCAGCCGGGTATTCAATCTCTACACGAAGAGGATTAAGGATCGAATGGCGATTTGGCCACAAAGCGCAAGAAGCAGAATGTGAAATAATCCTATTTTCTCGTGAAAAATATATACCTTGCTTTTTGCCGGCGCCTGAACTCCTTCCTTTTAATTTCTCCAAATCCAAATACACCATTCTAACAATGATAGTATGTTGGTTGCCGTGTTCATCTGTGCGTGAAAGTGTTTCTTTTCTTTTCTCAAGAACCGCTGGACTGCCCCAATGCAATGGATCACAGGGTTCAACTGGTGTGTTGGAATGTATTTCTTCAACATTATTAGAACTAGTCTCAACGGATATCTTCATCTTAGAAGACAATCTATTGTGATATGTTTCTCCAATAGCTTTAAGCATGTCGTTTCTAATATCGTGTGGGCGTGTTCGCTCTAAATCAAGAATATCTTCAAGAATGACTACAGTGCCGCTATTATCACAATATTCTGAAAACATTTTCCAATGGTCGGGAGTTGGATCCAATCGATACACATTTAGTGGATCTTCTGGTTGCACTTCATGGCATTGAACAAGCAACTCCCCTATTTTTGTTTTCGTAAGAACTGTTTTCTTTCGAGCCAGCTTAAAAAAAGCAGCCGTACCACCAGCACCAAACTTACCAATATCACCATTAGAATGGTAGTTAGCTGCTGCAAATGTAAATGACTTATCCAACTGTTTGCCATCCATACCGTATCCATCATCAACAATGATAAATCTTGCAAGCTTACTCTTTTGATTCTTATTAGGTGAATCAATAATAAGTCTTATATCTGACGCGTCAGCATCCACAGAATTATCTATTAATTCCATAAACGATTCTTTCATTGTACCTCCAAGCGCACCAACGACATGGCTGTAGAGATGATTCGGATCGGATGATATATCTCGTCTGTTATATTCTATTGTTTTTTGTTTTTTCATTATATTCTCCTTTATATTGATATTATATTCCAATCGCTATGATTGAAAATGAAAAACATTTATTAAAAATATGAGGCACCTGATAACCCTGTGCCTCCCTGTGGGAACAAATCTAGACTATTTTCCTGCCATTAATTCATTAAACGCTCGGTCAACTTCGCTTTTTCCGTCAGCGGGACCATACTTGGCAGTCTCAGTTGAACGCTCTTCGGCAGTTTTGTCGCCAGCTAATTGTTCATCGAGAATCGCGTCGATCTGTGTGGAAGAAAGACGCTCGAAAAGAGAGTCAAAATCAGGCATACGATCAAGGAGGGCGGGGATCGCTTGCTCATCTTCCAACAGAGCCGATGTATTACGACGCATTTTTAGATTTGTCTGAGGGTAAGCACCGGGCTTAGTAGGCTTAGTGTAAGTAAGAGTGATATCAGTACCCTCAGAGGTATCTGTGACATCACCATATTCTGGATCAAGAATGTATCCCAAAAGCAATTCATAAGCTTGCTTCCCATAACCATATACCTTGATTCCTTCACTCTCTCTGCCGCGAACGACGACAGGTGAGAAAAAACGAGCACGAACAAAAAGCGACTTAGCCAACTTTTTACTCTCCTCGTCATTGTTTTGTGTACCTTCACGCCATAATGAAGACGCAAATTCGCAAATTGGGCAATTGTCGCCAAAATTACGTTTCGGACACATAATACCTCCGCGATGATCTCCAACGTTATAGTGGAAAGACACCTCTTTCAACGGATCGCCATCTGCAGTAGGCACGATACGAATATCAGTGTCTCCTTCATCTGGGCGAAACCAGACAGATGTGTTATCGCTGGTATTCTCCCCTCGCAATGCAGCGAGTTTCTTTTTCATTAGTTCCATATTGATTCCCATAATTTATCTCCTTTTTTTGATGTTTATGAGTTCGCAACAAGCGTTCCTTGTTACTTTATTATAAAACACTCAACGTAGCATGTCAAGCGTTATTTTGGATTGCATTGGTGTGGCTAATGCAAAAGCCAAAGTCTTGTTCTAGTGATGTCTCGTATATAGCATACGAGATTTTCCGAAAAGCATTTCTCGGCTTTTCTTTCAAAATATTCACCAACTTCTTGTGAAGTCCTCCTTCTTCTCTCATTCGTTTTTCGTTTATACACATATAATAACACAACTCTCTATCGATGTCAAGCGGAAAGCACCACTTTTCTTCAAGAGTTTTCATATTCAACATTGCAATCGATCTAATACGATTAATCTCAGATGGCTTTGAAACTTGTCCGATTTCTGGTTCTGTATGTTCAAAGAAATTTAAATAATGCATTGTCGAAAAAATCGAACTGTTCAAGGTATCATAATAATCCTTAACTGGAACGTTTTGTAGTATGTTTTCCAAATTTAAATTCGAAAACAAAGTAATGGAGTTTAAAAGCCCAGAACGAGCATACTCTTGTAAAATACCAAAAACAGCTTTCTCAACCAATCGAGGAACACCAGTAAGCAACTCAGTGTCAGGTTTAATATAAAAAACATTTACCTTTTTATCTTTAATTTGTTCAAGTATCCCAAGAGCATAATTTGAACTATACGATGCCCCCATAACAATAAACTGCACATCATTATCAATGTCTTTGAAGAACTTTTTAACATTCGGAATGTTCTCTTCATATTCCTCTGGCTTGTCGTATTTCTTCAATTTAAACTTATACTTAGATGCGCGTGATACGTTACTGTTCATTAAATACACATTATAATTTGATGTATCAGCAAACTTTTCTGCGATAGCAGACGCCGCATTTCCTAATCCAATAATTGATATCATAGTTTAAGATCTTCTAACTCTAAATAGTTCTTACCAGCCTTCAAATTAACTAAATAATTGCCCAATCGATTTTCTGAAAATACCTTTTTAATATCAACAATATAATCACGCTCATCGTCGGTAACATCCAATACAATTTCGTCATGGACAATATGCGAAATGAATGATTTCTTACCGATTAATAATTCATCAATTTGAACAGCTTTTTCCAATACCAAATCTGCCGTTGTGCTCTGCACGAGATAGTTTAGCGCTTTCTTCTCTCCAACCATCAATTTACGGCCAAAGGGCGTTGTAACGCTACCATCGGCATACCATCTGTCAAGTGCTTTATTTTTATCGTATTCTCTGCTTTTAATGTCATTCGAATCTGGATTATATAGCCACGCAAAGAATGTCGTCTTCACTTCTTCCCTTGTTAGAGTGCGATTACCAAATACATTTTTCATATTCCAATCATGAATATCCTCTTGTGGTTGCGAATCGCCACACAATGCCAGAAATGTCCTCACTTCGGCGCCATTGTAATCTAGCGAAATAAACCAGTCATTCTTTGGCTTAATCAACTTCCGCATTTCCTTCATCATCGTGAGAATAGGAAAAGAACCAGGAGCAGTGGTTAATCTGCCTGTCACAGTGCCGAAAAGATTGTAATCGATGTATCGTTTTCCATTGAGCAATTTTTTGATTTTTTCACGAGCATACGAATTATAAAACAACGTTTTACAGTCCTTATTGTTAACTTCCAAATCTTGATATTTGATTTTGTACAACAATTTTGCTAGTTTATCCAAATGATCATAGTTTACTGGTTTTTCAAAGTTTTCAAAAACGTGCTTTGTTATCTGATTCTTTGCTTCACAAAACTGCAGCAAAAAGTCATTCGGAACTAAATCAAAAAAGCAATGTTCGTGCAAATTGATCCTACCGATTCGAAATGACTTCAGATACGCCACAAAACGGCGCTGGAGTCTTTTGAAATCATCAAGCATATCCGCTGAACATGCCTCTTCTAAAGACAAACCAGAACACAACAATGAAGCATACTCCACGTTTGGATCT
>Ga0208790_1000439_pt1 | contig 20878 bp, 32 predicted proteins | sample 10_taG_FD_184083 | JGI IMG/M metagenome (GOLD analysis project Ga0208790, IMG submission 184083) | Marine viral communities from the Subarctic Pacific Ocean - 10_ETSP_OMZ_AT15264 metaG (SPAdes) (version 2) | ecosystem: Environmental > Aquatic > Marine > Oceanic | place: Pacific Ocean | collected... | reverse complement strand
AAGCAAAGTCACCAATGAACGTAAGACACGAAATCAAATCACAACTTGCTAAACTTCTTGCTACTGAAGATTTAATTGTAGAGAACAAGAAAGTAGAAACAGCACAGTTTAATGTTCACACTCGTGTACTGACATTACCTAACTGGGACAGAGCAAGTAACAATGTATATGATGCATTGGTAGCACATGAAGTAGGACACGCATTATTCACACCTGATAGAGATTGGTGGGAAGAAATTAAGATATCACCTTCGATTGTTAATATTGTAGAGGATGCTAGAGTTGAGAAATTGATGAAGAGAAAATATGCGGGTATTGCCAAAACCTTCTATAACGGGTATAATGAACTTTTAGATAACGACTTCTTTGAAATAGATGGTAAAGATCTTAGTACTTTTAATCTTGCTGATAGGGTTAATCTTTATTTCAAGGTTGGTGCGTGGGTTGATATATCTTTTTCGCCTATTGAAACATCGATTGTCAATTTAATTAAAAATGCAGAAACGTTTGATGAAACCCTATCCGCAGCAGAAGCGTTACATAACTACTGCCAGCAGGAACAGGAGAAATCCACTTCTCCAGAGACTGGTGAAGATTCTGGGGTGGATGACTCTAGTGTCGATAGTTCTAATAGCAATACCGATACTAGCGACACTGATAGTTCTGACGTGGAAGGTGATGCTGATACTGATTATAGGATTTCTGATGCTACTGATAGTGTAGGTGGTACAACTGGTAGTGATGAGATAGAAGTAGAGACTGCTAGTTCTTTAGAAGATGCTCTTAAAGGACTAACAGATGTTTCTCAAAATGGTAGAGAGAATGCTTATGTGGAACTTCCAAAGGTAGATCTAAAGAATGTTATTATTAACAATAAGAAATTACATTCTGAGATTGAAGAGTATTGGATAAATGAAGAGGAAGATTGGGAAGAACATTTTAAACTTGCTCAACATTTTAATGTAAAGCAGGAGGATAGATTTGATGATGCTGATGATAGGTTTAGGGAGTTTAAGAGAAATGCACAGAAAGAAGTTAATTATCTTGTAAAGGAGTTTGAGTGTAAGAAATCTGCTGATGCTTATGCTCGTGCTACTACTGCTAAAACTGGAATATTAGATACTGCAAGACTTCATACCTATAAGTACAATGAAGATTTGTTCAAGAAGGTCACTGTTATTCCTGATGGTAAGAATCATGGATTAGTATTCATACTAGATTGGAGTGGGTCAATGTCTCATGTGATGCTTGATACTCTTAAGCAACTATACAATCTATTGTGGTTCTGTAAGAAAGTTAATATACCTTTTGAGGTTTATGCATTCACTAATGAGTATCCTGACCCTGAGAGAAAACCATTCTATGAGAAGAAAGAAGGGTTTGCTTTAATCGATGAAACATTTTCTTTAATGAATCTATTCACAAGTAAGGTTAAAGGTAAGGTATTGGAAGATCAAATGAAAAATATCTTTCGTATTGCTTGTCTATTCAATCGTGATTTTGCTAGGTATAATATTCCTATAGGATTGAATCTATCAGGAACACCTTTAAATGAAAGTCTTATTTGCCTTCATCAGATTATTCCTCAATTCCAGAAGCAGAATAAGATTCAGAAAGTTCAGTGTGTAGTTCTAACGGATGGTGAAGGGTCACCTTTAAGATATAGTCAGGAGTTTAAACGTTCATCTTATTATGGTGATGATTCTTATGCTGCTTATATGGGAAGTCAAAGTGTTGAAAGACATTGCTTCATAAGGAATCGTAGGACTGGACATGTATATCCTTGTAGTCATATGGATCGTTATTCTGATGTAACAACGATTCTTATTGAGGATTTGAAACAGAGTTTCCCTAATACTAATTTTATAGGATTCCGTATTCTTCCATCAAGAGAAGCAGGACAGTTTATTCGCCAACATCTTGGATATGGAAGTGAAAAGTATGAAAAGATGATGAGGGTATGGAAGAAAGAGAAGTCATTCACTATTGATTGTGCTGGTTATCATTCTTACTTTGGTCTTTCATCATCTGCTATAGACAATGATGCAGAATTTGAAGTTGATTTAAATGCTACTAAGGCACAGATTAAACGTGCTTTCACTAAGAGTCTGAAGGGTAAGAAGATGAATAAGAAAATACTTGGTGAATTTATTGAACTTGTTGCTTGATAAATAAACACATAAGTTAACTGTAAAGCAATGTCTAAATTTGGCGATTTACTAGGTGGAAAGACACCTGCAACAACACCAGCACCTGCTCCTGTAGCACCTCCAGAGGTAAAGAAACCTCCTGCTCCTCCACTTATAAAGGAACAACCTAAAGCAGAAGGATGGGGTAAACCAAATCTGAAGGCAGGTAATAAGTAATAGGACAATTAAAAAAGTGACCACAAGACTCCTTCGGGGGTCTTTTTTATTGTTATAATATGTTCATATATAAGACACCTATCATTATGACTTTTGAACTTAAGATGACTGAAGAACAAGCAGTTGATGGACTAAGAAGTGTATACGGTAGTGAATTCACTGCTGCTGATGTTAAAGCATTTTGTGCTATGAAGGATATTGGTTATGCTACAGTAACTAAAAAGATACAGAAGTATAAAGTATCTAAAGGTAAGTGGAATCTTGAAGTAACTACAGAAGTAGTCGAGAACATTGAAAAATCATTCAGTGCTCCTGCTGTGGAACCACAAGTAGAAGAAAATCTTGTACCAGAGAAAGATGACACATTCGTTAAGTTTGGTCCTTTTGCAGACCTTAAAAAGATTATTTCTTCTAAGTTGTTTTATCCTTCTTTCGTCACAGGTTTATCTGGTAACGGAAAAACTTTTGGAGTTGAACAAGCATGTGCTCAATTAAAGAGGGAGTTAATCCGTGTTAATATTACAATCGAAACTGATGAGGATGACCTTATTGGCGGTTTCCGTCTTGTTGATGGTGCCACAGTCTGGCATGACGGACCAGTTATTCAAGCTCTCAACAGAGGAGCTATCTTGCTCCTTGACGAAATTGACCTCGCCTCAAACAAGATCTTATGCCTCCAACCCATCCTTGAGGGTAAAGGAATTTTCCTTAAAAAAATCGGAAAGTTCGTTAGACCAGCAAAAGGATTCAACGTTATTGCAACAGCAAACACTAAAGGTAAAGGTTCAGACGACGGACGGTTTATTGGAACTAACGTGCTTAATGAAGCCTTCCTTGAAAGATTCCCAGTAACCTTTGAGCAGGATTATCCAACACCTTCAACAGAATCTAAAATCTTAGGTGGTATTGCTGCCAAGTTGGGTGTTACTGATACTGATTTCTGTAACAGATTAGTAGACTGGGCAGACATTATCCGTAAAACATTCTATGATGGTGGTATCGAAGAGATCATCAGTACTCGTCGTTTGGTTCACATTGTTCGTGCTTTCTCTATCTTTGGTAATAAAGCAAAGGCAATTCAGACTTGTATAAACAGGTTTGATGATGAAACAAAACAGGCATTCCTTGAATTGTATGATAAAGTGGATGCAGAGTTTACTTTAGACTCTGCTGAAGATAAAATGTATGCGGAGGGTAACTGATGTCTAGGAAAATCCACACTGATGAGTATATGCAACCAGGATGGGATGAAACCCCATCAGGTTGTCACCCATATGTAAAAGGTTCACGTCACAATAAGATTGGTATGTGGATTATGTGTACTTATTATGTCTTAATCATTTTTATGGTTACTAGACTTGTGTGGGTATTGAATACGTGATAAGGTTTTGGAGGATCTGGAAGTATGCTCTTGGATCATTCAACGACGAAAAGACTAAACGGTACGATAATTCTGTTGCTTTTTTTCGTAGCGTTATATTCTTTACTTATCTGGCGACTAACTGTTTTATTATTGCGGGGGTAATTCATCATTGGTAAAAGTAACTGATAAATTCTTATCACAAGAAGAGTTTGATCTTCTTGAGGATCATATGATGGGATATTATTTTCCTTGGTATTATATGGATAGAGAATCGTATGAAACTGATACAGATACTTTTCAGTTTCAGCATACTTTTTATAGGGGTGGTGAATATCCTTTAAGGAGTGAATATTATGATTTGGTTAAACCTCTTTTGCGAAAGTTAAAGGTTGATGAGAAAAAACTTCATAGAATAAAAGCAATACTAACAACAAAAACTCCTACACCTAGATTTAGTGGTTATCATATTGATTATCCAGATATGACAACTGTTGCATTTTATGTCAATACTAATAATGGGTACACAGAGTTCCAAAAAGGTGCTAAAGTAAAGAGTGTTGCCAATAGAGCAGCAACTTTTGATTCCAATTTGGTACATGGAGGACATACTTGCACAGATCAAAAAATTCGAGTCCTGATAAATTTTAATTATGAGAGATGAATTTCTTTGGGTTGAAAAATATCGACCTAAGACAATTGATGAATGTATCTTATCTGAGAATATAAAGAAAACCTTTAATGATTTTCTAAATAAGGGTGAAGTGCCCAACTTACTTCTTTCTGGACCTGCTGGGTGTGGGAAGACAACAGTTGCAAAAGCACTTTGTAATGAGTTAGGAGTAGATGTTTATGTCATTAACGGATCGGACGAAGGACGGTTCCTCGATACCGTCCGTAATAATGCTAAAAACTTTGCATCCACCGTATCGCTTTCGTCGGAAGCAAAGCATAAAGTCATTATCATCGACGAAGCAGACAATACGACCCCTGATGTACAGTTACTCCTTAGGGCGTCCATTGAGGAATTCTCAAAGAATTGCAGATTTATATTCACCTGCAACTATAAGAATAAAATCATCGAACCGCTCCATTCCAGGTGTGCTGTGGTTGAGTTCAGTATTAGGGGGAAAGAAAAGCAAGAAATCGCTGCTCAATTCTTTAACCGACTTAACTGGATCTTGGACACCGAACGGATTCAAAATGATAAGAAAGTCCTCGCAGAACTCATTAATAAACACTTCCCAGATTGGCGTCGCGTTCTCAATGAGTGTCAAAGATACTCGGTGGGAGGTAAGATAGATAGTGGAATTTTGGCTCACTTTAGTGATGTAAAGGTAAATGATCTCATTAAAAATCTCAAAGATAAAAACTTTCCGGAAGTACGTAAATGGTGTGTCAATAACTTGGACAATGATCCTTCTGTACTTTTGCGTCGTATTTACGATAGTCTTTACGATTCCTTGGTTCCTAGCACCATTCCTGCTGCTGTGCTTGTTATTGCTAAGTATCAATACCAAATTGCATTTGTGGCGGATCAAGAAATAAATCTGCTTGCTTGTCTTACTGAAATTATGGTGGAATGCGAGTTTAAGTGATGGATACTTTACATCAATTATATGCTACTCCCTTACTTCAAACCCACATAGAGGTTCCACTTAAAGTATTAGAATATATTAAGTCTCAGAAATTTCATCGGCATAATACTGGATATATGACTCATGAGAAGTTATTAGACGATCCATTATTAAAAGGAATAAAAAAACTTATAACACAAAAAGTTGAAGAATACTTTTATGATTACTGTGGATATGCTAAAGTAGTAACTCCAGTTCATATATCTTCCTGGGCTAATCTTCATAAGAAAGGAGATTGGGGTCAACAACATTATCATGAGAATGCAGTAATTGCTTTTGCATGGTATCCTTTAGTAAATGATACTTCTGGTTCTTTTGTTACGTATCCTAGAGAAAAGTTATTTGGAACTACTTTAAGTTTCCCTTATCAGGAACATAATAAATTCAATAGTAGTAATTGGGGATTTACCCCTAAGACGGGAGATTTATATATATTTCCTGCTACCATGATACATGGTATTGATGAATTGGAGGAGGACTTTGATAGATATTCTTTGGCAGGAAATTTTATGATCAATGGACCTGTTCAATGTGGTAAAGTTACTATGGAGTGTAATTTCAAATGAAGGAAGAATTATTAGAACTGTTAAAGAAACATGCTTATAAGAAAGGGGAATTTAAACTTTCTTCTGGGAAGACTAGTGAGCATTATGTAAATTGTAAACCGGTAATTTTAAGTGGAAGGGGTCTTACTCTTGTTAGTTTATTGCTGTTAAAAGAAGTGAAAACTAATGTGGTAGCAGGATTGACATTAGGGGCTGATCCTTTAGTTAGTGGTGTTTCTTTAGTGTCTGCTTTGGATGGTAGAATGGTCAATGCTTTAATAGTTCGTAAGGAAGCAAAGGGTCATGGTACAGGTGCTTGGATTGAGGGCCCTCTGCCCCCAGAAGGGTCTGTAGTGACTGTTTTGGAGGATGTTATTACCACAGGTGGTTCATCGATTAAAGCAGCAACTAGATTGCGTGACGCGGGTTATGTGGTCAATGATGTTATTGCTATTGTAGATCGCCAGGAAAATGGAGAAGCGGATGATTTTATGGAATCTGCTGAATTAAAACTCTCTAGTCTATTTTCTTTATCTGAATTATGCGAATGAATTCACAGACTAAATTAATTTTTGCACTTGAGCATATTGCACATCTGCATGATTTAATAGAGGATAATGAATGGGAAGAGTATCTTAAAGAGCATCTTATATCTTTAGAAATTGAGTTGGAAAGACAACTAAATAATGAACTTACTAGAAAGAATCTTGCCAATGCCAGTAAGGATGGTGTAGAATGACTATTATGAAAAGTAAATTAAAAAAGAAACAAAGACACCAAGTTAAATCTAGGTGGTACTATATCTTCTGGGGTACTGCTACACTATCTGTATTAGCAGGTCAGTTGTATGTTGGTACTGGATATCGTAGGATGTCTAATACTATTAAAAGTGTATTAGAGGCTCCTATAGTATTGGATTTTGGTAGAGTTAGAAGAAATCCTATGATTGTTCCTGAGGGTTTCTATGACTATCCATAATGAGAAGCATATTTTAGAACGAATTAAAGAACTATCAATTATGCTTGGTGGGGAGTACCTTAACCAATCCATAATTAACACCAATGGTGAAAGAGCAAAACGCATTATTATTGAATATGACAATAAAATCTCTGAAAGCGTATAAGACTCCTTTACGTTATCCTGGTGGCAAGTCTCGTGCTTGTACTAAGATGGATCAGTACTTTCCAGATCTTAGTAATTACGTGGAGTTTAGAGAACCTTTTTTAGGTGGAGGAAGTGTTGCGCTTCATATTAGTAAGAAGTATCCTCATTTAAAAATTACAGTTAATGATTTATATGAACCCTTGGTAAATTTTTGGGTTCAGTTGCAGCAGTTTGGTGACGAATTAACAGAGAAGTTAGTAGATTATAAAAATAACCATCCAGATCCTCCTAAAGAATTAAGAAAAGTGGAGGGTACAGAATTTCCTGCATTAGAACTTTTTCTTAATGCTAAAGAAGCAATTAATAAGAGTGGTGTAGATAGTATTGAACGTGCAGCAGCATTTTATATTGTTAATAAATGTTCATTCAGTGGTTTAACTGAATCTTCTTCGTTTTCAAAACAAGCATCTGTTTCTAATTTCTCTATGAGGGGTATTGAGAAGTTACCTGGATATTCTGATATAATATCTAATTGGCATATTAATGGGTATTCTTATGAGTACTTAATGGAGAGAGATGTTCATAAGGATATCTTTATGTATCTTGATCCTCCTTATGATATTAAGGATAATCTCTATGGTAAGAAGGGGGATATGCATAAAGGATTTGATCATGATAAGTTTGCGGAGGATTGTGATAAGTATAAAATTGATATGATGATTAGTTATAATTCAGATCAGTTAGTAAAGGACCGATTTAAGAATTGGCAGGCTGCTGAATTCGATTTGACTTATACCATGCGTTCTGTTGGTGAATATATGAGGGAGCAGAAGAGAAGAAAGGAGTTACTGTTGATGAATTATAATAAACCAAAGGTCCAACCTACCTTTGAGGGATGCTATAATTATAATAGGTTAAAAAAAGAAGGTCTTGCTGAATGAGTATTGGTAATGTAAAACAGTATAAAGGTCAGCCCCGTAAGGATTGGACTAAAGACCATTGGTTACAACACGCAAATATTATGGCCCACTCTCCTTGGATTGATGAGGAGGAGAGGGATTATTGGAAAGATAAGATTAAGGAATTGCAAAAATGACAGAACTTAAAGATTGGTTGAATTCTATTAATTTTAATAAAGAGAATTTGATAGAGGAAGATCTTAGTATAGTTAAGGACTATCCTCCATATATTATTAATCGTTGTCTATCAGGTCATCTTGATTGTATATTGTTTGCTAATGAAATGAATAGGTATCCTAACCTAGACAAAGATATGCAATATTCATTTTATCTAAATACTCTTAGAAAAAAGAAGAGATTTTCTCCCTGGCTCCGTAAGGAAAAAGTCACGGATCTTGAAATCGTAAAACAATACTATGGTTATAGTAACGAAAAAGCATCACAAGCTTTGAAAATTTTATCAAAACAACAATTGGATTACATTAAACAACGACTTGACACTGGAGGAATAAAATGACTACCACGGTAGAACCTGAAGTTAGGTGGTCTCAGGACCAAATGGTAGAGGTGCTTCTTAATGAACCGGACGATTTCTTAAAAGTACGTGAGACTCTAACACGAATTGGAGTAGCATCGAGGAAGGAGAAAAAACTCTATCAATCTTGTCATATTTTGCACAAGCAAGGTAGATATTATATTGTACATTTTAAAGAATTGTTTGCGTTGGATGGAAAACATGCTAATCTCACATCTAACGACGTACAACGTCGCAATCGCATTACTCGCTTACTTGCTGATTGGGGACTTATTTCAGTAGTAAAACCTGATTCAGTTTCTGATATTGCTCCTTTGAATCAAATTAAGGTTCTGGCATATAAGGATAAGGGTGATTGGATTTTAGAACAGAAGTATAACATCGGTAAGAAAGGAAAGACCCAAGAAACGGAGTAATTATGAAAAAGTATTTGAATCAAACAACAGTTAATGTTATTGCTATAGCAACTGCAGTTGTAGCGGGATTTTCTATTGTCGGTGTTGGTCGAGGACCAGATAAGGATATGAAACGACAGATGCTTATGAATAGGCAACTGGATTATGATATAGCCCGACTTAAGAATTGTGGTGAATTAAAACGATTTGGAATTGAGTATCATCCTGAGTCAACAATGAGTTACTTATGTGCTGATGTTATAGTCGCACCGTTTAATCAGCCAGAGTAATTAATTGAAAAAATTTATTTTTGATGTTGATGGAACTTTGACTCCTAGTAGGGGGAAGATTGATCCAGAATTTGCTCCTCTTTTTATGCATTTGACTTGTAGTGAAGAGGTCTATCTTGTTACGGGTAGTGATAGGCAGAAGACTTTAGAACAGGTTACCCCTGAGATATACAATAACTGCAAGAGAGTTTATAATTGCTCTGGTAGTGATGCGTATGAAGGGGATGAGAATGTTTATAGGGATGATTGGGATATTCCTAAAGACGTAGAAAGATTTTTACAGGATGAATTAGATTTTAGTCAGTTTTCTATTCGTAATGGAAATCATATTGAGAAAAGACCTGGTGGAGTTAATTTTAGTATTTTGGGTAGAGATCCTGATCCTTTTAAAGGTAGAGAAGAGTATATGAAATGGGATAAGATTCATACAGAAAGATTGTTTATAGCACATCGATTAAGATATCAATTTCTTAATCTAAATGTGGCTTTAGGAGGACAAACTGGTATTGATATTGGACCTTTAGGGAGTGATAAGAGTCAAATCTTAAGGGATTTTTCTAAAGATGATGAGATACATTTCTTTGGTGATAGAATGGAGAAGGGTGGAAATGATCATTCTTTAGGGGAAGCAGTAAAAGAGATGGGCGGTTATCCGCACCCTGTTAAAGATTGGGCGGACACCCGAACTCAATTATTGGGTCTTTACGACTGAGTATTTTAGGTGGGTGTGGTTAAATAGTAATGTACGCCGTAAGGGTACACAAAACACAAACTCGCTTTTAAAGGAGCTAAGAACAATGGGCACACTAGCCAGGTATCACGCTGCAAATCTTCCGGAACTTTTTGATAAGATAAGTAGAAATAGTATTGGAATTGATGATTATCTCAATAGATTTTGGGATGATACTGTAGATACAACTTCCAATTATCCACCTTATAATTTGGTACACGTAAATAATGTCGAATCGAGACTTGAAATCGCCCTTGCGGGGTTTAAGAAAGATGAAGTATCCGTCTATACGGAGTTTGGAAAGTTATATGTGGAAGGCAAAAAAGAAGAATCAAAGGTCGATGGAGAATTTGTCCATAAAGGATTGGCCCAAAGGTCTTTTGAACGAGTCTGGACGCTCACCGATGATACAGAGATTAGATCCGTCAGCTTTGACGACGGACTCCTCGTGGTACAATTGGGAAAGATAGTTCCCGATCATCATGCTCGTAAGGATTATCTCTAAATATAAATGTTCGAGATGAATTAAGAGGGTATTGACTGCCCTCTTTTTTATTGCTATAATACTAGAAGGTAAATAGATACTATGACTATTAAATTAGTTTTGTTAAAATCGGGAGAAGACATTATTGCGGATGTCACTGAGATGACAGTAGGAGAGCCTGATTCTAAGGATAATCCCCCTAGAGTTATTGGGTATTTTCTTGGAAAACCATGTGTTATTAAATTGAGGGATGTGACAGATCTTGGAAATGAAGGTAAGGAACATAAACAGGGATATAATGTATCACTTTTTCCTTGGATGCCTCTTTCTAAAGAAGATAAGATTCCTATTCCTGCTGATTGGATGATTACGATGGTAGAACCCGTCACTAAATTAGAAGAAATGTATCTTGAGGATATTGTAAAAAATGGAAAAGACAATCAAAGTATTAGCACTGATGAACAATCAACTTCTGATCAGTCAGATTGAAGAAGTTGCTGCAGTTGATATTGGACAACCTGATTGTAAATTAGTAAGTCCTTTTATTATTAACACTGAATCTGGTTCAACAATTTTGGAACCTTTTTTAACAGATGTTACAAGAGACACTAGTTTTATGATGGGATCTGATAAAATAGTTACGTTGGCAGACCCCACACCCGCTTTACTTGAAAAGTATTTAAACTTAACTAAAGAATGATTTTTCTACTGGCATCATTAGTAACATCTCTTCCAGCAGAACCTCCCTGGCAAGAGCATGGTCCGGATTATACTGACATTAATAGAATGGCACAAGAATCTACCAAGAGAGATTATCCTTGGTGGTGGGCAAAGCATGGATGTGAAGGTACATCTTGGATCCCAACAGACGAACCTTGTAGGGATTTGACAGAATGAGATTTTATACTAATGTTCAATTAATTGGAAATCAATTTCTTGTTCGTGGTGTTGAGGATGGAAGGAGGTATGAACATAGGGATGAATTCTTCCCTACTTTATTTGTTAAGTCTAAGAAAAGGGCTAAATATAAAACGTTAAGTGGAGAATCAGTTGAAGCTATTAATCCAGGAACGGTTAGGGATTGTAGAGAGTTCTATAAAAGATATGAAGATATTGAGGGATTTGAGATATACGGGAACGATCGGTATATTTACCAGTACATATCAGAAAAATACCCTGAGGATGAGGTCAAGTTTGACATCAGCCAGATTAAACTTGTTACTTTGGATATTGAGGTTGCGTCTGAGGAAGGATTTCCGGATGTTGAATCGTGTAGTGAAGAGATCCTCGCTATTAGTATCCAGGACTATACGACAAAGCAAATCGTTACTTGGGGAAGTAAACCCTTTGAGAATAATAGGAAGGATGTAAAATATCATCATTGTCCTACCGAGCATAATCTGTTAAGTAATTTTATTAACTATTGGATGGAGGATGTTCCAGATGTAATTACTGGATGGAACATTCAACTATACGACATACCATATATTGCGAAGCGTCTTGAGCGGATACTTGGTGAGAAGTTGATGAAAAGACTTTCTCCGTGGGGACTGGTAAGTCAAGGTGAGATTTATATTAATGGAAGACCTCATGCTGTATTTGACGTTGGTGGTGTAACTCAACTTGATTATCTTGATCTCTATAAGAAATTTACTTATAAGGCACAGGAGTCTTATAGGTTGGATTATATTGCGAGTGTTGAACTGGGGCAGAAGAAATTAGATCACAGTGAGTATGATACTTTTAAGGATTTCTATACAAAGGGTTGGCAGAAGTTTATTGAGTATAATATAGTGGACGTGGAACTTGTTGACCGTTTGGAAGACAAGATGAAACTGATTGAACTTGCATTGACTATGGCATATGATGCTAAGGTCAATTATAATGATGTGTTCTATCAGGTACGGATGTGGGATACGATAATTTATAACTACTTAAAGAAAAGGAATATTGTTATTCCCCCTAAGAATAGATCACAAAAGAACGAAAAGTACGCTGGAGCATATGTCAAGGAACCGAAACCGGGAAAGTATGATTGGGTTGTCAGTTTTGACCTTAATAGCTTGTACCCTCACCTTATTATGCAGTACAATATCAGTCCAGAAACCCTCATCGAAACTAGACATCCCAGCGCAAGCGTTGAAAGGTTTCTAAATCAAGATGCAGAGATTAATGGTGAGTATGCAACTTGTGCTAATGGGGCACAGTATAGAAAAGACGTAAGAGGATTCTTACCAGAGTTGATGGATAAGATGTATGGAGACCGTGTGGTCTTTAAGAAAAGGATGATTCAGGCAAAGAAAGATTATGAGAAGACCCCATCAGTTGCCCTTACAAAAGAGATTGCAAGGTGCAACAATATTCAAATGGCAAAGAAGATATCTCTTAACAGTGCTTATGGTGCTATCGGCAATCAGTACTTCAGGTATTATAAACTTGCTAATGCCGAAGCCATTACCCTTTCTGGCCAAGTATCTATTCGTTGGATAGAGAATAGAATGAACCAGAAGATTAATAAGATTTTAAAAACTGAGGATGTTGATTATGTTATTGCTTCTGATACCGATTCCATTTATCTTAACTTGGGTCCTCTGGTCGAGGCTGTATACAAGGGAAGAGAGAAAACTAATGAAGGCGTTGTCACGTTCCTTAACAAGATCTGTGAAATGGAATTTGAGCCTTATATTGAAAGTGCTTACCAAGAACTGGCCGACTACGTAAATGCGTATGACCAGAAGATGGTTATGGCACGAGAGAACATTGCTGACCGTGGTATATGGACTGCGAAGAAGCGATATATTCTTAATGTGTGGGATAGTGAAGGAGTAAGGTATGAAGAACCTAAGTTAAAGATGATGGGTATTGAGGCAGTTAAGTCTTCAACACCTGCACCTTGTCGTACTATGATTAAGGATGCCTTAAAGATAATGATGAACGGTACTGAAGATGAGGTGCAGAAGTTTATTGAAAATTCACGTAAGAAATTTAGGACTTTACCTCCTGAAGATATATCATTCCCTCGGTCTGCATCTAATGTAGATAAGTATTCTGCTCATTCTACGATATACTCTAAAGGAACTCCTATACATATACGTGGTGCCTTATTGTATAATCATTATGTTAAAAAGCATAAGTTAGACAATAAGTATTCCCTCATTCAGAACGGTGAAAAGATCAAATTCTGTTACCTGAAGAAACCAAATATTATTCATGAGAATATTATTTCTTTCATTCAGGATTTTCCGCATGAGATTGGTCTTGACAAGTATATCGACTATGACTTACAATTTAACAAATCCTTCTTAGAACCACTTAAGATCATTTTAGATGCGATTGGTTGGAATGTAGAAAAAACTGTAAACTTAGAATCCTTTTTTTCCTAATGGACCTTCCTATTAACGACAAAGATTTGGATATTATTGTTAAGGCACTTGCTCTTGGTGGTGATACTAGACTTTATTTTTTACTTAAGAATCTTAGGGAGGAGAGGAAAATTGACTTTAATGTATCTAGATCAAATATGGATAATGTAGTTAAAGTTTATGCAGAATCTGATGATTATCAATGTAAACATGGAGAGTGTGACATCTAATGGATTTACCTATTGACGACCAAGAATTAAACATTATAGTTAAAGCTTTACATTATCGAACCAAATTACAATTTATAGGTGGCGATACTGCATTGTATGAAAAATTGAAATTGGTTAAAGAAGTAAGGGATGCAAATCCCGGTGGACCATATAAAAAAATACTTCGTGAGCAACATGGAATGGTGGCATAATGGATTTTTTAAAAGACATTGTAAAGGAGATTGGAGATGAGTACACCCAACTCGCATCCGATATATCTGAAACTGAACGATATGTTGACACGGGTTCGTTCATTTTTAACGGACTTGTCAGTGGTAGTATATTTGGGGGCGTATCTGGCAATAAAATTACTGCTATTGCTGGAGAATCTAGTACAGGAAAAACTTTTTTCGCTCTCGCCGTTGTTAAGAACTTTTTGGATACTAACCCCTCTTCTTATTGTCTCTACTTTGACACTGAGAGTAGTATTACTAAACCACTTTTAGAGAGTCGTGGTATTGATATGGATCGTCTTGTAGTCATTAATGTAGTGACTATTGAGGAGTTCCGTACTAAAGTACTAAAGGCAGTTGATAAATATTTACAGATGCCTATAGAGGATCGCAAACCTTGTATGTTTGTGTTAGATTCTCTGGGTATGCTTTCAACAGAAAAGGAAATCACTGACGCACTTAATGACAAACAAGTAAGGGATATGACCAAATCTCAACTTGTTAAAGGTGCGTTTAGAATGCTTACTTTGAAACTTGGTCAAGCAAACATTCCACTAATAGTAACAAATCACACATACGATGTCATTGGTTCTTATATCCCTACAAAAGAAATGGGAGGAGGTTCTGGCCTCAAGTACGCAGCAAGTACAATCATTTATCTCGGAAAGAAAAAAGAGAAGGATGGCAAAGAAGTCATCGGAAACATTATCAAAGCAAAGACGCATAAATCACGTTTAAGTAAAGAAAACAAAGAGGTGGAGATTCGCCTATTCTACGATGAACGAGGACTGGACCCCTATTACGGATTACTCTCACTTGGAGAAAAATACGAAGTCTTTACAAAGGTTGGAAACCGCTACCAGATTGGAGAGGCAAAGGTTTATCCGAAGAATGTTTATGAAGATCCTGAAAAGTATTTTACGCCAGAAATAATGCAAGCTCTGGATGAGTGTGCTCAAAAGGAGTTTAGTTATGGATCATGAGTGAAAATATAAGTCTTATAAAGAGAGGGATAGGTGTATCTAAGGTAGTTGAACAACTTGAACAGTATTCTGAAGATTGGTTTAACCAGAGAGAGGGTGCTGAAAGTTTACTTGATCGTGGATATGATGATATTGATGTAGGAAATCTCCAACTGATAATGGGGGCAGTAATAAAGAAGGAAGATTTTGTAGGAGATTCTGAACTCTGTAAACCAACTCCTGCATATGATAGACATACAGAAATAATAAAGATTATAAAAAGGGAATTGCCTGGTAGAGAAATTCATCGATGTGGGTTTTTGCGTATTCCTGTTGATGGATATGTGGGAGCTCATATTGATGAAGGAACTTATTATCATACCAGGGATCGGTTTCATCTTTCTATTTCAGGTAAATACCAATATTTTGTAGGAACTGAAACTGCTATAGTTGACCCAGGGACACTTTTCTGGTTTAATAATAAGATGCCTCATGGCACTGTGAATCTTGGCGATGAGCCTAGGATAACCTTTGTATTTGATATGCCACATGGACAAAGTTGAATTTCTTATACTAAGAAATCTTATTCATAATGAAGAGTATGTTCGTAAGGTCATTCCTTTCATTAGAGCAGATTACTTTGAAGATTATAATCAGAAGGTTGTCTTTGAAGAGATAACCAAGTTTGTGAGTGAATATAATCAACCAGTAACTAAAGAAGTATTATGTATTGAGACTGAGAAACGTCAAGATATTAATGATACTTCATTCAAAGAGATTACTACATTAATCAGTAATTTAGAAGAAGAGTATACTGAATTTAATTGGTTGGTTGATACTACTGAAAAGTGGTGTCGTGATCGTGCCATTTATTTGGCATTAATGGAATCTATTCAACTTGCTGATGGTAAGGATGAGACAAAAGGAAGAGATGCTATACCTAGTATTTTATCAGATGCCCTTGCAGTGTCTTTTGACACTCATATTGGACATGATTACTTAATTGATTATGAGGAGCGTTATGAGTCCTACCACAGGAAGGAAGACAAGATCGAGTTTGATCTCGAATACTTCAATAAAATTACGAAAGGGGGTCTGCCGAATAAGACTCTCAACATTGCTCTTGCTGGCACAGGGGTTGGAAAATCTTTATTTATGTGTCATGTGGCAAGCGCAGCTTTACTCCAGGGAAAGAACGTCCTCTACATCACTCTCGAAATGGCAGAGGAAAAGATTGCGGAGAGGATCGATGCTAATTTACTTAATGTCCCAATTCAAGATATAACCGATCTTCCTAAAGTGATGTATGAAAGTAAGGTAACAAACCTTGCTAAGAAGACGCAAGGAACTTTGATTATTAAAGAGTATCCTACTGCATCTGCTCATATGGGGCATTTTAAGTCATTACTTCAGGAACTTGCCTTGAAAAAATCATTTAAACCTGATATAATATTCATAGATTATCTTAATATTTGTGCCTCATCAAGATACAGAGGAAACTCAACAGTCAACTCCTACTCATACATCAAAGCAATCGCAGAAGAATTACGGGGTCTCGCAGTTGAGGCGAACCTTCCGATTGTATCTGCCACTCAAACTACTCGTAGCGGGTTTGGTAGTTCTGACGTTGAGCTTACTGACACCTCTGAATCCTTTGGATTGCCTGCTACTGCTGATCTTATGTTTGCCCTTATTTCTACAGAGGAGTTAGAACCTCTTGGACAGATAGTAGTTAAGCAACTGAAAAATAGATATAATGATCCTACAATTAATAAAAGGTTTATTGTAGGTATTGATCGTGCCAAGATGAGATTATATGATTGTGAGCAAAGTGCCCAAGAGGATATCGTTGACAGTGGGCAAGAAGGAGAGTATACTTTTAAAGAGAAACCAAAGAAAGCATTTAGCGACTTTAAATTTAATGACTAAACAAGTAGACACCAATAAATACTTGGACTTCGTTACTGGAGTTACGAGTTTGCCCAGTACCGATCTAGCAGCATTACTTGCTCGTCTTACTGCACTTGATGTGGAAGTTGATGCTGATGTTCCACGTTTATTAACTGCTGCTCTAGGATTAACTGCAGAAGCAGGTGAGTTTACTGAGGTTGTAAAGAAGATTATCCTTCAGGGGAAACCTTATAATGAAGAGAATGTTTTTCATATGAAGAGGGAACTGGGTGATATTTGTTGGTATCTTGCACAAGCCTGTATGGCTTTGGATACTACGTTTGATGAAGTGATTGAGATGAATGTTGATAAACTTAAAGCACGTTATCCTGGAGGTGAATTTGATGTTCATCAATCAGAAAATAGAGTAGAAGGTGATCTGTGAGAAAGATTGGTAAATGGATTAAAGAGCATCTTCCAAAGTGGTTAGATTTATCACAATCTAAACCTTGGGAGAAGAAACCTCCTAATTGGGAAGACACTGCACCATCTGAATACGAACCTTAATTATGAAACTTAATGCTTCTGAACTTTTGACTGGATTGCAATTAAAACAGTCATTACGTTATGGTGAGAATCCTCATCAGAATGCAACATGGTGTGTTTTTCCTGATGAAGGATTATCAACTGCTAATCAATTACAAGGTAAAGAATTAAGTTATAATAATCTTATTGATTTAGATGCTGCTGTTTCTACGGTGCAAGAGTTCAAAGATGAACCTGCTGCTGTAGTAATTAAACATACAAATCCATGTGGAGTCGCAATAGCAGAGACTGTAGATTTGGCTTTACGTAGAGCATTAGATTCTGATAGAGTAAGTTGTTTTGGTGGTATCATTGCACTTAATAGGGAAGTGGATGCTTATTGTGCTAGAGAAATAATTGGTGCTTTTTATGAATGTATAGTTGCACCATCATTTAATGAAGATGCATTAAAGATACTTTCTACCAAAAAGAATTTAAGATTACTTGAATTGGATATAGATGGTATGAAACTTCATTCATATAATATGAGAAGTATTCTTGGTGGAGTGTTAGTTCAAGAAAAAGATAATGAATCAATCAATACGGATGATTGGAAGACTGTTACTGAACGTCAACCTACAACACAAGAAGTTATAGATCTTACTTTTGCTTGGAAAGTATGTCGTCATGTTCGTTCTAATGCTATTTTAATTGCAAAGAATGGTGTAACACTTGGAGTTGGTGCAGGACAAATGAATCGGGTTGGTTCTGCTAATATTGCATTACAATCTGCTGATCCTGCTGCTGGTGCTGCATTAGCAAGTGATGGATTTTTTCCATTTGGTGATACAGTGAAATTAGCATATGATTATGGTATTAAAGCAGTTATTCAACCAGGTGGAAGTATTAAGGATCAAGAATCTATTGATGCTTGTAATGAACTGGGTATAACTATGATATGTACCGGAAAACGACACTTTTTACATTAGGAGAATTATGAATTACGCATTATTGAGTGTATCTAACAAAGAAGGTATTGTTGATTTAGCTCAATCTTTAGTTGGGTTTGGATATAATCTTATTTCTAGTGGTGGTACTGCTGCTGCTATTGATAAGGCACGTATTCCTGTTATGACAGTATCTGAGTATACTGGTTCTCCTGAGATTCTTGGTGGAAGAGTAAAGACTTTACATCCAAAGATTCATGGTGGCATTCTTGCAAAGAGGGATGATAGAGATCATGATGCAGATCGTTTAAGATGTTTAATAGAACTTATTGATGTTGTTGTCGTAAATCTATATCCATTTCAAGCAACGGTTGCTAAACCAGATGTAACTTTGGCAGAAGCAATAGAGAATATTGATATTGGTGGTCCTACTATGGTAAGGTCAGCAGCAAAGAATCATGCTTATGTTTCTGTTTTAACTAACCCAAAACAGTATGATGATTTTGTAGTTGCATTGGATCATGGGAAAGTAAAAGAAATGAGACCTAGACTTGCATTAGAAGCATTCCAACATACTGCAGAATATGATGCAGCAATTAGTACATGGATGAAAAATGAATTATAAAGATGCTGGTGTTGATATAGAAGCAGGTAATGCTTTTGTTGAAAGATTAAAAGAGAAAGCACCTAGCATTGGTGGATTTGGTGGAATGTTTAGAGTGCCGTCAGGATATGAGAAACCTGTCCTAGTATCTGGTGCTGATGGTGTAGGAACTAAATTGAATATTGCTGATTTGGAATGTTGTGGTCCTGATAAGTCTGCTATGCATGGTATAGGTATAGACCTTGTTGCTATGTGTGTCAATGATGTAATAACCTGTGGTGCTGAACCATTATATTTTTTAGATTATATTTCTACTTCAAAAGTTAAACCTGAATATTTGACACCATTGATTGAGGGAGTAATAGAAGGATGTGAGCAATCAGAAATGGAACTGTTGGGAGGAGAAACAGCAGAGCATCCACAACATATGGGATTTGCAAGGATTGTTAGAGATCTTGCTGGTTTTTGTACGGGTATAGTAGAAGAGAATGAAATTGTAGATGGTAGTATTATTAAACCAGGTGACCAGATTATTGGTATAGAAAGTAGTGGACTGCATAGCAATGGGTATAGTTTGATTGAAAGGTTGTTATTCCATCATAAGATAAAACTTCAAGATACTCCTGAGTTACTTACACCAACTACAATCTATGCACCAATTATTAAGAAATTATTAAATGAAGTTCCTATTCTTGGTATGGCACATATTACTGGTGGTGGTATTCCAGAGAATCTTCCTAGATGTTTGCCCAAAGGATTAACTGTACATGTAGATTATAATTCTTGGACATTTCCTCCTTTATTCAGTAAGATTCAACTTGCGGGTGAAGTACCAGAAGAAGATATGAAGACTACCTTTAATATGGGTATTGGATATTGTTTAGTTGTTCCTCCTGATGTTGTAAATGATACTCAATATATAATAAAGGAGAGTGGATTAAAGTCTTGGGTTATCGGGGAAACTAAATAAAAGAAAAGTGTTTTGGTGTAATGGAATCTTCTAAAGACATTCAAGAATTATCGGCGATATATATGAGAGATGTTGCAGAGGCACTCAGCCCAAAGCTGCAAGCAATTCAGGATAAAGCACAAGCAGATGTGAAGAAACGTGCTGCTGCCGCTGCTGCTAATAAGGCAAATAGTGCAAAATCTGCTTCTGATTTTCAAGCACATAAGAAAGCAGTTCTTGCAAAAGGTGGTCGTCCTGTAGACGCTTTGGATTCTTGGCAGAAGAAGAAGTTGAACAAGGAAGAGAATGTATTATCACCTGGACAGAAAGAGAGTGGAAAGTGGCAGGAACAGGTAGCAATCTTGAGGGGTTTGGTTGAGAAAACAAAAGAAAAGTATAAGACTGTAGCTGCTGTTATTGACTATGACCGGTCAAAGAAAGGTACTGATGATGCTACCTATGATACTGAGCATGGTGAGGATGAAAAGGCAAAGAAAGAACGTGACTATGCTGAATGGGAACGTGAAAAGATGAAGAAGGATGATCCTAACTGGAAGCATAAGAAGTATTCTACTAGTGAAATGCAATCTTATAGTGATGCTTATCAAAAAATCTATGAAGAACCCATTCAAGGTATAAAGAACAGGGTTTGTGATGAAGACGTATAGCACGTTTTTTGAAGATCTAGAAGCACGTAAAGTTGCTCTTAGACAAAAGCAGCAAGATCAGTTGTCTCGCTTTAAGCAGAAGACGGCGGATACTGCTGCTAAAAATAGAGAGAAAGATCAGGAG